>JGI12709J13192_1000002_pt1 | contig 40038 bp, 41 predicted proteins | sample BlaSpr_A8_OM3_M3_FD_13192 | JGI IMG/M metagenome (IMG submission 13192)
TGATCGGCTCGAGCCACAACGACCTGGGCGGAACCGAGTTCCTGAAGGTCGAGCACGGCGTGGTCGCCGGCCGCCCGCCCGCGCTGGACCTCACGCGCGAGATGGCCGTGAACCGGTTGATCCTGAGCGCGGCGCAGAGCGGATATCTGCATTCGGCTCACGACTGCGCCGATGGCGGCATGCTCGTGGCGCTCGCCGAGTGCTGCCTGCTTGGCGGTGTCGGTGTCCGAGGCCCTGGGATCCGGCCGGAAGGCCCGCTGCGCCTCGACGCCGCTTTCTTCGGCGAGTCGCCTGGCCGCTACATCGTGAGCGTGGCGTCGCGCACGATGCCGGAGCTGCAGTCCCTCGCCCGCCGCCACAACGTCGAGATCTCGCTTCTCGGACTTGCAGGAGGCGATTCGCTCGAGTTCGAGGGACAGGTCAAGCTGTCGCTTGCCGAGCTGCGGGACGCGTGGGAGGGCACCATCAACTAGGCATGTGTGGCGTATTCGGAATCTGCTCCAAGCACGGCGTCGACGTCGCCAACCTGACCTACTTCGGCCTCTTCGCGCTGCAGCATCGCGGCCAGGAGTCGGCCGGCATCGCCGTCTCGGACGGAACCAACGTGCGGGTCCACCGAGACATGGGACTCGTCGCGCAGGTGTTTTCCCCCGCGGAGATCAAAGACCTTGGCGAGGGATCGATCCTGGCCCTCGGCCACACCCGTTACTCGACCACCGGGGCGAGCCGCGCGGAGAACGCGCACCCGCTTCCCTTCCATCACCCGACGCTCGGCCCAGGCGCGATCGCGCATAACGGCAACCTGCTCAACGCCGAGGCATTGCGCACGCAGCTCGAGGAGCAGGGTGTGACGTTCGACACCGCGCTCGACACCGAGGTCATGGCGCGGCTGATCGAGAACACGCACGGACGCACGTGGGAAGACGTCATCAAGCGGACGTTTTCGCGCGTGGTCGGCGCCTACTCCTGCGGGATCATCACTCCGAACCAGCTGATCGCGCTTCGCGATCCATTCGGCTTCCGGCCCCTCTGCATCGGTTACATCCCGCTGCATGGCCAGCCCGCCCATGTCATCGCGTCCGAGACGTGCGCGCTCGACACGGTGCATGCGAATTTCGTCCGCGAGGTCCAGCCAGGCGAGATGGTGGTGATGGACGAGCACGGCGTGCACAGCGTCAGTTTCCAGGCGTCGAGCAAACACGCGATGTGCGTGTTCGAGTTCATCTACTTCGCGCGTCCGGACTCGATCCTCAAGAACTGCGAGCTGGAGGACGCGCGCATCCGGATGGGCCACGAGCTCGCGCAGGAGGCGCCCGTCGAGGCGGACATGGTCATCGCGTTTCCCGACTCGGGCACGCCGGCCGCTATCGGGTACGCCGAGGCGTCGGGCATCCCGTTCCGCGAAGCGCTGATGAAGAGCCGCTACATCAACCGCACGTTCATCCAGCCGGACCAGTCGCTGCGCGAGGCGGGGGTGATGCTCAAGGTCAACCCGCTGCCGCGCTCGATCAAGGGCAAGCGTCTGATCGCGGTCGACGATTCGATCGTCCGCGGCACGACGTCGCGGCGCATCATCGAGAGACTCCGGGCGGCGGGCGCGAGCGAGATCCACATGCGCATCTCGAGCCCGCCGATGCGCTACCCGTGCTTCATGGGCGTGGACATCGGGTCGACGAAAGAGCTCATCGCCGCGGGCCGGTCGGTGGACGAGGTACGCCAGCAGATAGGCGCCGACTCGCTGCACTACCTCTCGATTCCGGGCCTGATCCGCGCGATCGGCCGCGGTACCGCGCAGGAGTTCTGCCGGGCATGCTTCGACGGCTCCTACCCGGTGCCGGTGCCGCAGCAGCTCGAGATGGACAAGATGCAGTTCGAGATGCCGCTGAAGTCAGAGCACGTCGCCGGACCCCCATCGCCGCTCCTAGCAAAGATCTGAGGATGGGCGGCGAGGGGCTGTCATACGCCGCCGCCGGCGTCGACATCGAGGCCTACGAGCGCGCGCTGGAGCGGGTGAAGCCGTTGATCGCAGCCACCCAGGGTAGTGAGGTGGAGGTGGGCGTCGGCCCGTTCGCCGGCCTCTACGCGCTGCCGGGAGGCGCTCACCTGGCCGCGAGCGCCGATGGCGTCGGGACCAAGATCAAGGTCGCCATCGCGGCGGGCAAGCATCACGGCATCGGGGTCGACATCGTGAACCACTGCGTCAACGACATCGCGACCGCCGGCGCGCGCCCGCTGTTCTTTCTCGACTACTTCGCCACCGGCCGCCTCGACCCCGAGGTCTTCACGCAGCTCGTCTCGGGCATGTCCGATGCGTGCCGCGCCTCGGGGTGCGCGCTGCTCGGCGGCGAGACGGCCGAGATGCCAGGGGTGTACGCGCTGGGCGACTACGACCTCGCCGGGTTCATCGTCGGCCTGGTCGAGGCGGGACCGGATCGGAAGGCGATCAAGGCCGGCGACCTGTTGATCGGACTGCCGTCCAGCGGCCTGCACACCAACGGTTTCTCCCTTGTCCGCAAGGTGTTCGAGGACGTGCCGCTGACCCACGTGTTCAAGGAGCTCGGCCGGCCACTGGGCGAGGTCCTGCTCGAGCCTCACCGAAGCTACCTCGGCGACCTGGACCGGCTGAAGTGGAAAGGCGCCGCGCACATCACCGGCGGAGGCATCCTCGGCAACCTGCCGAGGTGTTTGCCCGATGGGTTGGGCGCTCGCCTGGACAGCGGAGCGTGGAGGCTGCCCGCCGTATTCGATCTCATCCGCAAGCGTGGTCGCGTGGCCCGCGACGAGATGTGGGGAACGTTCAACATGGGGCTTGGGATGATCGTGGTGGTCGATCGTGACGATGTGCCGAAAGGCGCGGCGGTCGTCGGCGAGGTAGTGCGTGCGGCCTCGGACAGGGTCGTCATAAGTTGAGGCTCGGGGTATGCGTCTCCGGTCAGGGCACCAATCTCCGGAACCTCGTGGAGCGCGGCCTGAAAGTCGTCGCGGTGGCGACGAACCGTCCGTCCTGTGGCGCAGCAGCGTTAGCGCGTGAGAAGAACATCCCGCTGGCCGAGCTCTCGCAGAAGTCGTTCGAGTCGGCCGAGCTCCGCGACATCGCGATGCGTGACTTCTTCGCCGGCCACGGAGTGGAGCTGGTGGTCGACGCCGGCTACGACCGGATTCACACCCAACCCTTTCTCGAGGCGTTCGCCGACCGCATCATCAACGTGCATCCCTCGCTGCTCCCAGAGTTCGCCGGGGGCCTCGATGCCATCGAGCTGGCGCTGAGCAGCGGCGCGAAGGTGACCGGCGCGACCGTCCACGTCGTGACCGCCGAGCTCGACGCGGGGCCGATCGTGCTCCAGGAGACGGTGCCCATCGTGCCAGGCGACACCGTGGAGACCCTTCGCCGCCGGGTGCACGAGGCCGAGTACCGTATCTTGCCCCAGGCGATCCGGCTGATGGAGGCGGGACTTGCCCACGGCTCTCCTGTCCGTTAGCGACAAGACGGGCCTCGCAGCTTTCGCGCGCGGGCTGCAGAGGTTGGGCTACGAACTCTTCGCCACGGGCAGCACGCTGAAGGCGATCCAGGACGCAGCGGTCGACGCGCGCCCGGTCAGCGACCTGACCGCGTTCCCGGAGATGATGGACGGGCGGATCAAGACGCTGCATCCCGGCGTTCACGCGGGCATCCTGGCGCGGCGTGACAAGGCAGACCACATGCAGGCGCTTTCGCAGCATGGCTTCCGCGAGATCGACCTCGTCTGCTGCAACCTCTACCCGTTCGTCGACACGATCCTTCGCCCGGGCGTCACCTTTGGGGAGGCGATCGAGCAGATCGACATCGGCGGGCCCACGATGATCCGCGCCGCGGCCAAGAACCACGAGTCGGTGGTGGTGGTGGTCCGGGCCCAGCGGTACTCGGAGATCCTTGGCGCCCTCAACGAAGGCACGCTCGACGGACCTACGCGGCGACGCCTCGCGGCCGAGGCTTACGCCCACACCTCGGCGTACGACGCGTGGATCGCGTCCTACATGAGGCAGGGCGAGAGCAACGGCTTTCCGCCAGAGCTCACGGTTCCGGGCCTGCTGGCCCAGCCGCTCAAGTACGGCGAGAACGAACACCAGCGCGCGGCCTTCTACCGGCTAGGGCCTGACCCTGGCGGGCTGGGTGGCGCGCAGCAGGTGCAGGGCGCCGAGCCCGGGTTCAACAACATCCAGGACGCGGCGGCGGCGTTCCAGCTCGTGATGGATTACGAGGAGCCCGCGGTTGCCATCGTCAAGCACATGAACCCGTGCGGCCTTGCGGTCGCGCACGACATCGCGACGGCGTACCGCATGGCTTACGAAACCGACCGCGTGTCGGCGTTTGGTGGCATCGTGGCGACCAACCGGCCGCTCGACCTCGCGACCGCCGAGCAGATCGTGCAGATCGTCACGCACGTCGTCATAGCTCCCGCGGTCCTAGACGAGGCGAAGGACGTGCTGGCGCGTCGCAAGAACATGATCGTTCTGGCGGCCGAGCCCGCGCGCGGAGGGCTCTTCGACTTCGACGTTCGGTCGGTTCCGGGCGGGCTCCTGGTCCAGGAATGGGACCGGGCGGGTTTCGATCGGGCTTCGTGCAAGGTCGTGACCCGGCGGGCGCCTACCGAGGCCGAGTGGAGGCAGCTTGGCCTCGCCTGGATCGCGGTCAAGCACGTGAAGTCCAACGCCATCGTCCTCTTCAAGGACGGCGCGGCGGTCGGCGTCGGCGCGGGGCAGATGTCACGCGTCGAGGCAGTGCGGTTGGCGGTCCAGCGCGCCGGCGATCGGTGTCGCGGTTCGGTAATGGCGTCGGACGCCTTCTTCCCGTTTCCGGACGGTCTCGAGGAGGGTGCCCAGGCGGGCGTCACGGCCGTGATCCAGCCCGGCGGATCCATGCGGGACGCCGACTCCGTCGCGGCGGCCGACAGGGCCGAGATCGCGATGGTGACGACCGGGCAGCGGCACTTCAAGCACTAGATGAGCCGGCGATTCGGCGAGGAGGGTCGCGAGCTTTCCTACGGCTCGTACCTGAAGGTGCCGGAGCTGCTGCGGCTGCAACAAGGCATGAGCCAGGAGCACGACGAGCTTCTCTTCATCGTCGCCCACCAAGTCTACGAGCTGTGGTTCAAGGTCGTGCTGTTCGAGCTCGAGGCGGCCCGGGACCGGATCGACGCCGACGACATCTTTTTCGCGCGCCACTTCCTGCAGCGCGTCCACGTCATCGAGAGATTGCTCATCGAGCAGATCGAGGTCCTGGAGACGATGTCGCCCCAGGACTTCCTCGCGTTCCGCTCCGAGCTCGCACCCGCCAGCGGTTTTCAGTCGGTGCAGTTCCGCGAGATCGAGTTCCTCTCGGGTTTGAAGGAGCCGAAATACCTTGCTCGGCTCGAGGCGACGCCTGAGGAGCTCGACCGCCTGCGCAAGCGCCTGGCGGAGCCGTCTCTCGACGACGCCTTCCGGGCGCTTCTCGAGCGGCGCGGCTCGCCGTCGCTGCTCGATGTCTTTCGCGATCGCCAGCACCATGGCGACCTGTTCGATCTGTGCGAGGCGCTGCTCGACCATGACGAGGCATTCGCCCACTGGCGCGCGCGCCACGTGTTGATGGTCGAGCGCCAGATCGGCGGCAAGACCGGCACCGGGGGCAGCACCGGCGCGCAGTACCTGCGCACGACGCTGGACAAGCGCTTCTACCCCGAGCTGTGGGACGTCCGGTCGCAGCTGTGAAATCCCCACAAACTCAGAGGCTGACCGCGTGAGTTTGCGGGGGCCCCTAAAGAGCGGCGAGTTCCCGGGCGAGCGGCCCGAGCATCACATGAAGAAGACGCGCGTGGAGCGCCCGAAGGTCACGTGCGGCACATGCCGGAAATTCGACGGGACCGCGTGGTGCCGGCACTGGAACTTCCACACGACCGCCGAATCCCCGCCGTGCGCGTTCTACGCGAAGAAACCCGCCTAAGCCGCTTCGATCTCCGCTTCGTCGAAGTGGGTCACCGCCTCGAAGCGTGGCCTTCCACCCGCAGGCCGAAGCACCGTGAGCACGACCAGAAGGCCGGCCGCAACCGAGATCGCCGCGAGCACGAAGGCCAGCTGGTACCCGGCGGTCAGCGCCACCGCCAGCGGATTGCCCTGCGCCAGCAGCGCCTTGGCGTGGTCCGTCGACACGGTGCCGAGGGCCGCCAGGCCAAAGGCACCGCCGATCTGCATGGTCGCGTTGCTGAAGCCCGAGGCGAGACCCGCGTCCGCAGCCGCCACCTCGGACATCGAAATCGTCAGCAAGGGCATGAACGACGTGCCCCCTCCGAGGCCCAGCAGCAGATACGGGACGAAGAGCGTCGGGAAGTAGCTTGCGTGCATGTCCGCCTGGGACAGCAAGACCAGGGCCGTCGCGATGAGCGCTATTCCGCCGAGCGCCAGGTTCCGCGCGCCGAACCGCGCCATCAGCCGTGCCGAGATTCCCGCCGACATCGTGCCGACCGCTAGGGTCGTCGGCAGGAAGCCGAGGCCTGTCTCGATCGCCGTGAAGCCCTTGATGTGCTGCATGTACAGAGCGCCGACGAAGAAATTGGTGAACATGCCCGCGAAGAGAAGGCCCCTCGCCACGCTTGCCCCGGTCAAAGACCGCATGGTCAAGACCCGCAGCGGCATGATCGGGTTGGCCAATCGCCACTCCAGGGCCAGGAATGCGACAAGCAAGCCTGCCGCGGCGCCGCCGAATTCGATGCTGTGGGTGGAGGTCCAGCCGAAGTCCGAGGCGGTCACGATGGTGTAGATGCCGAGCATCAACGCAGCGGTGACGATGATCGCCCCCAGAAAGTCGACGCGCTGACTGGGCCGGAGGTCGGGGGCCTCCTGGATCAGCCAGGCACCCAACACGAGCGCGGCCACCCCGATGGGTAGGTTGATGAAGAAGATCCAGTGCCAGTTCACCAGCTGGGTCAGGACGCCGCCGGCCAGGAGACCAAACGAGCCTCCGCCTGCGATGACCAGGGTCAATAGGCTCATCGCCTGCGCGCGCTCGACCGGCCTGGGAAACCCCGTGACGATGATGGCGATGATCACCCCGGTCGCCAGCGACCCTCCTAGGCCCTGGAGGAAGCGCCCGATGATGAGGTGATCGGACCCCTGCGAGAACCCGCACCCAACCGACGCCACGGTGAACAGGAAGACACCGGCCAGGAACACATTCCGGCGGCCCACCAGGTCGCCGAGACGCCCGGCTACCAGAAGGAAGCTGCCGTAGGCGATCACGTATGCGTTCACGACCCAGGTCAGGTCCGCCTGGGTGAGGTTCAGGTCACGCTGGATGTGAGGCAGCGCGACGTTCACGATCGTGGTGTCGACCATGACCATCAGCTGTCCCATACAGACCACGACCAGGGCCAACCACCTTCGAAAATTCGAGCTCATGACGCCTCCAAAACAACCGAACCGATCTTAGGATGATCACTATAACAGGAGCATCATGGTATGTATTGCATGGATTATCTGGAAAACGGGAAGATTAAGAGTTGGTGATAACATCAATGGACGTGAAGAAGGACGAGCCCCGGTCTGAACCGGGCTTTGTCTCGCTGCTGACTCAGCTGTACAAGGCGCTCAATCGCCGCGCGACCGAGGAGCTGCTGGGCATGCGCTTCAAGCCGTACATGACGCTCGGCTACATCCGCGACCACCCCGGCACGACCCAGCAGGAGCTGGAGAGCGCGCTGCTGATGGACGCCAACACCGTGGTCTTGATCCTGAACGAGCTCGAAGCCGCTCAGTTCTCGATGCGGCGCCGGGACCCGCACGACCGGCGGAGGCACATCGTCGAGCTCACCGCTTCAGGCCGCAGGGCTCTGGAGCGGGCGGACAAGGCGCGCGAGAGCCTCGAGGACGAGGTGCTCAGTGCGTTGTCGCCAGAGGAGCGGCGAACGGTGCGCAAGCTCCTCGAGCGGGTGCTCGAGAGCCTCCACAGCGAAGCTCGCGTCTAACCAGAGCCCCGGGCTAGTTCAGGCGCTCCACGATCATCGCCATGCACTTCACCCCACGAAATCCGCGATTTCGTGGGGGACCCCGAATCGCTTCGACCCTAGTTGAGCCTCTCCACGATCATTGCCATGCCCTGGCCGCCGCCGACGCACATCGTCTCGAGGCCGTAGGTCGCGTTCTTCTCGCGCAGGCCGTTCAGGAGGGTGCAGAGGATGCGCGCCCCCGTCATGCCGAATGGATGACCCAGCGCGATGGCGCCACCGTGCGGGTTCAGCTTGTCGCTGAAGGGATCGACGCCGATGCCGCGTGCTGACGGGATGACCTGAGCGGCGAACGCCTCGTTGATCTCGACGATGTCGATGTCGTCGATCGACATCTTGGCGCGCTTGAGCGCCTGCTTAGAGGCATCGATGGGTCCGAGACCCATGAACTCAGGCTCGAGAGCCGACAGGCCCGTCGACACGATCCGCGCGATCGGCTTGATGCCCAGCTCCTTCGCTCTGCGGTCTGACATCACCACGACGGCCGCGGCGCCGTCGTTCAGCGGGCATGAGTTGCCCGCTGTCACCGTCCCGTTCTCGCGGAACGCCGGCTGCAGCGTGGCCAGCACCTCCATCGTCGTGCCCGGCCTTGGGCCGTCGTCCTTAGTGAAGGTCTGGCCGTTGGGCAGCGGAACGGGGATGATCTCGCGCTCGAAGAAGCCGTTGTCGCGCGCATTCACGGCGTTCGCCTGGCTCTTGACCGCGAAGCGGTCCTGCTCCTCGCGGCTGATCTTCTCTCGCTGAGCCACGTTCTCCGCGGTCTGGCCCATCGCGATGTAGATGTCGGGGTACTCGTCGGTGTTGCCGGGGACGAGCTTCGGGTTGTAGGTGTCCGGCGGGTCTGGATAGCCGCTGCCGTAGCGCGATACGCACTCCACGCCAACGGACAGGAACGCGTCGCCCTCGCCCGCCTCGATCGCGTGGGCGGCGATGCGTGTGGTCATGAGCGATGACGAGCAGTAACGGTTGACCGTGACGCCGGGGACGTCGAGACGGGCCAGGATCGACACGACGCGGCCGATGTTGTGGCCCTGCTCACCGCCTGGGAGCCCGCAGCCGCAGATCAGGTCTTCGATCTGAGTCGGGTCGAGGTCGGGCACCTTGTCCAGGACTTTGGTCACCACGAGCGCGGCGAGGTCGTCGGGCCGCACGTCGACGAGGGATCCCTTGCGCGCGCGACCGATCGGCGAGCGCCCGTAAGCCACGATCACTGCTTCAGTCATGGAACGGTTATACGCGTAATAGCGCGGGGGAGGCAGGCCTCCCCCGCGGAGCCCCCTGCGTTGCGACGTTTTGGCGGCGTTTGGAAACGCCGACCGTAGGGACGGCCGGAGTAAATCCGGCCTACAGCTCCACTTCGTCTAACCGGGGAGCGGCTAGCGGAACTTCGCGACCAGTGCGTAGACGAAGAACGCGACGGCGAGCAGCCCGGCGACCGCGAAAGCGAGCACGCCGTTGATATGCGCCGTCCCGATGACGATGATGGTGAGCAACAGCGCCGGCAGGTAGAGCAGCCCGAGGATCTCCATGTAGCGGATCTCGATCAGGCGGTGCCGCTTGCCTTCGAGGAGCAGCTCCCGCGGCAGCCGCTCGTCGGCGTCGAGCGGATGGAAGATCGAGTACATGCTTCTCCGCTCGAGGCTGCGCAGATCCCTGAGCTCGGTTCGGCGACCCATCGCTGGTCTAAACAGTTTGCCACCGCCGGGCTACGAACGCACCAAAAGCGCCTCACGGGTGAAGAGGCGCAAAGCGGCGTAGAAGCACAGTGCCCCAGTGACGATCAGGCTCGCCGAGGTGACCGCGAGGGCGCTCCACGAGACGCTGTCGTGGACGATCGCGTCGCGCAGGACGAGCACGGCGTTCAGGATCGGGATCACGAAGTACCCGAGGTTCGGGTTGAAGTCGGGGATGAACAGGATGATCGAGGCCGGGAAGATCGTGATGAAGTACAGAGGGGTGGCGTAGGCCTGGCCCTGGCGGAAGTTGCGCGCCAGCGTCCCCAGCGCGATCGTCAGTGAGGCGAACGCCGCCGCCAGCAGGATCGCGAGCCACACCATGACGACGGTGGCCAGCGGGGTGAGAGTGACGTGAAACACATCACCCGCCCGCTCGCCGAACTGGATCTGGCTGAGGGCGACCAGCATCGAAACGATCGCCGCGATGGCCGCGGTCAGGCTGATCAAGGTGACGGCCAGGATCTTGCCGATCAGGACCTGGCTGCGCGGCGCCGGGGTCAGGAGCAGGCTCTCGAGCGTCTTGCGCTCGCGCTCGCCGGCTGAGCTGTCGAGAGCCGCGGACAGGCCACCGGTAAGGCTCATCGTGATCAGGATGTAGGGCAGGAAAAAGCTCAGGAAGGAGTTGCTGGCCGCCTTGGTGGGCGAGCTGAGGGGATGCTGGGTGACGGGCAGCGGGTTGAGGACGGAAGGGTCGATTCCCTTCTGCTGCAGAGCCGCGGCCACCTTGGCCGCGGCGTAGTTGCTGAGCACCGTCTGGACGCGAACGTCGGCCACCTGGGCGCTCTGCCGTGTCGGGTCGTAGTACTCGTCGATCCCCGCGCTGCTGAAGGCGAGCCCGATGTCGACCTGCTGCTTGGCCGCCACCGCCGGGTCGACCACCCGCTCGAGCTTCATCCCCGTCGCGTTGAAAAGGATGTCGAGGCCCGCGGGCACGTCGCCTGAGTAACCGATCGTGTAGGTCTGGGAGGCGGTCTTGGTCGAGACCTGCGAGATCACGTAGAGGACTGTCGGCGTCGCGAGCGCGGCGAGCCCGATCGCGATCAGCGTCCGGCGGTCGCGGAGGATCTCCGTGAGCTCCTTCTTGAAGACGATCGCGATCGCGTTCATCCCGCCGCCTCGACGAGCGCGAGGAACGAGTCCTCCAGGTCCTTGTAGCTGCCCCGCACCTGCGCCGTGGAACCGCTCGCCACGACGCGACCCTGGTGGATGATCGTGACCCGGTCGCACAGGCGCTCGGCGTCGTGCAGCACGTGCGTCGAGAAGATGACGCACTTGCCGCGCTCCTTCGACTCCACCATGAACCCGCGGATCTCGCGCGAGGCGAGAACGTCGAGGTTCGATGTGGGCTCGTCGAACATCAGCACCGGGGGGTCGTGCACGATCGCTCGCGCGATGGCGACCTTCTGCTTCTGGCCCGACGAAAGGCTCTCGGCCCTCTGCTGCGCAAACGCAGCCATGTCGAGACGCTCGATCACCGCGTCGACCTTGCGATTGAGCTGCCCATCCATCACTCCGCTCAGCTCGGCGAAGTAAGCGATGTTCTCGCGCGCGGTGAGGCGCGGATAGATGCCGATCTCCGCGGTCACGACGCCGACCCTCCGCCGCACCTCCTGGGGCGCGGTCCGCGTGTCGTAGCCGAGCACCTCGACCGACCCTGCATCCGGTGTCAGCAGCGTGCAGATCACGCGCAGGGTGGTGGTCTTGCCCGCCCCGTTTGGCCCGAGGAGGCCGAAGATCTCGCCCGCGTTCGCTTGGAAGGAAATGCCTCGCAGCACCTTGTTGGTCTGGAGCGATTTTTCGAGGCGATCGACCTTGACCGCCGGTTGACTCACTTCTTCCTGGTGACTTTTCTCGTGGCGGTCGACGTCGGCTTTCCCCCCCGGGTCGCGGTCGGTTTGGCTGCGCGCTTTGCGGCCGCCTTCTTGGCCGGAGCGGGCTTCTTCGGTGTCGCCTTGGCGGGAGCGCGCTTCGGGGCGGCCGGCGCCGCCTTGTCTGCGGGGACTTCGGTGGCGGCGGCTTCTTCGACAGCCGCAGGCTCGGCCTGGGCCACGCCGATCGAGCTGGAGAGTGTGCGGTGGCAGCTCTCGCAGGTCACGATCGTGCGCACGAGCGCACCCAGGTGATGCGCCTCGCGACGCAGGTTTCGCGGGCGGCCGCAGAAGGAGCAGTAGCCCGTCTCGACGGTGACGTCGACGTGGCCCGGACGCTTGTTCATGGACTGCCTAAGTTACGGTAAACTCACGCCCGGAGTCCTTTAAGTCTGGCCCTGCGAGGTCAGGAAGGAGGTTTTTTGATGGCCGTTTCGTCGCGGCTGCGTCATGTGATCGAGAGCCAGCAGTTCTCGCGCACCATCCTCGAGGACCTTTTCGCGCGCTCCGAGGAGATGAAGCGCGAGCCGCACCATTTCATGGGCCGCCTCGCGGGCCAGGTGATGGCGGCGCTGTTCTACGAGCCCTCGACCCGCACCCGCCTTTCGTTCGAAGCCGCGATGCTGCGCCTTGGCGGCGAGGCGATGGGCACGGACAACGCGCGCGAGTTCTCGTCTGCGGCCAAGGGCGAAACCCTCGAGGACACGATCCGCATCGTCAGCGGATACGCCGACGTGATCGTCCTGCGGCACAACGAGGAAGGTGCTGCCAAGCGCGCCGCCGCGGTGAGCTCGGTGCCCGTCATCAACGCCGGCGACGGGCCGGGGCAGCATCCGACCCAGGCCCTGCTCGACCTCTACACGATCCGCGACGAGCTGAGCCGCATCGACGGAGTCCGCGTCGCGATGGTCGGCGACCTGGCCAACGGCCGCACCGTGCGCTCGCTCGCGTACCTGCTCAGCAAGTTCAAGGACATCAAGCTCTGGTTCGTCGCGCCGCCTCAGGTCGCCATGCGCGACGACCTGAAGGCACACCTCGACGAGCACCATGTGCCGTGGGTCGAGACGCAGGACCTCGAGTCGGTGCTGCCCGAGGTCGACGTCGTCTACATGACGCGCATCCAGAAGGAGCGGTTCAGCGATCCCGAGGTCTACAACGCGGTGAAGGGCGTGTACCGCATCGACAAGAGCTCGCTTGCGCTGATGCGCAAGTACGCGATCCTCATGCACCCGCTGCCCCGCGTCGACGAGATCGCCACCGAGGTGGACGACGACCCGCGCGCCGCATATTTCCGGCAGGCGCGCAACGGCCTGCACATCCGGATGGCCCTTCTCGACCGGCTCCTGTCATGAGCGTCACCGAAGGCAAGCTCAAGGCCACCGTGATGGACGCCGACCAGATCCGCCGCAGCCTCTCGCGCATCGCCCACGAGATCGTGGAACGCAACCGCGGTGTCGACGGCGTCGTGCTCATCGGCATCGTCAGCAAGGGCGACGTCCTGGCGAGGCGCCTCGCCGCGCTCCTGACCAAGCTCGAGAAATGCACGGTGCCGTTTGGCAGCCTCGATGTGACGCGGCACCGCGACGACCTGCACCTGCGACCGCATGACGGGCACCGCCCAACGAGCGACGTGCCGGACATCTCCGGCAAGGTCGTGGTCCTCGTCGACGACGTGATCCACCACGGCCGCACTGCGCGCGCCGCGATGGACGCGCTGATGGACTTCGGCCGCCCCCGGGCGATCCAGCTCGCCGTGCTCGTCGACCGCGGCCACCGCGAGCTGCCCATCAGACCCGACTACGTCGGCAAGAACGTGCCCACCTCGGACTCCGAGCGCATCGAGGTGCTGACCGCGGACGAGGACGGGATCGACCAGGCGGTGATCGTTGCCGGCTGAAAAACGATTCGCCGCGCTCGTCCTCGAAGACGGCCGCGCGTTCGTGGGCGCGGCATTGGGCGCCGATGCGGTGGGCGAGGGCGAGGTGGTCTTCAACACCGCGATGACGGGTTACCAGGAGGTCCTGACCGACCCGTCGTACGCGGGCCAGATGGTGTGCATGACCTATCCCCTGCAGGGCAACTACGGAGTGCGCGACGCAGACGCGGAGTCGGCACGGCCTTGGGCCAGGGCGCTGGTCGTGCGATGGGCCTGCCCGGCACCGAGCCACCACTCGAGCGAGGCATCGCTCGACGAATACCTGCGGCGATGGCGCGTGCCGGCGATCACAGACATCGATACCCGTGCGCTGACCCGCCACATCCGCGTGCACGGGGCGCTGCGGGCAGTTCTCGTCCACGAGGAACATGCGCCGTCCCAGAAGCGGCTCGAGGAGCTTGCCCTCGCGGCGCGGCACGTCACCTCGCTGTCCGAGCAGGACCTCGTGGCGCAGACGTCGCGAACGGTCCGCGAAGAGTGGCTCGAACCTCTACCCCCTGAGCTTCGCGCTCGGACCCACGCGGACGGCCGCGGGCTTCTTGTCGCGGTGGTGGATTACGGAGTGAAGGCCAACATCCTGCGCTCGCTGCGAGAGCGGGGGTGCACGGTGGTCATGCTGCCCCACACCGCCACCTGGTCCGACGTGCGGGCGACAGGGGCCGACGGCGTGGTGCTCTCCAACGGCCCCGGCGACCCCGCGGTGCTCGACGGGCCTGTGGAGCTGGCTCGGCAGGCACTGGGCCATCTCCCCCTGTTCGGCATCTGCCTGGGCCACCAGATCCTGGGCCGCGCCGCGGGCGCGACCACCTCGCGCCTGCCCTACGGTCATCACGGCGCGAACCACCCGGTCAAGGACCTCGACACCGGGCGCGTGCACATCACCAGTCAGAATCACGAGTTCCAGGTCGACGCGGCGTCGATCCCGGCGGGCGACTTCTACGTCTCGCAGCGCAACCTGAACGACGGCTCGGTCGAGGGCCTCGGCCACCGCACGCTGGCCGCGTTCAGCGTCCAGTACCACCCCGAAGGCTCCCCCGGGCCGCAGGACAACCAGCACCTCTACGACCGCTTCATCGAGATGGCGCGAAGCCGCGCGCCGGTGGCGAGAGCGGTGGCGGGCATGAAGGAGCAGGCGCGGCCGCGCAAGGTCCTGATCCTGGGGTCGGGCCCGATCGTCATCGGCCAGGCCGCGGAGTTCGACTACGCCGGCACGCAGGCCTGCAAGGCGCTGCGCGAGGAAGGCATCACGACCGTCCTCGTCAACTCGAACCCCGCGACGATCATGACCGACGAGGAGGTCGCCGACCGCGTCTACCTCGAGCCGCTGACCGTCGAGGCGGTCGAGCGCGTCATCGTTCGCGAACGGCCGGACGCGCTGCTGCCGACGCTCGGCGGCCAGACCGGGCTGAACCTCGCCACCGAGCTCGCCAACGCTGGAGTGCTCGAGCGCCACGGGGTGCGCCTCCTCGGCGCCACGATCGACACGATCCGCAAAGCCGAAGACCGCCAGGCCTTCAAGCAGATGCTGGAGGAGATCGGCGAGCCGGTCCCGGTCTCTCGCGTCTGCGAGTCGACGGAGGAGGTCAAGGACTTCGCGGCGGCGACGGGCCTTCCCCTCGTCATTCGCCCGGCCTACACGCTTGGCGGGACCGGTGGAGGCTTCGTCACGACCGAGGCCGACCTGAACCGCATCGCGGTGCGCGGACTGGCCGCGTCTCCGATCCACCAGGTCCTCGTCGAGCGCTCGCTGTGGGGCTGGAAAGAGATCGAGTACGAGGTCATGCGCGACGCGGCCGATACTTGCATCACGGTCTGCAACATGGAGAACCTCGACCCGATGGGCGTGCACACCGGCGACTCGATCGTCGTCGCACCCGCGCAGACGCTCTCCGACCGCGACCACCAGATGCTCCGCTCATCGGCGATCCGGATCATCCGTGCGCTCGGCATCGAGGGTGGTTGCAACGTGCAGTTCGCTCTGGACCCGAAGAGCTCGCAGTACTACGTGATCGAGGTCAACCCGCGAGTGAGCCGCTCCTCAGCGCTTGCTTCCAAGGCGACCGGCTACCCCATCGCGCGTGTCGCGGCGAAGGTCGCCGTGGGCAGGCGGCTGGAGGAAATTCGCAATGAGGTGACCGGCCGCACGTTCGCAGCGTTTGAGCCGGCGCTCGACTACTGCGTCGTGAAGATCCCACGCTGGCCATTCGATAAATTCCCTGCCGGTGACCGCCGGCTCGGCACGCAGATGGCGTCGACGGGCGAGGTGATGGCCGTCGAGCGAACCTTCGAGGCGGCGCTGACGAAGGCGATTCGCTCGCTGGAACAGAAGCAGCCGGCGGCGTGGGAGCTCGGTCCGGAAACGATCGACCAGCCGAACGACCGACGGCTCTTCGCGCTGCTCAACGCACTTCGCAACGGAGCGGACGCCGGCTCGCTGTCCGAGCGCAGCGGCATCGATCGGTGGTTCATCGACCGGCTCGCCAACATCACAAGGCTCGAGGTCGAAGGTGACACCCGCGAACTGCGCCGCGCGGGTTTTTCCGACGCGATGATCACAGCCCTGAGGGGCGAGACCGTCGAGCCCGCGACGCCGACCTACAAGCTCGTCGATACGTGTGCGGGCGAGTTCGAGGCGGCGACGCCGTACTACTACTCCTGCTGGGAGGAGGAAACAGAGAGCCACGCGGTCGACGCCAAGACAGTCGAGGTCATCGGCTCCGGCCCGATCCGCATCGGCCAGGGCATCGAGTTCGACTACTGCTCGGTCCACGCGGCGTGGGCGCTGCGAGAGGCCGGCGTTCGCGCTGTGCTCGTCAACTCAAACCCTGAGACGGTGTCCACGGACTTCGACACCTCGGACCGCCTGTACTTTGAACCGCTCGATCTCGAAGGCGCCCTGCACGTCGCGAGGACGGAGAACGTCCAGGGCGCGCTGGTGCAGTTCGGCGGACAGACCGCCATCAACCTGGCCGAGCCGCTCGACCAGAACGGCGTCGCGATCCTTGGCTCGAGCGTCGAGGCGATCGACCTGGCGGAGGACCGTCGGGCGTTTGCGCGGTCGTTAGAGGCGATCGGCATCCCCCAGCCGATGGGCGGCACGACGACCTCGGTCGAGGAGGCGATCGCGATCGCCGAGCGCGCCGGTTACCCGGTGCTGGTGCGACCGTCCTACGTCCTCGGGGGGCGCGCGATGGAGATCGTCCGCAACCGCGACGAGCTGCGGCGCTACATGGTTTGGGCGATCGGCGCCATGCCGCGCGGCCAGGTCCTTGTCGACAAATACCTGCAAGGCGTCGAGGTCGAGGTCGACGCCATCTCGGATAGCGACACGGTGGTCATCCCCGGGGTGATGCAGCATGTCGAGCGCGCGGGCGTGCACTCGGGCGATTCCTATGCCGTCTACCCCGCGCAGGGGCTTGATGGGCGCGAGATCGATCACATCGTCGACTACACCGTCCGCATCGCGCGCCACCTCCGGCTGCGCGGTCTGGTGAACGTCCAGTACGTCGTCCATCGCGGGAATGTCTACGTCCTCGAGGTGAACCCACGCGCCTCGCGCACGGTCCCGTTCCTGTCGAAGGTCACGGGCGTGCCGATGGTCAAGCTCGCCACGCGCGTGATGCTGGGCGAGAAGCTCCTCGACCTCGGCTGGACGACCGGACTCGTGCCTCCTCGCGACCTTGTCGCGGTGAAAGCGCCGGTGTTCTCGATGAACAAGCTGCCGGCGGTCGACACTTACCTGGGGCCCGAGATGAAGTCGACCGGCGAGGCGATCGGCATCGCGCGCACCCTGAACGCGGCCCTGCGCAAGGCCTTCGCGGCCTCGGGCATGCAGGTCGAGCGAGGCAGCGCCGCGCTGCTGACGATCGCCGACGCCGACAAGCCGGAGCTCTTCCCGATCGTCTCCCGCCTGGTCCAGCTCGGCTGCCGGCTGGTCGCCACCGATGGGACCGCGCAGGCGCTGCGCGCGGCCGGGTTCTCGCCGCGGGTCGTGGCGAAGATCGGCGAGGAGGGCCCGACCGTGGTCGACGTCATCGTCCGCGGCGAGGTCCAGCTCGTCATCAACACGATGTCGAACATCTACGAGGATCCCGGTGACGGAAACCCGGTCTTCAAGGACGGCTTCGAGATCCGCCGCGCCGCGGTCGAGCGCCGCATCCCGTGCCTCACGTCGCTCGACACCGCGACGGCGCTGCTCGAGTCGGCGGTGGCCGCGCCCGACGAGATGGAGGTCCGCACCATCGACGAGTGGAGGGTCGGTGTTCCTGCTTGACGCGCCGGTGACGGGCAAGCGCCAGGTCGCCCACGGCATGTTCGTCATCGGTATGCGAGCGCCGGAGATCGCGGCCGAGGTCCGCGCCGGGCAGTTCGTCAATCTCGGCTGGGCGGGAGGACCGCTGCTGCGCCGACCGTTCTCCGTCTACCGCGCCGAGGGCGAGCACGTCGAGGTCGTGTTGAAGGCCGTCGGCGCCGGCACCGCTCAGCTGCTCGCGATGGAGATCGGCGACCGGATCAGCTGCCTCGGGCCGCTCGGCCACGGCTTCGATCTCGGCGGCGCGGCGCGAAGCGTCGTGCTCATCAGCGGTGGGCTGGGCGTGGCCCCCATGCCACTCGCCGCGCGGGATGCAAAGACGGCCGGTCTGCCGGTGACGTGGGTGCACGGCGCGCGCACCGCCGCCGAGCTGTGCGCGGAAACAGACGGGGACCAGGTGGTCTGGGCGACCGATGACGGCTCGCAAGGCCTGCATGGCACGGCGGTCGCGGCGGCGCCCGCGGGTGACCTCGTGCTCGCGTGCGGCCCGAACCGAATGCTCGCCGCGGTGGCTGAGCGTTGGCCCGACGCGCAGGTCGCTGTCGAGACGTATATGGGCTGCGGCACGGGGGTCTGTCTCGGGTGCGCGGTGCCGCTCGCGCGCGGGGGTTACGACCGCGCGTGCAAGGAAGGCCCGGTCTATCGCGCGGCGGACGTCGACTGGAGCGTGCTTCCGTCGCACCTTCCGTACGCGATCTCGGCGTGACGCCCGACCTGTCGGTTGCAATTGGCGCGCTCGCGCTGCGCGGGCCGGTGCTCGCGGCGTCCGGAACGTTCGGCTACGGCACCGAGGTTCCGCTCCTCGAACGCCGCGCGCTGGGCGGCATGGTGTCGAAGGGCATCTTTCTCCGCCCGCGCGAGGGCACCGCGCCTCCGCGCATCGCGGAGACACCAAGCGGGATGCTCAACGCGATCGGCCTCCAGGGCCCGGGCGTCGAGGCGCTGATCCGCGACTACGCGCCGCAATGGGCGGAGTGGGATTTCCCCGTGCTCGTCAACATCAACGGCGAAACGGCGGCCGAGTACGGCGAGCTCGCGGCACGCCTCGACGGCGTGCCCGGCGTGGCGGGCTTCGAGATCAACATCTCCTGCCCGAACGTCGAGCAGGGCGGTCTGTACTTCGGCAACGATCCGCGCGCCGCCGCGGCCGTCACCGAGGCTGTGCGGAAGCGGACCAAACTGCCGGTGTGGGTGAAGCTGACACCCATGGTCAGCGATATCGGAGTCATCGCGCGCGCGGTCGAGTCGGCCGGGGCGGACGCGCTGTGCGCGATCAACACATTTGTCGGGATGTCGATCGACCTGAACGCCCACTGGCCGCGGCTGAGCTTTCGGACCGGTGGGCTTTCAGGCCCGGCGATCCGGCCGCTCGCCGTCCACCTCGCCCACCAGGCCGCACGCGCCGTTCGGATCCCGGTGATCGGGATCGGCGGAATCGCGCGCGCCGAGGACGCGCTGGAATTCATGATCGCCGGCTGTTCCGCCGTCCAGGTCGGCACCGCGACGTTCGTCAACCCGAAGGCGATCGCCGAAGTTCACAACGGCATCGCCGCGTTCCTCGAAGCCAGGGGTTTCGCCTCGCTGGGCGAGCTGCCACGCTACCTACCGCGCGACTAGGAGGCACAAAATGTCTACCGAGCTCCCTCCGGCGGGACGTGCGTCCGAGAAGCTTCAGATCCTCGCGACCGAGCACTGGAGCCTGCTCGCGACGCGCGCACTGACGTACCAGGAGTCGTTAGGGCGCGTGAACATGTTTCTGACGATCCTTTCGGGCGCGGTCATCGCACTCGCCCTGATCGCGCAGGCCGATCGTTTCGGACCCACTTTCATCTCGATCGCCATCTTCATGCTCGGCGTCGTCTTCTTCGTGGGCGTCGCCACGGTGCGGCGCCTTTTGATGCTCAATTTTGACGATTACAAGTGGGTGGTCGGGATGAACCGACTCCGCCACGCGTACCTCGAGCTGCACCCGGAGCTGGAGCCGAATTTCATCACCAGCCCTTACGACGATCTGCCTGGGGCGCTGCAAACACTCGCGCTCGGGCCGGCAAGCGCGCCAACCCTCGGCACTGTGTTCCACGGCTTCGTAACCCTGCCGGGCATGCTCTCGGTGATCGTGGCCTCGGTCGGCGGCGCCATCGCAGGCCTCGCCGCCATTGGGTTCGGCGCTCCGGCGTACGGAGCGCTGCTTGCCGGCGCCCTGGCTTTTGCGGCGGCTCTGGCGCTGATGGCTCTTTCGGCACGTCGTTCATTTCGGGGGTATAGCCCCAGTGTCGGGGTTCGCTTCCCGTCACCTAAGCCTTAGCCGGCAAGAAGTGCAAGTCCAGCCGTCAGAATCCATAAGCCGTGCTGGAAGTCGACGGTCTCGCCAAGCGCTACGGCGAGGTGCTCGCGCTTCGTGACCTGACCGTTCGGGTCGACGAGGGGCGCTGCCTCGTCCTCCTCGGCCGCAACGGCGCGGGCAAGACGACCGCGCTCCGCTGCATGGCGGGCGTGCTGCTGCCCAGCGCCGGGACCGTCACGGTCGACGGCATCGACGCCGCGGACGATCCCGCCGCCGTCCGGGCCAAGGTCGGCCTGATGCCCGAGGTTCCCGGCCTGTACGAGCGAATGTCGGTCTGGGCGTATCTCGACTACTTCGGCGCGATCTATGACCTCGAGCCGGCGCTCAGGCGCAAGCGAATCGAGCACCTGCTCGAGATCTTCGAGCTCACCGATGCTGGTGACAGGTGGCTGGGCACCTACTCCAAGGGGATGCGGCAAAAGGTCGCATTGATCCGAGCGACGCTGCACCGGCCGCGACTGGTGCTGGCCGACGAGCCGACCTCGGCTCTCGACCCGGACAGCGCCAGGCGCGCCTGGGTGTACCTCAAGGACCTCCAGAAGGAGGGCTGCGCGCTCGTGATCTGCACACACAGCATGGAAGAGGCAGAGCACCTCGCGGGCGATATCGGCATCATGTCGGCGGGCCGCGCCCTCGCAATCGGGACCATGACCGAGCTTCGGCGCAAGTCCGGGCTCGCGACACGCCAGGAGGTGCGCGAGGTGCCCACCCTGCAGGACATCTATCTCGCCATCGTTGGCGAACGCCATGAGCTGGCCGAAAGTCGATCGGCGTAAGGCCCTGTTGGTGGCGAGTCGCGACCTCCGCGACGCCGTCAGCGAGCTGCGCCTGGTCGCGGCGCTGATCGCCCTGACGGTGGCGATCCCGCTCGGCGCGGGTTCGGGAGTGCGCGCCCTCGCCTATTTCGGCGGCGGTACCGCGGTGGTGAACCGCCTGTCCCTCGTCGGCGCCTTCTTCGTGGTCTTCATCCCGGCGAGCTTCTCGCTCGTGCTAGCGCTCGAGTCCTTTGTCGGTGAGCGCGAACGCACAACGCTCGAGGTCCTTCTCTCGACGCCTTTGCGTGAGGCCGAGATCTACGCGGGCAAGGTGCTGGCCGTGCTCAGCGTGTCGCTCACCCTCTGCTACGGAGGGCTCATCGTGTACTGCCTCGTCACGTTTCCGGGCCTCGGCTACTTCCCGATCGACATGCTGCTGGCGCTCGCTGTCTCGACGATCTGCCAGGTCGCGGCGATGGTCGCCGGCGCCGTGATCATCAGTCTGAACGCGAGGACCATGCGCGCGGCCAACGTGATGGCGTCGTTCATCATCCTGCCGATGTCGGTCGTGCTCCAGCTGGAGGCGGCGCTCATCCTCGTGGGCCGCGCCGAGCTGCTTTGGGGTTTCGCCCTGCTCATGATCCTCATCGCCATGGTCCTTCTGCGCATGGGCTTCAGCGGTTTCTCGCGTGAAGCCCTGCTCGCCCGGGACGTCGGCCTGAGCAACCCTGTCCGCCGGGCCGCGCAAGCAGTGCGTTCGAGCTTCGGCACGCGCCCGGGCATCGTCCAATTGATCTGGTCCCGGCGCGCGCCCATGGCCCTTGCGGCCGCCGGGTTTCCAGCGGGCGCGCTCATCGGCTACATCGCGGCGTCGACCGGCGCGGTGCCCAGCGCCGTGGTCCAGCCTGTTCTGTCGAGCCTCGTCGCGGCGTCAAGGACGCCGGTGTCAGCCGGTACAGGAAGCCCGGTCGACGACGCGTTCTCCATCTTCAGCCACAACTTGCTCGCGTTCCTTCTTGTCGCGGCGCTGGCCATCGTGACCGCGGGGCTGAGCGGGTTCCTCCTCACGTTCGCGCCCGGCTTCCTGCTGGGCTTCGCGGCAGCGGTCTCGTCGTGGGGCCTCGCGCTCAGCGGCATCGTCCCGAACGGGCTGGTCGAGATCCCGGCGGCCATCGTCGCCGGCGGGCTTGCGATCCAGATCGGCGCCGCGGCCATTCACATGGATGCGACGGGCGGATGGAGCTCCCGTGTCCTCGCGGCCATGGCCGACTACGTCCGCGCGCTGCGCTGGCTGGTCCCGGCGCTCGCGGTCGCGGCGGTGCTCGAGGTCTGGCTGGGGTGACCGAAGACCTCGGGCGTCGATAGGCGGATCGCCAGGACCACCGACCCGGCGATCGCCGCTCCGATGGCCATGGCCCACGGCGCACTCAGCAGCGTCGCCAGGGCGCCGGCCTGCATCGCGCCGACAGGACCGACACCGATCAGTGCCTGCGCGTAGAGCGCCATCACCCGTCCGCGGAGGTGGTCCGGCGTGACGGTCTGGATGCGGCTGTTCGCCGACGCGACGAACGAGATCTGGCAGTAGCCGGCGACGAACAGGGTCACCAGCGAGAGGGCGAACACGCGCGAAACGGAGAATTCGAGCAGCGCCGCGACCCAGATGGCCGCCATCCACAGCTGGCGCCGTGGGTCGGCGCCCAGGTGGGGAAAGAACGCCAGCGTGAGCGCGCCGGCCAGGGCTCCAAGGCCCATCGACCCGAGCAGGAAACCGAATCCTCGCGCGCCCACATGCAGCACCTGGTCGGCGAACAGGGGCATCAGGGTGAGCCGGTTCATCGCGAACAGCGAGAAGACTGCGACCGCGATCAGCAGCATCCCGACTACGGGCTCGTGGCGGGCGTACGAGATCCCCTGCGCGATGCGGGCGTAGACAGAGTGAGAGTGCGTCTCCGTGACGCGGTCCGGCAGGTCGCGCATGAGGAGCAAGGCCCCAATCGCCCCGAGATAGCTGAGCGAGTTGGCGAGGAAGCACAGCGGCACGCCGACCGCCGCGATAAGCACGCCGGCGACGGCCGGACCTACGACGGCGGCCCCATTGAAGACCGAGGAATTGAGCGCGATCGCGTTCATCAGGTCCTGCTTGCCGACCATCTCCACGATGAACGACTGGCGCGCCGGGACGTCAAAGAGGTTGATCGTGCCTGTGGCGATCGCGGCGATGACCACCATCCAGTACCGCGCGTGGCCGCTCCCGCTGAGCACGAACAGGGCGAACGACGGAAGCATGAAGAGGGCCTGCGTGACGAGCAGGACGTTCCGCTTGCGGAACCGATCGGCGACGATGCCGCCGAGCTGGCTCCCGATGAGGACCGGCATGAACTGCGCAGCGAGCACGAGTCCGACGTGGATGCCGCTGTGCGTGAGCTGCAGGGCGAGCCATGGCATGGCGACGCTCTGCATCCAGGTCCCGACAGTCGAGATGACCTGGCCAAAGAGGAACAGCCGGTAGTTCCTGTGCCGCAGCGCGCCCAACATGCGGGCCGGCGCGGCTTCACTCACGGCTTCGCTCATGGGTGTCACGACGACGGGGTCCGAAGCATATTCGCGGCCTCGGCGGCCGGAGCCAAGGAGACGACGCGCGCGCAGGAGTCGACGCCGGCTTCAGCGCCGTAGGCGCCCGGCCGTCTAGGACGCGAAGATGCGAGGAACCTCGGCGTCGTGACACCCCGTGCGATGATCGCAGCGTGCCCCGACTGCGCGAAACCATCGAGATTGGCGCGGCACCGGAACGCGTGTGGGCGGTGGTGGCCGAGGACGTGAAAAACGCTCCAAAGTGGACGTCGGACCTTGAGCAGGTCGAAAAGCTCGACGACGGCTCGCCGGGCAAGGGCACGCGGTATCGCTACCGCCTCAGTCTCCCCGGCGGCCATAAGGAGACGATCGAGGTGGAGCAGGACGTCTGGGACAAGCCGAAGAAATGCGCGGGCAGGTTCATCAAAGGACCTCTCAAGGGCACCTGGTCGTACACGTACGGCGCGCGGAAGGACGGGACCACTCGGCTGGTCTACGAGATGGATTACGAGATGACGGGTTTGCTGCGGTTCGCAAGTGGGGTGCTCGGGCCTCAATTCGGCGCAGGGATCCGCACGACGCTGGCGTTGCTGAAGAAGTACATCGAGTCGGGCAAGGGGCCGAAACCTAAGAACTAGTCAGCGCCTCGGCTTCGATCTCCACCTTCCACCGCTCGTCGAGCAGCCCCTTGACGACCACCATCGTCGCCGCTGGACGCGCGCCGCGCATCGCCTCGCCGTGTGCTTTGCCCACCGAGTCGCCATACGCCGCGTCTGTGATGAACATCCGCGTGCGGACGACGTCGTCGAGGGAGGATCCCGCCTCGGCGAGCGCTGTCGCGATGATGTCGAAGCAGCGCTTGGCCTGCACGTACGGATCGGAATCGACCGAGCCGTCCGGCCAGATCGGGGCCGTACCGGAGACGATGACCCGATCGCCGACACGCACCGCGCGGCAGAACCCGATGGTCTCCTCGAAGGGCGATCCCGACCTTACGCGCCGCCGGTCCGCCGTCAGGGCTTTCTGAAGGGAAGCAGCTCGAGCTGCTCGAAGCGGTCCTGGACCGCGGTGCGCAGCTCGCCGACCAGGGCCTTGAGCCGGTCTTGCGATCCGCTGTCCGAGATGTTGACCACGTGGATCTTGCGCATTGCGGTCTGCAGCGCGTAGAGGCCGGCGGGTTCGTTCCCGGCGAGGCGTCCCGCCGCCGCGCGAATCTCCCGCGCCACGTCCTCGTGGCCGTGCAGGCGCAGCCAGTTCGCCAGGCGCGCCGCGGCGACGACGACCCGCTGGGTCTTCGGATTCAATGCAGGCGGCCCCACGTCACGCGTGCGTGCGGCCTGGAACACCGCGGGAACGCGGCTGGGACGTCTCAGCGAGCGCAGGCGCCGCCAGACAGACCGCGGGCCGAGCATGATGACGATGCCTGACGCGACCAGGAGGCCGACCACGATTGCCACGACCGCGTCCAGCATTTTTTCCTAGGTTACGCTTGGTCGGCGCCGATAATGCGATCGGCTTTGCAATTGGAGACGAGCGAGTGACTGGGGTCGCTGTTATCACGGGAGCTTCTTCAGGAATCGGCTCAGCCACGGCCATCGCCCTCGGCCGTCAGGGCTATCGCATCGTGGTCGGTGCGAGGCGGGTGGACCGCCTTGCGCGAGTGGCCGGGGAAGAGGGAGTCGCCCTTCATCTCGACGTCACGGACGAGGACAGCATCAAAGACTTCGTCGGCGAGATCGCGAAGCGATTCGGGCGGATCGACGTGCTCGTCAACAACGCGGGCGGCGCGCTTGGGCTCAACCCGATAGCCCAGGCAAAGGACGACGAGTGGGTGGGCATGTGGAAGACGAACGTGCTCGGCCTGATGTGGATGACACGCGCTTGCCTGCCGCTCCTTCGCAAGGCGAAGCACGGGCACATCGTCAACATCGGCTCGATCGCGGGCTTTGAGACCTACAAGGGCGGCGCGGGCTACACCGCGGTCAAGCATGCGGTCCGGGCGATCACGCGCACGCTTCGACTCGAGCTCAACGGGGAGCCCATCCGTGTCACCGAGATCGCGCCGGGGCTCGTCGAGACGGAATTCAGCCTCGTCCGATTCCATGGGGACCGCAAGGCGGCCAGGGCCGTTTATGAGGGGATCAAGCCGCTGTCCGCGGAGGACGTCGCCGACTGCGTCCTCTTCGCAGTGACGCGCCCGCCGCACGTCGACATCGACGAGATCGTGGTGCGCCCCGTCGCGCAGGCCACGGCGCAGGTGGTGGCTCGCAAGCCGCCCCGACGCAAGAAGAGCTAAGGAACCAGCAGGACCTTTCCCGTCGTCTTGCGCGCTTCGAGGTCGATGTGCGCCTGGCGCGCCTCGGCGAGCGGGTAGCGCGCGCCGATCCTCACTTTGAGCTTGCCACTGCGGACGAGCTCGAACACCTTGCCGGCATGGTCTCGCAGCAGCTCGGGTGTCCGCGTGTAGGTCTGGATCGTGGGTCGCTGGACGTACAGCGATCCAGACTTGGCCAGCAGGGCGACAGGGAGCGGGTCGGGTTGGCCGCTCGCCGCGCCGTAGAGGATCATGCGACCGAACGGCCTGAGCGCTTTCAGCCCCTCATAGAAAGTGGTCTTGCCGACACCGTCGTACACGGCCGCCACCCCTTCGCCGCCCGCGATCTCCTTGGCGCGCTCGGCGAAACCCTCGTAGCCGAGCACCTCGTCGGCGCCCGCCTCGCGGGCAAGCTGCGCCTTTTCCCTGGAAGACGTGGTTCCGATCACCCGGCCGCCAACAATCTTCGCGATCTGCGTCAGGAGCAGCCCGACACCGCCGGCAGCCGCATGCACGATGACCCAGTCGCCCTTCTGGATCGGGTACGAGTCGTTGGCCAGGTAATGCGCGGTGATGCCCTGCAGCAGCACCGCCGCCGCAACCTCGCTGGAGACCCCGTCCGGAATCGGGACGAGGTGGGACCGCTCCGCGACGACCCGCTCCGCGTAGCTGTTCGGTACACCGATCCAGGCGACACGCTCGCCCGTCCCCTTGATGGTGCCGGCTCCTTCGACGCCGACCACCGCCGGCGGCTTGGAGCCGTAATCGCGGCCTTCCCGCTCGTAGACATCGCGAAAGTTGACCCCGACCGCTTCCACGTCGACCACCACCTGGCCATCTTTTGGTGTGGGCTCGGGTATCTCTTTGTACTCGAGCACCTCCGGCCCGCCGTTGCGCTCGAAAACGACCGCGTGCATCTTCACAGGGACCAAAGCAGGACCTCCTACTTGGTCAAACCGGCCGCACGGGCCTCATCTTTCGTCATTCAACAGCCGGGTTCGCCGTAGTTGCCGCAGCACCCCTTGCCACCGCGCTTTCGGTTCACGTTGGCGACGATGACCCACACCCGTTCTACCGGGCCGTAGGACCCTGCCCTGAGATTGCTCAAGAAGCTGGACGGTGAAGGGCGCTCAGGTCGGCTGCTACTCATGTGCCCATTGTCATTTACGACTCCCTTCGGAAATTAGACAAGTCAACAACGTCGCTAGCAGGCCGGATTCACTCCGGCCGTCACCTGGCGTTCCACTTCCAAACGCCCCCAGTCGGGCCCAAAAGAGGGGATGGCCCGCGGAAGGGGACGAAGTCCTCTTCCGCGCTGTCATTCGTAGTAATTGTTGTTGTACTCGATCCAGCCCGGATTTGGGCATCCGCTCGAGGTATGGGCGTGCGTGCAGTGGACGCCGTAGCGCGGCCCGGGGTCGATGTACAACTGGCCGTGGATGATGATCGTGTCCCCGTTGTGCACAGGGATCGCCTGGGCGAGGCTCGTGTTGTGATCGACTTCGAGCATCTCACCGGTGGTGGTCTTGACCTCGAATCTCTCGTGGTCGCCACTGGTTACGGGGTCGCTCACAACGGTCGCGTCGAAGGTGACCTCGGCGCCGCTCGAGCCGTTCTGGATGTCCTGATGCAGTCCCTGGTCGTCGGCCGTCTCGCGCCCGCCACACGCGCAGAGGACCAGCACGGCGCACGCAATCGCAAGCCGTCTCAAATCGCGAGCGCCTGCTCCAACGTGATTCGCCCCTCATAGAGCGCCTTGCCGAGGATCACCGCTTCGGCGCCGGCGGCCGCCACCCTGGTCATCTCCTCCACGGAGGACACCCCGCCCGAATACACCAGGTCGAGCCGGGTCATGCGCCGGATCCTGGCCAGCGTCTCCAGGTCGGGGCCGGACAGCGTCCCGTCGCGGTCGATGGCGGTGACGATGATCCCCGCCAGCGGCAGGGAATCCCAGCGGCCGACGAGGGAGCCGATCATGACCGGCGCGGTATCGGTCCACCCCGTAACCGCGGGTTTGTCGTCGCGAATGTCGAGCGCGGCGAGGATGCGTTCGGGATGACGCCTGGCGCATCGTTCCAGCAAGCGCGGGTCCTGCACCGCGGCTGTGCCCATGACGACCCAGGTGGCTCCGCTGTCAAGCAGCGCTTGCACGGCCTCTGCCGTGCGCACGCCACCCGCGACCTGGACTTTGACGTTGTGCTTCTTGAGCATCGACACGACCACATCGCGGTTATTGCCCGACCCTCGCGCCGCGTCGAGGTCGACCACGTGCACGCGCTGCGCGCCCGCCCTCGCAAACTCCGCCGCCACCTCGACAGGGTCGTCCGCGTAGACCTTCACGTGGTCGTAGTCGCCCTTGGTCAGACGGACGCAGCGGCCGCCGAGGATGTCGATGGCGGGGATCACGACCACGTACCTATGGTGCTCCGAGCCGGATGCGGCTGAGCCTCTACCTGTAATTCGTGAACTGGAGCGGGACCGGGATGTCCTCCGCCTCGCGCAGGGTCTTGATCACGGCCTGCAGGGTGTCCTTGTCCTTGCTCACGACGCGGAGCTGTTCGCCCTGGATGCGCACCTGCAGCTTGGGGGATACGTTTTGAATCCTCTTGCGCAGGTCGCGCGCGATGTCCTCGGTGATGCCCGCGTTGAGCCGTACCTCGATCTGGCCGCGTCCTTTGCCGACCGACTTGGGATCGCCGGCCTTGAACAGCTTCGGCGAAAGCTGGCGGCGCGCTCCTTTCTCGCGCAGCACCTGAAGCGCGGCACGGGCGCGGTCCTCGCTCGCCGACTCGATCAGGATCATGTCGCTCTGCTGGTCGTAGACAGTGCCGGTGTCCTTGAAATCGAACCTGGTGCCCACCTCGCGGCGTGCCTGGTCGAGCGCGTTGGTCAGCTCAGCCGCGTTGAACTCGGAGACGACGTCGAAAGAGAACTCAGCCATTCAGGATCGCGTTGAGGCCGACGATCACCGCCGCGATGGCGAGGGCCACGCCCGCCAGCGAAGAGATCGCGAGCAGCGCGCCGATCCCCGCCGTGCCTTCATCGAGCGGCTCGACCGCGGGCTTGTCGTACGGGTCAGGTCCGTAGTCGAGGTCGTAGACGCCGTCTTCGCGCGCCCGCTGCACCAACTCCTCCAGCACGGCCTTGCCGCCGGGGGGAAGAGGCTTGCCGTCGAGGTGATCGACCGCCTCCTTGAGGTTGTCTCGGGTTTTGCCGAGTTCCGCCACGAGCATGTCCAACGTTTCCATCGCGCCGGGGGTCGGGTGCTGGCGCCGCAGGTCGGCGATGATCCCGTAGAGGTTCACCCTGGGAATCGTACCTTCCCCCGGTCATACACTTAGGACGATGGGTGTGGACACCAAGGCCAAGGCCGCGGCTAAGAAGCCCGCGGCCCACCCCAACACGTGGGTCTTCTACGAGGGCGAGTTCGCCCGCTACAACGACGTCAAGCTCGGCCTGATGACGCACGCACTCCATTACGGGACAGGCGTGTTCGAGGGCATCCGCGCGTACTGGAACCCGAAGAAGGAGCAGCTCTTTCTTCTTCAGCCAGTCGCTCACTACGAGCGCATGAAGCGCTCGGCCAACGTCATGCGCATGACGCTGCCGCACTCGACGGAGGAGCTGGTCAACTTCACGCTCGAGCTGCTGCGCCGCAACGAGTTCAAGTCCGACGTGTACGTGCGCCCGCTCATCTACATGTCGAGCGAGGAGATCGGGGTGCGGCTCCACAACCTGCACCAGGGCTTCTTCATCTACGCGATCCCGTTCGGCAACTACGTCGAGATCGAGGGTGGCATTCGCTGCATGGTCAGCACCTGGCGCCGCGTGCCCGACCAATCCCTGCCTGCGAGGGCGAAGATCACCGGCGCCTATGCACAGTCGGCGCTGGCCAAGTCAGAGGCAGTGGAGAACGGTTTCGACGAGGCGATCGTGCTCACCGTGGACGGTCACGTGTCCGAGGGCTCGGCGGAGAACCTCTTCATGCTCAAGGACGGCGCGTTCATCACGCCGCCCGTGACGGATGACATCCTCGAAGGCGTCACCCGCCAGCTTCTGATCAAGATGATCCAGAGCGAGCTCAACATGCCGGTCCTGGAGCGCAGCATCGACCGTACCGAGCTCTACACATGCGACGAGCTGCTGCTCTGTGGCACGGGCGCGCAGATTTCGCCGGTGATAGAGGTCGACCGGCGCCCCGTCGGCGACGGCAAGGTCGGCGAGTTCACGCAAGAGCTGCAGAACATCTACTTCGGCGCGGTCCGTGGCGACACGCCGAAGTACAAGGACTGGACCATCCCGGTCTACTAATCTCCGGGGGCGATGAAAGTCGTGATCGCTCCTAACGCCTTCAAAGGCACCCTGACCGCGCCCCAAGCCGCGTCGGCGATCGCCCGTGGAGTGCGGGAGGTCTTCCCTGAGGCGGAGATCGTCGAGATCCCGGTCGCCGATGGGGGCGACGGCACGATGGAGGCGCTGGTCGCCGCCAACCGCGGCGAGTACCGGCGGGCTAGAGTCGAGGGCCCGCTCGGCGACCCGGTCGAGGCGCGCTTCGGCTTGATCGACTCGGGCAGCACCGCGGTGGTCGAGCTTGCGACGGCCAGCGGGCTGATCCTCATACCACCGGAGCGGCGCGATCCGCGCCGGGCGTCCACCTATGGGTTCGGGCAGCTTCTCCAGGCCGCGCTGGACGCCGGCCCCTCGAGGGTTATCGCCGGGATCGGTGGATCGGCCACCAACGACGGCGGCGCCGGCATGGCGCAGGCCCTGGGCTACAGGCTGCTCGACGCCGCAGGGCGGGAGCTCGAACGTGGCGGCGGGGCGCTGGCGCGGCTCGAGCGGATCGACACCTACAGCGTCGATCGCCGCTGGCGCGGCGTCAGGGTCAAGGTGGCATGTGACGTGACGAATCCCCTCACGGGGCCGGAAGGCGCCAGCGCCGTCTACGGCCCGCAGAAGGGCGCTGATCCGGAGGCGGTCCGTGAGCTGGACGGCGCCCTGGCCCGGCTGGCCGCCGTGGTCGAGCGCGACCTGGGCAAGCGGGTGGCGGATATCCCGGGCGCCGGCGCGGCCGGCGGCACAGGGGCCGGCCTGGTGGCCTTCCTGGACGCCGCGCTGGTGCCCGGAGCCCCGCTCGTGGTCGAGGCGGCAGGTTTCGACGTCCACCTCAAAGGCGCCGACCTGGTCATCACGGGGGAAGGACGGGTCGACGAGCAGACCGCCTACGGAAAGGCTCCTGGCGAGGTGGCGAAGCGGGCGCACGCCGCCGGCGTGCCGGTCCTCCTCCTGGCCGGGAGCAAAGGGGAAGGGTGGGAGGCCATGAAAGCGCTGGGCGTCGACTCTGTGGTCACCTTGAACCAGGAAGGCGAGGATCCGGGTCAGGCCCTAAATGCTCCAGACCGGATGCTGACGCGTGCCGCCGTAGTAGCCTGCCGAACGCATTCATGGACGAGGTAGAGGACAAGCCGGCAGGTAGGGAGCACGTCGATCCGACCGACGTGGAGCTCGTTCGGGCCTACCGGAACGGCGACATCCGCGCCTTCGAAGAGCTGCACCGCCGGTACGTCGCGTCGATCTTCCGGCTCGTCCGGCGCAAGCTCGGCGACGCGCTCCTGGCNGAGGACATCGCACAGGAGACGTTCATGAAGGCGCTGAAGATGATGGACCGGGTGGACGACTCCTTCAACTTCGGCGGGTGGGTCCACACGGTCGCACGCAACCTGTGCTACGACGAGCTGCGGCGCCGCCAGCGTGACCTCCGCGCCGATGGAGGGACGGACGAGGAAGACGACGAGCTGATGGCCAACCTGCCCTCGACCTCCAAGGGATTCGACCCGGTGATGGTCCAGGAGTCCAACGAGACGCGGCGGCAGGTCTGGCAGGTTGCCCAGCGGCTCCCCGAGAAGTACAAGCTCGTCCTGACGCTGCGCGAGCTCCAGGACATGAGCTACCGCCAGATCGCCCGCACCCTGAAGATGTCGGAAAGCGCGGTCGAGACTCTGCTCTACCGAGCCCGCCTGAGATTCAAAGAGGAGTACCTCGCCTCCCAGCGCGAAGGCGAGCTGACCCATGAGGAAGCGCTGCCCTTGCTGGCGCCCTATCTCGCCGGCAAGCTGCGGCGGCCCCAGGCCGAAGCGGTAAGAAATCACATCGCGACGTGCGTCAAATGTGCGCGCCGGGTAGGACGGCGGCGCTTACGCAGGAGTACAGCTAAATGAGGGTTAGTAGAGTAGGTGTGAGATGGCCAGGGTAGTCGTGCGCTTTTTCGACGATGAGACCGTCGAAGGGGTCGCCCGCGACCTCGATTTCGACGAGCCCGACTTCCTGGTCGAGGTCGACGACGCCGGTGGGCTGGAGAACAACGAAACGGCGTGGATTCCGCTCACGGCGGTCAAGTGGGTCGAGCTCCAGCGCGACAAGGAGCTGGCCGACACGCCGACGCGAAAGGTCGCGATCCGCTTCCTCGACGGCGAGGTGCTGCGCGGGCACCTGGACGGAACGCTGGAGCGGCATCGCTACGGCGTGGTCCTGCACCTGCATGCCGAGCAGAGCGACAGCCCGATCCGCAAGCTGGGCATTCCGTTCTCGGCGGTGAAGGCGCTCTTCTTCGTGCGCGAGTTCGACGCACGCGGAGAGGAGGCGGGCACCGCCTCCGATGCATACCTGGCACGCCGCACCATGGCCCCGCTGCTCGACGTGCTCGAGGAGATGGACATGCTCACGCGCCTGCACCGCGACGGCCTGCTGTCCGACACCGAGTACGCGTCCAAGCGCACCCTGGTGCTCGAACGGCTCTAGGTCAGACGCCGCCGAACGTGGTTGATGAAGAGCAATAACCGGCCGATCAACAAAACGCCCAAGAGCGAGCCCTTGACGAGGGCCGTGGCCTTGGCGGCAGAAAATTCGTCGTGGGTTTGCGGAGGCTGCGGATCCAGCCACTGATCGGGCGGGATCGTATACGCGGGTGCGAGGCCGAACTGGACGTGCCCCTGGTGGACCGTCGCTGCGGACATGTCGTCGAGGTCTGATGACATACGGACGATGTAGACGTCGTTGCCCTTGACGAACATCACGAAATTTACGAAGCCGCCGAAGATCAGCGCCGCGAAAGCGTGTGGAATCGAAGTCTCGATCTCGTGCACGAAGCCGTTGGCCCCGCCTCTCGTGTAGCTCAATACCCCGGCGTAGCGGGCTTGCGCCCCATTTCCACTGCCATACTCCTCGACTGTCTCCACCAGGCGGTTGTGCCGGTCTGCACCCGGGCTGGCCTTGGTTGGAGACAGCGCGACCCACGACCGCGCGTAGCCGTGCTTGAAACCCTCTTGGTTGAAGACGCCCTCAAACCGGCTGATATCGCTCTGGGTTGCAGCAAGCCAGACGGCGTATTGGTGCGCGTTGAAGGGGCCGTTGAGCACGGTGTCGGAGCTTGCGGCGTCGGTGTAATCGGCCGACGGTGGCGGCGCGAGGATCTCCGCCAGGTCCAGTGAACCCTGGGCGAGAGTCATCGCGGTGAGGGCGAAGTAAGCGCTCAGGGCGGTTCGCATGCTCGCCTGGTGCGCCGATTCTAGGGTGCGGCTCGCGCGGAGGGAAAGGCCAGGGCCCGGCGTAGAATTCCGAACGTGGCCGAACGCAACGGTTCGCGTAATGGCGACAGCTCTGTCAAGGGATCCTTCAAGGTCAAGGCGGGGCTGGCCCAGATGCTCAAGGGCGGCGTCATCATGGACGTCGTCACCGCCGAGCACGCCCGCATCGCGCAGGAAGCGGGCGCGTGCGCGGTGATGGCGCTGGAGCGCGTGCCCGCCGACATCCGCAAGGAGGGTGGCGTGGCCCGGATGTCCGACCCCGACCTGATCCGCTCGATCATGGCCGCGGTCACCATCCCGGTCATGGCGAAATGCCGGATCGGCCATTTCGTCGAGGCGCAGATCCTGGAGGCTCTGGGCGTCGACTACATCGACGAGTCCGAGGTGCTGACACCGGCCGACGAGGAGAATCACATCGACAAGCACCCGTTCAAGGTGCCCTTCGTATGCGGCTGCCGTGACCTCGGTGAGGCGACGCGGCGAATCGCCGAAGGCGCGGCCATGATCCGCACGAAGGGCGAAGCAGGCACGGGCAACGTGGTCGAGGCCGTGCGCCACGCGCGCGCGGTGAACGCGGGGATCCGCAAGCTGCAGGGCATGAACCACGCGGAGCTGGTGCACGAGGCCAAGCAGATCGGCGCGCCGGTCGAAGTCCTCGTCGAGTGTCAGAAGCTTGGGCGCCTGCCAGTCGTCAACTTCGCCGCGGGCGGCATCGCGACGCCGGCCGACGCGGCGCTGATGATGCAGCTCGGCGTCGATGGGGTGTTCGTCGGTTCGGGCATCTTCAAGTCTGAGGACCCGTTGAAGCGTGCCAAGGCCATCGTCACGGCGACCACCTACTTCGACAAGCCAGAGGTGCTCGCCGAGGCCTCCGCCGGGCTGGGCAAAGCCATGCAAGGCCTCGAGATCCCGGCCATCCCGAAGGACGAGCTGCTCGCTGCCCGAGGCTGGTAGCTCTGCAGCCGGGCGCGCGCAGGGCGCTCAGATGAAAGAGTCGGCCAAGAAGGACCGGGCGCCTTTGATCGGGGTCCTCGCGATGCAGGGTGCTTTCGCCGAGCACGTCCGTGCCCTCGAAGCCGCTGGCGCCCGCACGCGCCTGGTGCGGACGCGCGAAGACCTCGAAGGCCTGGACGGCATCGTGCTTCCTGGTGGCGAGAGCACGACGATGACGATGCTTATGGAGCGGGTCGGGCTCCTCGAGCCGCTGCGCGATGCGATTCGCGGCGGCCTCGCGACCCTCGCCACCTGCGCGGGCATGATCGTGCTCGCGCGAGAGATCACCGACGGGATGCCCGATCAGCAGGGCCTGGGCCTGCTCGACATCGCCGTGAAGCGCAACGGGTACGGGCGCCAGGTCGACAGCTTCGAAGCCCCGCTCAGCATCGAAGGAATGAATGGCAAGACGTTTCCCGGCGTCTTCATCCGGGCGCCGCTCGTCGAGCGGACCGGCGATGTGGACGTGATCGCGACCCTCGACGGACGTGCTGTCGCGGTGAGGCAGGGGCGAATCCTGGCCCTCGGGTTTCATCCCGAGCTCAGCGGCGACCTCCGCCTGCATCGAGAGTTCGTACGCCTCGCGGGCCACCCCGAATGAAGGTGCGGGCCGCGGGGCTGCTCGACCTCGCCAAGATCGAGGAGATGCATCGTTCCTCCGACATCCGCCTCAGTGAGGCCGCTCCGCCGGCGGCGCGGCTGTGGACGCTGTTGAGCTCGACGCTTTCGGCTCTGCTGCCACTCTCTCAGGAAACGCTGATGTTCGTCGCGGAGGATGGCGGAAAGGTGATCGGCTTCATCCAGGCGTCCGGCCAGCCGCTCGGCCTCGACCTGCGGCGTGCCCGCGTGCTGCAGGTGCTCAACCTGCAGGTCGCCGATGGAGCTGACTCCGACGAGGTGGCGCCGGCGTTGGTCCAGCACCTTTGCAACCAGGCCCTCGAGCGGGGCGCGCTGCGGTTGTTCGTCCGCCTGCCGGACCGCGACGCGCTCCTGCCCGCGTTTCGGACCCAGGGATTCCGGCAGTACGCGACAGAGCAAGTCGTCTACGCCGACCGGCCGCAACAGCGCTCCGAGCAGTATCCGGACGGCCTGCGTCCGGTGAAGCGAGGAGACGAGCGCAGCCTGTATCAGCTGTACAGGAAGGTGACGCCGCAAGGGGTCTCGCAGCTCGAGGCGCCGACATACAGGGAGTGGAGGGCGCTGCACACGGGTGAGCTTGCGGGAGGCCACGTCGTGGATCGCGTCGAGGTCGTCAGCTGGGTCAGGATGCAGCGCGGAGGAGAAGCGAGGCCCGACACGCTGCAGTTCATGGCCCTGCCTGAGAATCCGCTGCCCGCGGAGCTCGCCGACTTCGGGATCTCACTGCTGGGTGACTCGCGAGCGCCGGCCTGGTCGAGCCTGCGTCACTATGATTCGCACATGATCGACGCCCTTCGCGGGCGTGGGTTCACGGTATTGCTCACGCAACTCCTGTTGGTCAAAGAGCTCGCCGTCCGAGTGGCGAAGCCCGTGCGCGAAAAGGGACTGGTGCCGTCGTTTGGGTAGTCGTAATGGCTGAAGCAAGTCGCCAGTCGCGTGCCGGCAACTGGGATGAAGAGGTGGAGCTCCTCGCTCGCGCACTGCCTCCCGACCTGGCGCGGGCTCTGCATGAGCGCATCGACCCGGGCGAGCTGCTCGAGATCGTCCTTGACCTCGGCCGGGAGCCGGCGGCCCGCGTGCCGGAACACGAGGTGCTGCTCGCTGACCATTCCGTCTCCGCTTCAGACCTCGAGCACGTGGCGAACAACGTCGGGCAGTTTGGCGACGACAACCGCGCCGGGATCGAGCGCACGCTGCACCGAGTCTCCGCGATTCGCAACCGCTCGGGACGCATCGTCGGCCTGACGATGCGCGTCGGGCGCGCGGTGACCGGCACCGGCGAGATCATCCGCGACATCGTCGTGAGCGGCCAGAGCATCCTGCTTCTCGGCCGGCCCGGCATCGGCAAGACCACGATGCTGCGCGAATGCGCGCGGCTGCTCGCCGACGAGCTGCGTAAGCGCGTCGTCATCGTCGACACGTCGAACGAGATCGGCGGCGACGGCGACATTCCGCACCCCGGGATCGGGCGCGCTCGGCGCATGCAGGTCAAGACGCCGCTCCTGCAGCACGCCGTGATGATCGAGGCGGTCGAGAACCATATGCCCGAGGTCATCGTCATCGACGAGATAGGGACCGAGCTCGAGGCCGCGGCCGCGCGCACCATCGCTGAGCGCGGCGTCCAGCTGATCGCCACCGCGCATGGGCAGACTCTCGAGAACCTGCTCGTCAACCCGACGCTCAACGACCTGCTCGGCGGCATCCAGAGCGTGACCCTCTCGGACGAGGAGGCGCGCCGGCGCGGCACTCAGAAGTCGGTCCTCGAGCGCAAGGCTCCCCCGACGTTCGACGTCCTCGTCGAGATCCAGGACCGCGACCGGGTGGCCATCCACATGCCCCTGGCCGATGTCGTCGACACGGCGCTGCGCGGCCCGATGCAGACTCCCAAGATCCGCGTCCGCACGCGGGACGGACGCGTCATCTCCAACGTCGACGCGCCCGTGGTTCTCGCGCAGGAGCCGCCTGTGCCGGCCACGGTGTCGACCACCAAGCCGCTCGGCATCTTTCCCTATGGCGTCAGCCGGCACCACGTCGAGCAGTCGATCAAGGAGCTGGACCTGCCGGTTCGCGTGCTGGGCAACCTCGACGGCGCAGGCGCCGTCCTCACCCTGAAAAATCACTATCGCCGCCGGCCTGACAGTCTCCGCCAGGCGGAGAGCCGCGGCCTGCCGATACACATCCTGAAGAGCAACTCGCCCAGCCAGGTCCGCGACGCGCTTTCGCGGATCTACGGCGTCGACAAGCCTGATGACGCCACGACTCGCGCGCTGGCCGAGGCCGCCGCCGCGATCCGCCAGGTCAAGACGACCCTCCGCCCGGTCGAGATCTCACCGCAGAACGCATACCTGCGGCGCCTGCAGCATCAGCTGGTGGCGGAAAACGACCTCTCGGCCCGCAGCACCGGCAAGGAGCCTCAGCGAAGGCTGCGCATAACGCCGTCGCCCGAGCAACCCGCTTAAGTCACGGGGGAGGCAGGCCTCCCCCGTGGAGCCCCCTCCGAGTTGCACTATGCATGGCAGCGGATGGTGGGGCCACGCGGGGTGACGGCCGGAGTAAATCCGGCCTACAGCCGCCATCCGTCTATTAGCTACATTGCGTAGGTGGCCGGGCGGGGACTCTTCATCACGTTCGAGGGCTCCGAGGGTTCAGGCAAGACGACCCAGGCCGAATTGCTCGGCGAGTGGCTCGAGTCACGCGATCCGGTCGTCGTGCGTGAGCCCGGCGGGACCGAGCTGGGCGAGCAGATCCGCGACGTTGTCCTCTACAAAGGCCTCGAGATCGACGCCGAGGCCGAGATGTACCTCTTCATGGCCTCCCGGCGCCAGCTGATCGCCGACGTCATCGGGCCGGCTCTCGCGTCGGGCCGCGTGGTGATCGCGGATCGGTACCACGATTCGACGCTCGCGTATCAGGGCGGCGGGCGTGGTGTCCCCACGACATGGCCGTCGACGTTTCCGCGTCCGGACATCACGTTCCTGCTGGAGGGCCCGGTCGAGGCGGGTCTCGGGCGCCACGAGTCGGCCGGCAAGAGCAAGGACCGTATGGAACAGGAGTCGATCGACTTCCATCGCAAGGTGGCCGAGGCGTACGGCCGGCTCGCGGCCGCCGAACCCGAGCGATTCGTCCGGCTCGACGCCACGGGGTCGCGGGACAAGATCCATCTCGAGGTGCGCGATCGCCTCGAGAAGCTGCTCGAGGGCCTGGATTGAAGCTGATCGTTGCGGTGGTCCAGGGCGAGGACGCGCAGCGTACAGTGGGCGCCCTGGCAGACAAAGGGGTCGTTCCGGTGGATTCTTTCGAGAGGATCTGAGCCGGTCGTTCCATGATCAGGGTCGAGGGCCTGCGCAAGAGCTTCGGCGACGTGCGCGCCGTCGCGGGGGTCGACCTCCGTGTCGAGCGCGGCGAGATCCTCGTCCTGCTCGGACAGAACGGGGCGGGAAAATCGACCACCCTGCGCTGCCTCGGCGGGATCCTGCGGCCGGACGCGGGCCTGATCGAGCTCGACGGACTTCGGCTGCCTGAGAGCCTCGACGCAGTGCGCTCGCGCCTCGGTGTAGTGCCGGACCAGGCGCGCCTGTACGGTCGCAACACCGCACCTGAATACCTCGACCGTTTCGGATACCTCTACGGCGTTCCCGAAAAGGTCCGCCGCGAGCGCATCGCCGCCCTCCTCGAGCGCTTCGAGCTGGCCGACCGAGCGGACACAATCCTCGCGGCCTACTCGCGGGGCATGGCACAGAAGGTGGCTCTGATCCGCGCGACGATCCACGAGCCCGACTGGATCTTCTGCGACGAGCCGACAGCCGGCCTGGACCCTGTGGCCGCATCGGACATGCGCCACTACCTCGGCGAGCAGAAAGCGCGCGGCGCGGCACTCATCGTCACCACCCATGTGCTGGGCGAGGCGGAGCTGATAGCCGACCGCGTCGCGATCATGCGGCGCGGTGTCATCGTCGCCGAGGGCGCCCTCGATGAGCTGCGCGAGCGAGCGGGCGACGGACGCCGCTTCAGCGCTCACCTCGCGCGCACTCCGGTAAGCGCAGAGCCGATCGAGCGGTGGCTCAGCACGCGCACGTTGACGTACCGACTCAAAGGCGCGGAGCTGAGCTACACGCTGCCGTGGCAGACAAGCGTCGGCGATCGGGCGGACTTCGCCGCGCAGCTGCAGGCCCGCTTGGCGGAGCAGGCCGCGCCGTTCCACGAGCTCGAGGAGGTGCAGACCACGCTCGAGTCGGTCTACCTGAAGGCGATGGAGACACCGGTGGCTGCGGCTGCTGAGCCGCCTGCGCAGCCCACGCGCATCACCTCGGGCATCGGCGCGCGGCGCATCTTCGCGTCGCTGCGCGAGCAGGGCGACATGCTTCGCCACTCGCTTCCTTTCTATGTGAGCTCCTGGTGGCGGCGTGGGGACCTCAGCTGGGTCGGATACCTGAACGCGTTCGTGCTCCTGCTCGTCGCAGGCACCTCGCTGTTCGGGCAGCTGCCCGGAGTCGCGGGCCAGGTTGCGCAGCGCCTGGCCGGCGGTAGCGCGCTGCAGGCCGGCCTGCTGCTCCCGCTCTTCTTCATGTCGTTCGCCCTTCTCGAGTCGATCAAGAGCTCGATCGGGATCTGGTGGGAGAAGGCCCAGGGGTCATTGGAGGTATTGCTCTACACGCCGGTCGACGACCCGTCGCTGATCTGGCTCGAGGTGCTGCCCGGCGCGGTCGTGAGCACGGTCTGGGTGACCTTCTGGATGGCGGCCGGGATGGGGCTGCTGAGCCTTTTCGGAGAGGCGGCTCCGTGGGGACTGCTACCGATCTTCGCGCTGGTAGCGGCCGTTACCGCGTACTGGGCGGCGATGGGTCGGATGCTGGGCTTCATGCTCTTCCCGCGCGAAGGAGCGGCGGGTGGGGCCTGGTCCTTCCTGCTCTCGCCCGTGTCCGCGGCCGTGGCGGACCTGCCGCTCGCGCTGTTCGTGTTTCGCTCGCCGCTC
>JGI12709J13192_1000003_pt1 | contig 37360 bp, 38 predicted proteins | sample BlaSpr_A8_OM3_M3_FD_13192 | JGI IMG/M metagenome (IMG submission 13192)
CGCCCACCTGGAGCGCGAGGACGATGTTCTCGAAGGCGTTGAGCCGCGGCAGCAGCCGCTGCTCCTGGAAGACGAACGCGACGTCGCGCCGAACGGTGTTCAGGCCGAGCCGCCACCACCTGTGCAGCCCGCGGCCCCGCACCCAGACCTCACCGGCGTTGGGGCGGAGCTGGCCGTGGATCAGGCGCAGGAGAGTCGTCTTCCCCGCGCCGCTGGGCCCGGTCACCTCGAACAGCTCGCCAGGCGCGATAGCAAGGTTGACGTCCTTCAGCACGGCGTGCTTGCCGAAGGACTTGGCGATTCCGACCAGCTTGATCGCGGGCTCGGGCGCCGGCGGGGCGTGCGCATTGGCCGCGGGGCGAATGCGGACCGCGCCGTTTTTCGGTGCCTGGACCCCGTTGCCACTGGCGCCGTTTTTGGTCGCGCCAGTTCGGCCAGTGACTGCTGGTCGGCTTCCCACCCTTGCGAACCAGATTAGCCCATGCCAGGCCACGCGGACAGAGTTAATCCGGGACCATGTGAATTGGCTGGGAATCGTCCGAGAAAGTCGCTCAGGCGCATCCCTGAAGCGCGAGGCCGGCCGCCGCCACCGAAACTGTGAACGAGCCCCCGGTCGGTGCGCCGGCCACGGTCCGGCTCCCATCCAGATTCGTCGTGATCGTCAGCTGAACCGCGCCAGAGCTCGAGACCTCCCCTGTCACCTCAGGCGGTATGTAGGCAACAGTTTGTGGGTCGCCGGCCCGGCCGGCCGCTGACAGCGAGAACGCGCCTGTTTCGGGATCGTAGTGATAGCTCAGCCTCGAATCGGCCGAGGCGCGTGGGAACACTCTGGCCAGGATTCGCTCCCGCGACGCGCGGAGGCAGCCGCTCGACGGGATGGGCGAAGCGTCGGTCCTGGCAGGGTCGAACATCCCCCAGCTGCTCGAACCTCCGTTTTCCTTCCAGGTCCAGAACGCAAAGCCGACCAGGTGTTTCTCCTGCTCCGCGGTCTGGGCTGCCAGCTGAAGAGAGTCATATTTCGGGTCGTTGCCGAACTCGGCGACGAACAGAGCGGCGTTCATCGCCTTGGCCTCGCGGTCGGCCCAGGAATAGCTCTGGTCGTAGCCACCCCACGGATAGGTCGCATGGTCGGGCGTCTGGCCGGCAAGCGCGTCGAATGTGTAGATGTGCGTATAGGCGTGCATCGACAGCACCACGTTCGAATACGAGCTGACCGGCAGGCCGAGGTGGGTGGGAAAGTCGGTGATCTCCCGCGGCAGCCCCGTGTCCAGGAAGATCAGGTGGCGCTGGTCGCGGACGCCGAGGTCCGGATAACCGCAAGGCGGCGGCATGTAGACCGCGTCCCAGCACGGCAGTCCGTCGCCCACTCCCGTGACCGCGTCGATGACACGGCGATAGAAAGGAAACAGGAGCAGGTCTTCGAAACCGGGCGGCAGGTTCCAGCCTGGCTGCGGCTCGTTGAAGGCGCTGAAGCCGGCGACGGTGCTGTCGTCTTTGAAACGCTTGACGAGGTAGGCGACGGCCCTGATGTACTCACCCTGGATGCCGGACCGGTTGTACCAAAAGTTGCTGAACGATTCGAACGACGCCAGGTTGGTCTCACGCTTGCCGCTGACCAGGACCTGCGATGGCACGCCGTCGGTGATGGTCGCCCAAGCGGGAGCGCCGCTGTCGTACGTCAGGTCGACGCCGGGACCCGCGCCGACATAGGCCGAGTAGGCGTTCTGGTGCATGTCGATGATCACGTACATGCCGAGAGAGCGGGCCCAGTCGACCACCTGCGCGATGCGATCGACGTACAGCTGGTTGAACTGTCCGCGCTCTGGTTCCAACCGGCTCCAGACGAGCGGCAGGCGGACTGAGTTGAAGCCGAGCGCCGCCATCTGGGCGAGGTCGTCCTGGCACAGAGGCGCGTAGCGACCCTTGGAAGATGCGGCCGGGCACTGGCCGGCGTAGGCCGCGGGATCGATGGGGTTGATCGGTGTCGCGGAGGGTGCCGATTTGTCGGTGCTTCCGAACTCGAGCAAGGAGGCCGGGATGGCGCCATGCAGGATGACCATGCGTCCCTGGTCGTCGGCGATGTAGGGCACCCCGCCCGACGGGTGCGCGACGTGCAGCCATGGCAGCGCGCCCGCGGGAGCAGGACCCGAGGCGGTGTGAAGTGCGCTCAGGCGGACGGCCAGCGAGGTCGCAAGCTCGCCTGGATAGGTCGCGCCGGCGACCACCAGGACGACCAGGACGATAAGGACGCGGCGGATCACGACGCCAAGAGCCAGTAGCCGGTCCCCACGATGAACGTCATCAGTCCAAGCAGCCCGGCGACCAGGCCCGCGGTCGCGGACGCAGCCCCGCGCAGCTCACCGCCAGAGGCGTGGATGCGCCGCAGAGAGCGAGCGCCGCTGAAGATCGCGAAGGGAGCAAACACGACGAACGGCAGCGCGAGCAGGCCCAGGACGAATGCCCTGGTCGCCGCGCGGTCCCTCACCAGAGCTTGCCGCCGCCGAAGATGATGTAGAGGATCGGCCCGATCCCCCAGGGGAAGGTGACGATGATCCAGAACACCTTCCAGAAGCCGCTCAGGTCTTCGCGGTTCACGACGTCGATCACGCACAGGATGTACGCGACGGGATGCAGCACCAGGGCGAGGACGATCTCGACGATGAGCTTGATCACGGCAATCCCTCCACGCGCGGCCAACCGCCGGCCGGCGAATACGTCCCGTCAATCGCCTGTTCGTACGCCGTCTTGATCCCACCGTGCGCCACCTGCTCGACAGCTTCGAGGAAGCGATCGACCTCCGCCGCGGTGTTGTAGGGAGCCAGGCTCGCGCGTACCGCCCCCGGCAGGGCCTTGCGGCGGCCGGCGGTCACCTCGTGCTCGACCGCGCCGACCTCGTCCTTATTCATGTGGAGGAGGTGGAACACATAGGGGTTGGCGCAGAAGCACCCATGCCGCACAGCGATGCCCCACTCGTGGCTGAGCGCGGACGCGACCAGCCCGTGATGGAGGCCTTCGACGACGAAGCTCGCCAGCGCCAGCCGGCTCGATGCCGCGCCCGGCTCGGCGCCTCCCAGGACGCCAACTCCCGGAATCGCGCTCAGGCCCGCCACCATGCGCCGTCCCAGCTCGACCTCGCTTTCGAGCATCTCGTCGAATCCGAGCTCGAGCAGGGTTTCGATCGCGACGCCGAGCGCTACCGCGCCGATCACGTTAGGTGAGCCGGCTTCCTCGCGGTCGGGCAGATCGGCCCACACGGTGTCGTCCCACGTGACGATGCTGATCGCGCCGCCGCCCATGACCTCGGGTGCGCCGGCGAAGAAGTCACGCGGCGCCACGAGCACGCCCGCGCCGTAGGGCGCGTACATCTTGTGCCCCGACAGCGACACGAAGTCGAGATGCCCAGGATCGTTGGCCGGTCGCACCTCGATCCGGTGGTGAGGCGCGAGCTGCGCCGCGTCGACCGAGACGCGCGCCCCGTGGCGGTGGGCGAGCTCGGCCACCTCGTGAATCGGCGAAACGAAGCCCGTGACGTTGGACGCACCGCAAATGGCGACGAGGCCGATCGCTCCGCCGGCGGCCCGCAAGGCGTGCTCGATCGCGTCCAGGTCGATGTGTCCTTCTTCGGTGAGCCCGACCATCACGTGGCCGCTGCGATGCCGCCAGGGCAAAAGGTCGGCGTGGTGCTCCATCTCGGTCATCAGCACCTGCTTGCCCTCGAGCCGCGACTGCTCGGCCGCAATCCGGTTCAGCGCGTCGGTCGTGCCCTTGACGAAGATCACCACCTGGTCGTCCTCGTCGACGCCGAGGAAGCGGGCGGCCACCTCGCGGGAATGCTCATAGGCATCGGTCGAGAGCCGCGACTTGTAGCCGGTCCCACGATGGACGCTCGAGTAGACGTCGGAAAATGCATTGACCGCGTCGCGCACTCGCTTGAGCGGAGGTGTGCTGGCGGCGTTGTCGAAGTTGATGCCCGTGACGGTGCCGCCGCCATGGACGGGGACCGGCAGGTCGACCCCGGCGAAGTGCTCGCGCCATCCTCCGGAGACCTGTGTGGACACTTGTCGACCTAATCTAACGCCAGGGGGGTAGCAGGTCGAGTCTGTATCAGGCACACTAGCCGGTGCCGTGTTCATTGTGATGTTGACACGAGACTTGCCATGAAGAAGCGCCGTACCTTACCCGAAGTGCATGTGGTCTCTGAGGTCTCGGACTCGAGCCTTGCCGCGCGGGAGCTCAACTTCCTGGTCCGCCTCGCGCAGGCCGCCGCCTCGACCCAGCGCCCGGACGAGCTCCTCGAGCTGATCATCCGCGAGACGACGTCGGCCATCGGGGCCGATGTGTGCTCGCTCTATCTGGTGACCCCACCCGGCCGCGAGCTGCTCCTGACGGCCACCAACGGCCTCAACGAGAACATGGTCGGCAAGGTGACCATGAAGGTGGGGGAGGGGATCACCGGGTGGGTGGCGGACTCGCGGCGCGCGGCGGTCGTGCCGGACGTGAGCCGGGAGCCGCACTGGAAGTGGGTGCCGGGACTTGACGAGGACCGCTTCCACTCCATGGCGTCGGTGCCCGTCGAGTCCGGTCCGCGCCTGGTCGGAGTCATCAACGTGCAGAGCACTGAGCGCCGCGAGTTCACCTCGGGCGACATCGACTTCCTGCGGGCGATCGCCGCCCAGGTCGCGGGAATCCTCGAGCGGAGCGAGCTCCAGCGACGGACCGAGGTCCAGCTCGCCGAGATCCAGCTGTCGCACGACATCCACGAGAGGTTCACGAAGCTTTCTCTCGACGGCGCCGGCATCGCGTCCATCCTCGAGGTCCTCGGCTCGCTCGCGGGCGGGCGCGCGGCGCTCTACTCCACCGACGGTTACCGTGTGCGCGGACTCGGCGAATCCTCGGAGGGCATGCCGCCGCGGATCAACGTGCCTCCGGCCCTCGGCCAGGCGGGCGCTCGCGAAGTGCGCATCAACGCGGGCCGGCCGGTGCGACCGCTGGACGTCGTTCCCGTTCGCGCGGGAGCGGACCTCCTGGGCCTGCTGGCTGTGGCCGTCGCCGCCCAGGACTCGGATGCCGAGGGACGGCGTCGCGCCCTCGAGCATGGGTCGACGGTGCTCGCGCTGGAGATGTCCAAGGAGCGCGCCGCCGCGGAGGTCGAGCGCCGGCTGCGCGGCGACCTGGTCGAGGAGGTGCTCGCCGGGGGCCTGGAGGCGGATGAGGCGGAACGCGTGGCGCGGCAGGCCGAGCGCCTGGGGCACCGTCTGCCGCAGCGCGCCTGGGTGCTTGCGCTCGAACCGGACGACGACAAGACCGAAGCGGCGCTCGCCGCGCGCGGGCAGCAGGACCGCCTGGACGGGGCTCTGAACGGACTCATCCGCTCGCGGCTGCCGGGAGCGCTGACGCTCGTGCGCTCGGCTTCGGCCATCTTCCTCGTCCCGGACGAGATCGCGACCGACCTTGCGTCGGTGGAGAAGCTGGCGGGGCAGATCCTCGCGGCCGCGGCGCCGGTGATGAAGCCGGGCACGGCGTCGGTCGGCATCGGCAACCTGGCGAACGGGGTGAGCGAGCTGGCCCGGTCGCACGTCGAGGCGCGACAAGCGGTCCGTCTGACCAGGCGCGCGGGTGGGCGGGGACGCGTGGCGTCCTACCGCTCGCTGGGCGCGTTTCGCCTTCTGCTCGAGGTCCAGAGCCCGGATGCCCTGCGCCGCTTCGTCAACGAGCTGCTCGGCCCGCTCCTGCAGTACGCGCAATCGCGCGACACGCCGCTGCTCGAAACGCTGGAGGCTCTTTCGACGTCGCGGTGGATCCGCCGCGCGGCGTCGCGCCACCTGGGCATCCACATCAACTCGATGACCTACCGCATCGAGCGCATCCAGACCCTGACGGGCCTGCAGCTGGACGACCCCGAAACGCGGGTGGCGATCAGCATCGCCCTCCGCGCCCGCGCAATGTTGGGCATGTAGCGCGCTCCACGTCTGAATTCCCGGCCGGAGCCGGCACTCGCGGAAATCCTGTGCCGCGAAAAAAAGGCCCCGGCTCGCGCCGGGGCCTTATGGAGTGTTCGGTCTAGACGTCGTGGTAGAGCATGAACTCCCACGGGTGGGGGCGCAGCGCCACCGCGTCGACTTCCTTCTTGCGCTTGTAGTCGATCCAGGTGTCGATCACGTCCTTGGTGAAGACATCGCCCTCGAGCAAGAACGCGTGGTCCTTCTCGAGCGCGTCCAGCGACTCGGCCAGCGAGCCGGGTACCGACTTGATCTTCGCCTTCTCCTCGCCCTCGAGCTCGTAGATGTCCTTGTCCACCGGCTCCGGCGGGACGATCTTGTGCTTGATTCCGTCGAGGCCGGCCATCAGGCACGCCGAGAAAGCGAGGTAAGGGTTGGCCGCAGGGTCCGGCGACCGGAACTCGACGCGCTTGGTCTTTGGGTTGGTCGAGTACATCGGGATGCGCACGCACGCCGAGCGGTTGCGCTTCGAGTACACGAGGTTGATCGGCGCCTCATACCCGGGCACGAGTCGCCGGTACGAGTTGGTCGTCGGCGCGCAGATCGCAAGCAGCGCGGCCGCATGCTTCAGCAGGCCGCCGATGTAATACACCGCGGTCTGGCTCAGCCCGGCGTAGCCCTTCGCGTCCGCGAACAGGTTCTCGCCGTCCTTCCACAGGCTCTGGTGCACGTGCATGCCGGACCCGTTGTCCTGGAAGAGCGGCTTGGGCATGAACGTCGCGACGTATCCGTGCTGTGCCGCGATGTTCTTGATCACGTACTTGTAGACCATCATCTTGTCGCCCATCTTCGTGAGCGAGTCGAACCGCATGTCGATCTCGGCCTGGCCGGCCGTGCCGACCTCGTGGTGCTGCACCTCGACACGCACACCCGCGTCGAGCAGCTTGAGCATGATCTCGGAGCGAAGATCCTGGAGCTTGTCGGTCGGCGGCACCGGGAAGTAGCCCTCCTTGTGCCGCGGCCGGAACGCGAGGTTCGGCTCCGAGTTCTTGCCAGAGTTCCAGATGCCCTCTTCCGAGTCGATGAAGTAGTAGCCGCTGTGCGCGTTCTGGTCGAAGCGGAGCGAGTTGAAGAGGTAGAACTCCGCCTCCGGGCCCCAGTAGCTGATGTCCGCGATACCCGAGCGGCGGAGGTGCTCCTCTGCCTTCCTGGCGATGAACCGCGCGTCGCGCGAATACGGCTCGCGTGTGATCGGGTCGACCACGTCGCAGATCAGGAACAGCGTCTTGTGCGAGAGAACCGGGTCGATCGTCGCCGAGTCCGGGTCCGGCATGAGGAGCATGTCGCTCTCGTCGATCGACTGGAAGCCGCGGATGCTGGAGCCGTCAAATCCCAGCCCATCCTTGAAGCTGTCGACGTCCAGCTCGCCCAGCGGCAGGCTGAAGTGCTGCCAGGTGCCGGGAAGGTCGACAAACCGAACGTCGACGACTTCGACCCCTTCGGCCTTCGCACGCTCCAGCACCTCACGCGGGCTGGTCTTACCGGCCGCCTTTGTCTCAACTGCCATGAACACACCCTCCAGGAATAGGAATCAATTTGACGGGCCCCACAGAGATCGTAGGAAGTAGCTGCTCAAACGATCACGTGAGACCCTCCTAAACGCGGGCCCTCGCTTTCCGTGTGGTTGACACGAACGTGGCTTGCTCATGGTGCCCGTCGTGTTGTGTCAAAGACACGAGGCTCGCCCATCCGATTCGTCACGTCCGCACGTTTTTGCTGCCCACCGAGCGCACCTACGCTGGCCACATCAAGCGGTGCGGCTGCCTGCCGCGCCTTGGGGAATCACAACGGAGGTGGCGTCCTTGCCAGCAGCCAGGGAGTTCCGGAAAGCGCTCATCAAACGCCGATACGTATTCGGCATCGCGGCGGCGATCGCCGCGCTCGCCGCGCTGGTGCCGATCGCTGTCCTCGCGGACGACACGACCGCGACCTCGGCCGCCGGCGTCGCTGCAGACACCGTCTGGGTGATCGTCGCCGCCTGCTTCGTCATGTTCATGCAGGCCGGCTTCGCGATGCTCGAGGTCGGTTTCAGCCGCATGAAGAACGTGGGCACGGTGGTGGCCAAGGTCATCACCAACCTCAGCGTGAGCTCCATCGCCTACTGGGGCGTCGGGTTCGGCTTGGCGTTCGGGGCTGGCGGGGCGTTTGCCTTCATCGGGGGGAGTGGTTTCTTTCCGACGTTCAGCCCCGGTTCGTCGATGGACCTGCCGGCGATCGCCGGGAGCACGGCTCCCGCCGCCGCCAAGTGGTTCTTCGAGTTCGTCTTTTGCGCGGTGTCCCTCGCGATCGTGTGGGGCACGATGCTGGAGCGGACCAAGTTCATCGTCTACATCCTCTTCGGCGTTCCGTTCGCCGCCTTTATCTATCCGCTCATCAGCCACCAGCTTTTTGGCGGTGGCTTCCTGATGGCAACCCTCGGCTCGCAGGACTTCGCCGGGTCGACGGTCGTGCACCTCACCGGAGCGACCGCTGGACTCGCGGGCCTTCTTCTGCTGGGCGCGCGCATCGGCAAGTACGAGAGAGGCAGGTCGAACGCAATTCCGGGGCACAACATGCCGCTGGCCCAGCTCGGCGTGCTGATCCTGTGGTTTGGGTGGTTCGGCTTCAACCCCGGATCGACCCTCAACGCGACCAACCTCCACTTCGCTGACGTCGTCGTGGTCACCAACCTCGCGGCGGCGGGCGGTGCGGTGGCGGCTCTGATCACCGTCTACCTGATCACCAAGACGATGGACGTCGGCATGATCGGCAACGGCGCCATCGCCGCGCTCGTGGCCATCACCGCTCCCTCGGGCTATGTCGAGCCGTGGGCCGGGATCGTCATCGGCGCGGTCGCCGGCGTGATCGTCGTGGTGGGCGTGCTCGCCCTCGACAAGATCCTCGACGACCCGGTAGGCGCGCTGCCGGCGCATGGAATGGCCGGGATCTGGGGCACCCTCAGCTGCGGCCTCTTCACGACTCCCGCGCTGGCGAAGTTCAACGGCGTCGGGCAGGGCGGTCTCTTCTACACGGGCAGCTTCCACCAGCTCGGGGCGCAGGCCATCGCGGTGGGGGCTTCGTTCGTGACCGTCTTCGTCCTCAGCTATGCGCTGTTCTGGATCATCAAGAAGACTGTCGGCCTGCGCGTTTCGGCCGGCGAGGAGATGGAGGGTCTCGACATCAGTGAGCACGGCATGTGGGGCTACCCCGAGTCGTTCATGCCCGTGCCTGGCGGCGTCTACCGACCAGCGGACACGCCGACCGTCAATCCGCACCCCAACCATGACGCTGTCCCCGCCCAGCGCAAGGAGGTATCGCCGGTATGACGGCGAACGGAAGCGGGCCGATGAAGATGGTCGTCGCGATCATCCGCCACGAACGGCTGCAGGAGGTCCAGGACGTTCTGGACGAGTGCGGCGTGTCGGGCGTGACGGTGACCGAGGTCAAGGGATGCGGCGCCCAGCGTGGCTACACCGAGAAATACCGCGGGGCCTCCGTCCACATCTCGCTTCGGCCGCGACTCAAGGTCGAGGCGGTTATGAAGTCGGAGATCGTCACGACCGTGGTCGACAAGCTGGCGGTGGCCGGTCGGACCGGTAACGGTGAGGTCGGCGACGGGAAGATCTTCGTCATCGGGGTCGAGGACGCCGTGCGAATCCGCACAGGCGAGCATGGCCCCGAAACCGTGCAGCACGCTGAGCGGGCTATGTGGGGACACTGAAAACATATGAGAGGGAACCCAGATGGTTCCCTCTCATCGCCCGGTCGGCTTCGCCGACGGGGCTGCTCTCATTCCGGTATACGGTTCGGACTTTTCTTAGTGGTTACTCGTAGCGACGTCTGGCAGGCGTAAGAGACAAAGATGCGGCCGGGGTGAACCCGGCCGCCAATGCGGTGTCGGTAACGAAAAGAGAAAAAGCGGCTGGGCATTTCACCCGGCCGCTCGTAACTCCGCGGTTGTTTAGTGCTTAGTTGCCGCCAGGTTCGCGTTCTTCTCGATCCACTCGCGGATTGGGGCGGCGCCGCCTGGGAAGCCGACCATGCGGTCGACCAATTTGCCGTCACGGAACAGGCCGAGCGTCGGGATCCCCATCACGCCGTAGCGGATGGCGATGTCCTGGTTGTCGTCGACGTCGAGCTTGCCGATCTTGACCTTGCCGGCGAACTCGTCCGCGAGCTGCTCCACCGCCGGCGTCATCATCCGGCAGGGCGGGCACCAGTCAGCGTAGAAGTCGACCACGACCGGCTCACCCGATTGGAGCACCTCGGCCTCGAAAGTGGGGCCGTCGAAGTGCTGAAGGTTGTTCATGCCCATTACAAAGGGTGGTGCCTCGTCTCCTATTCCGAATCGGGTGGGGGGGCATAATCGGGTCCATGTCCCTCGCCGAAGCCCAGCGTGTCGCGCCGCCTGTGTGGGAGCAGGCCATGCGGCAGTTCGGGGCGAGACTTTTCGAAGCCGCGCCGGGCCTGGTCACCTGGATCCTGCTCCTGGCGCCGGCCTGGATTCCGATCATCTTCCACTCCTCGGGGGCGCTGTTCGTCGCCTCGGTCGTGCTCGTCTTCGACGCCTACTGGGTCCTGCGCGCCGTTTCTGTGGTGACAGGTATCTACAGCACGCTGCTCAAGATGCGGCGCGACATGAAGAAGGACTGGCTGGCACTTTGTCGCGAGGAGCGCGCGCAGGGTCTCGTCGACCCTCTTCAGTACTTCCACCTGAGCGTGATCCCGACCTACACAGAGCCCTACCACGTGCTCGAGCGCACGGTCCAGGCGATCGTCGATGCCAACTATCCGGACGAGCTGAAGCTCGTCGGCATCATCACGCGCGAGACCGACAAGCCGGGGTGGGAGAACGTCGCGCTCCTGAAGGAGAAGTTCGGCGGGAGGGTGCGCGGGTTCTACCACATCAAGGATCCGCTGGAGCCGGGCATCGTGGTCGGCAAATCCGCGGCCATGAACTGGGGAGGACGCTGGATGGTCCGTGTCCTCACCGAGGAGGGCTACGACCTCAGCAAGGTGCTCATCACCGACCTCGACTCCGACTATCGCGTCCACCCGCAGTATTTCGGCTGGATCAGCTGGCACCACGCGCGCGAGCCCCTCCGCGACTTCGTGATCTGGCAGCCCGTGCCCCTTTTCCACAACAACATCTGGCAGGTGCCCATGGCGGTGCGCATCATGTCGGCCAGCACCTCGCAGTGGCAGATGTACCTGCACTCGCGGCCGCACCGCCTGGTCGCGTTCAGCAGCTACACGTGCAGCCTCGACTTCGTCCAGAAGGTCGGATACTGGGACAAGGACGTCATCCCTGAGGATTCGCGGTTCTACTGGAAGGCGTTCTTCACGTTCGGAAAGCGATTTTCCGTGAAGTCGGTGTGGCTGCCGATCTATGGCGACTCACCACAGGCGCGCGATTACGCGGCGACCCACGTGAGCCAGTACAACCAGATCAAGCGATGGGCGTGGGGTATCACGGACGTTCCCTACGTGCTGGCGCGCTTCTTCAAGCACCCTGAGATCCCGGTGTGGCTGCGGTTCACACGGTTCATGAACCTGTTCCTCAACCACCTGAACTGGATCTTCCTGCCGGTCCTGCTCCTCTTCGGTTTCTCGGTTCCGATCTGGATCAGCACCGACTTCTCGCTGACCGACCTCGGTCAGACGCTGTGGGGCATCTCGAGCGTGCTGCTCGGCGTCACCCTTTCGACGGTCCTCTTCTTCCTGTATTTCGAGATCCGCATCCTGCCGCCGAAACCGGCCAACTGGCCCTTGTGGAAGAAGGGGGCGATCTACCTCCAGTACTTCCTCTACCCGATCGTCGGGATCGTGCTCAGCGTGCTGCCTGCGCTCGAGGCTCACACGCGACTACTGTTGGGTCGCTATCTCGAGTACCGCGTGACTGAGAAGGTGTGATCGCCTGATGGACGATTCGGGAGCGAGGGTGGTTTCGGAGGCTTTTGGAAAGCTGTTTCGTGAGGTGCACGAGACGTTGCGGGGGCAGGTCCGAGATCTCGACCCTGGGACTCTCAACTGGCGTCCGCTGCCCAAGGCGAACTCGATCGCCGTGATCGTCACCCACATGCTCGGGTCACAGCGCGAGATGATCCGCGCGGTCCGCTCGATTCCGAGCGAGCGCGACCGCGACTCCGAGTTCAGGGCCGAAGCGGACGCCGCCCGACTGCTCGAGATGATCGACGAGTCAGACCGCGACATGTCTGAGATGATCGCCGCGCTGACGCCCGCCGACCTGACCGAGATGCGACCTCGCGGTGACCGGCCGCCCAGGCCCGGCATCGAGTGGCTGATCTCGAACTATGGCCACGCGCGTGAGCACATAGCGCAGATCGACCTGACCAAGCAGCTGTACGACTCGCGGACCTAGGTCGTTACTAGGCTCCGCAGACGGGGCTGTTGACGAACCACGGGAGGCAGAACTGTGGTCCGGCCAGGGCCCAGAGCTCGAGCAAGGCGATTATCACCAGCGCCGCCACGAACACTGTGCCCGTGATGATGTTCCGGCCCGGCACCGGCCACTTCTTCCAGCCGAGCCGGCGAGCCACACGCGGACCGATGATCGCGTCCATGAACGGAAATACGAGCAGCAAGATGATCACCACGGTCCCGATGCCAATCGAGAAGATGAACTCATTGCCCAGCTTCAAGAATTGGAAAAGGAACAGGAAATACCAGTCGGGGCGAGGGATGGTGGTAGCCCGTGGATCCGCCGACGCCTCGAGCTGCAGATTCTTCTGGACGAACGCGGAGAGCAACCCGACCGTGATCAGCATCACGACGGCGATGATCGGATACGGCCAGAAGTGGTCCGGGAAGAAGGGATGCGTCTCGTCGTCGGGCATGTCGTCGGCCAGGTGGTGACCGGCGTCACCCATGAGAATGGGGAAGAGTGCGAGCCCCACCACGACCGGGTAGAGGATGTTGTCGGGGCCGATCGGCAGCCGCTTCCACTCGGGCTCGAGCGTATGCCCGCCGTGGCCGTCGACCTCGATGAGCTCGACCTCTTTCGGGGCCGCGACCGCCGCTCCCGGTCCTTCCTTCGTGATGTCCTTTTCGCTCACATCGGCTCCGAGATGCCGTGCGCACGGATGAAACGGAAGTGCACATACATCAGCAGCACGATCAGGGCCGGCAGCACGAATACGTGGAGGGTGAAGAAGCGCTGCAGAGTCGGCGGACCCACCACGGGACCACCCTGCAGCAGCTCCTTCATCAGGTTCGCGATCGCGGGTATCGGTACGCCGGCGGTGATTTTGATCGTCACCTCAGTCGCAAAGTACGCCTTGGTGTCCCAGGGCAGCAGGTAGCCGGTGAGCGCGAGGGCGAGGATGAGGAACAGCATCAATACCCCGACGATCCAGTTCAGCTCTCGCGGCGCGCGATACGCCCCGGTCCAGTAGACCCGCGCCATGTGGAGAAGCACCATGATGATCAGGATGTTCGCGGCCCAGAAATGCACGCCCCGGATCAGCCAGCCGAGATACACGCTGTTCTGAATGAAGTTCACGCTGGTATAGGCGGGCGCGGCGGCACCCCCAACGCTCGACGCGTCTGGCACGTAATACAGCGCGAGCAGGATGCCGGTCAGGAGCTGGAACGCGATGAGGATGAAGACCATCCCGCCGAAGCAGTAGTAGAAAGCGTTGGCGAAGTTCGGCACGCGCTGGTAGAGGGCCTCGTCGACGGCTTTGGTGAACGGATACCGCTCGTCGAGCCAATCCACCACAGCCACCTGGATCTCGCGCGGGTGGGGGATTGCCATCTCAGAAACCCAGAACGATCCCGTCGACCTGGATCTGGTTCGGGCTGTCGCCCTGCTTCCAGGTGAGGTGGGACAGCGGGTAAGCGGCCGGCCCGTGAAGCACGGAGCCGTCCAGGTGGAACCGAGAGCCGTGGCATGGGCAGTCGAAGCTCGTCTCCGGATGCGTGTCGGAGGCGGGCACGAAGCTGATCGAGCAGCCGAGGTGGGAACAGTTCTGGGCGAAGACGGCCACATTGCTGCCGGTCTTGACCACGAATGCCCCGAACGCAAGGTCACCCGGAGTGTTGTCGCCGCCCCCGTCAGCCATGATGAACGCGGAGTTCGGGCTGGTCGGGGCCAGGATCTTGGTCGCCGTACCGTCCTGAAGCTGGTCGAGGGGCGTGTCGAGGGAAACGAGGATCGGCCCCTTCTTCTGCCCCTTGGCCGGCGCGGGCCAGAGAAAGATGAGGATCGGAGCGACGGCCGTGACCACCGTCGCGGTCATGAGGCTTGCAAGCCACCAGCCGAGAAAAGCTCGGCGGGTCACTCGTGCCGGCGCGGCAGCGTCTGCCATCCGGCTCAAATCTTAACGATCCAGGNAAGGCGGCAGGCCCACCGCCTGGCGGACCTCGACCATGGTCTTGCGCGCCACGTCGCGCGCCTTCTCGCTGCCCTCCTCGAGGATGCGGGCGACGTGATCCGGCGTCAGCTCGGCGCGGACCTCCCGGAACGGGCGGAAGGTCTCGATGATTCGCTCCGCAAGGAGCTTCTTCTTGTCGAAGCACCCGATCTGCGCCCTCCTGCACAGCTCCCAGTAATGCTCCCAGTCGTCGAAGAAAAGCTTGTAGAACGCGCACACGTTGCACGTGCGCGGGTGGCCGGGATCGGTCCTCCGCGGGCGCTTCACGTCCGTGACCATGCTCAGGACCTGCTTGCGGATCACCTCGGGGTCGTCGGTCACGCCGACGATGTTGCCGACCGTCTTCGACATCCGCTGCTTGCCATCGGTGCCTTTGACCAAGGGCGTTTCGGTCAGCAGGGCGCGCGGCTCGGGGAAGACGGGCGCGTATGTCCGGTTGAACTTGCGGACGACCTCGCGGATGAGCTCGAGGTGCGCAAGCTGGTCTTTGCCGACCGGGACCCCGACTCCCTTCACCATCACGATGTCGGCCCCCTGGAGGACCGGGTAAGAAAGCAATCCCAGGTTCACGTTGTCGGGGTGCTTCTTGACCATCTCCTTGAAGGTGGGCGTGCGCAGCAGCCAGCTGAGCGGCGTGACCATCGAGAGCAGAAGCGACAGCTCAGCGACGTCGGGCACCTTGGACTGCTGGTAGATCACACTGCGCTCGGGATCGATCCCGACCGCGATCAGGTCCGCCGCGAGGTCGAATACCTTGTCCTCGACCTTGTGGCCGTCGGGCTCGGTGGTAAGGGCGTGGTAGTCCGCGATGAGGTAGTAGCAGTCGTACTGGTCTTGCAGCTCGACCCAGTTCTTGGCGGCCCCGAGGTAATTGCCGAGATGGAAGCGTCCGGTAGGGCGCATGCCGCTTAGAACTCGAATTCGCTCTGCCACCGGGCGTCGAGTGTAACGAGGCCAGGATTTAGGATTCAGTCAGTTGCCTGATCTTGAACCGCCGGCCGCCAGCCTCGGGCTCGGCTCGCGGGCCCTGCGCAACACGATCGTCGTGCTCACCGCCAAGGTGATCGCGCGCCTGATCGCGCTCGTGACAGTCCTCTACATGATTCGCAAGCTGGGCCAGGAGGGGTACGGCACCTTCGCCCTGCTGGTCAACCTGACCGCCATCGTCAGCGTCGTGCTCGACCTTGGCTTCAACGTGCTCTTCGTCCGCGAAGGTGCGCGCCACCACGACGAGATCCAGCGCTACCTCCGCAACGTTATGTCGGTGCGCCTCTTCATGTCGGCCATCAGCCTCCTTCTTCTCGCGGCCGTCGTGTTCGCCTTCGGGCAAGGTCAGCTTCTCGCCCCGGGCTTCGCGCTGATGGTCCTGACCTCGTACTCCACGCTGCTTCGCAACGGGCTCTACGCGGTCCAGCAGCTCGGCTACGAGGCGATCGGGGTCGTGCTCGAGAGCGCCGTCCTGCTGGTCCTCATCCTCTACGGCGGAATGACCAACCAGGGCGTCGTCTACTACGTGTGGGCGTATGCCGCCCAGTACGGGTTCAGCTGCGTGTATTTCTCGATCGTGCTGGCGGCGAAGCGAATCGCACTGGTCGGCTGGCAGCTCGAGGTGACATTGATGCGCGAGTGGTTCTGGAAGGGCCTGCCGTTCGCGCTGACCTTCGTGCTGACGATCCTCTACTTTCGGATCGACCAGCCTTTGATCGTGGCGCTCAAAGGCTTGGGCCAGGCCGGCCTCTACGCCGCGGCCTACAAGCCGATCGAATCCCTGCTGTTCGTCCCGATCACGTTTCTCTCGATTGTGTTTCCCGTGCTTTCGGTCTACTACCGCGAGCGCCGGTCCGCTCTGCTCAATGCGGTCAACCGCTTCTACAAGGGTCTGCTCTTGATGGGATGGCCGATCAGCGTCGGCATCTTCGTCCTGGCGCATCCACTTACGCCGCTGCTTCTGGGGCACGCTTTCCTGGCTTCCGAACCTGCGATGAGAATCCTGGCCCTCGCGCTAGGGATCGCGTTCGTGAACAACGCATTCATCGGCGCCCTCAATGCGTCCGACCGCCAGTCATCCTTCACCTGGGCGGCGGGCTGGAGCGTGGTCGCGAACGTAGTCCTCAACCTGATCCTGATCCCGCTCTTCGGATACCAGGGCGCCAGCTGGGCCACGGTGATGACAGAGCTGGTGCTCGGAATCGTGGGATGGGTGCTGACCGCGCGCTACGTCGGGCACGTGCCTGTCGTCCAGCTCAGCTGGCGCGTCTTGCTCGCGGGGCTGATCATGGGCGTCGCCATCTACCCCCTCAGCGCGCTCGACGGCTTCAAGGTCGCCATCCCGATCGTGGCGGGGGCGGTCGTCTACGTCGCCTTCGTGCTGCTCCTGCGCGCCCTCAGTGGTGAAGAGATCGCCTGGGCGCGCCGGGCCCTGGCGCTGGCGCGATGACCACTAAACCTGTTTTCCTGAAACCTCGCGGCGCGACGCAGCCCGTGCCCTGGGAGGAGATCGCGGTCGACGCCCCGGAGGTGGGTCCACAGACGCCGCTGGACCAGGCGCAGTTCGTCGCCCTGGACGTCGAGACGACGGGCAACGCGCCCTTTCTGGTCCTCGAGATCGGAGCCGAGCGGTTCGAGCTCGACCGCACGCTGTCGTTCTTCGACACGCTCGTCGACTGCCGCGCGCCGATCAACCCTTACGCGCGCAGGCGCCACCACATCGACCGCTCGATGCTCATCGGTGCGCCCGAGTTCAAGGACGCGCGCCGCGCGTTCCTGCGCTTCGCGCAAGCGGCGGTCCTGGTCGAGCACAGCCACGACGCATTCGACACATGGCTCGTCGGCCGGGGCCTGGAGAGTCCACTCCAGCACCCGATCATCGACACGACCGCCCTCGCCCGGCTTGTGCTGACATTGCCCAAAGGCCAGACGCCGGGACTCGCCCGCCTGGTCGAGGAGCTGGGCCTCGACGTCACACCGGCTCACGCCGCGCTCGACGACGCGCGCGCCACCGCGATGGTGTTTCGCGCGCTAATTGCGAAGGTGCGGCAGGACCTCGGCTGGACGACCGTGGGCGACGTCGTCGCTGCGCTGCCACGCCCGGTTGTCGACCGGACGGTCAGTCGAAGAGCGTCAGCTGCAGGTCGGGCTCGGGGTGCTCGAGCCCAGACAGGCCAACCCCGATCAAGCGCACCGGCCGCGACTCCACGTGCGACTTCTCCAGCGCCGACCGGGCGGCGCGGAAGATCGTCTCGACGTCGTCGGTCGGGCTCGTCCGGCTCACCTGGCGGCTCACCAGCCTGAAGTCCGGGAGCTTCAGCTTCACGTAGACGGTGCGCGCCCGGACGCCGTCGGTCTTGAGCCGGTCGGTGACGCGGTCGGTCAGGTCGCGGAGGGCGTGCTCGAGCTGGGCCCGGTCGCTCACGTCGGTCTCGAAGGTCGTCTCGGCCGAGATCGTCTTCGCGGGCCGGCTGCCGTCGACTGGTGCGCGGTCGCGGCCCTGGGCCAGGCGCTGGAGCACGGCGCCGTTCGTGCCCAGCGCCTGGACAAGCCGCTGCGTTTCGTAGGCGGCGAGGGCGCCGACCGTGCGGAGCCCCATCGCCTGCAGTCGATCCTCGGTCTTCGGGCCGAGGCCGGGGATGACGCCGACAGGGAGAGGAGCGAGGAAATCCGCCTCGGTGCCCGGCGGGACCAGGACGAGCCCGTCGGGCTTGCGGGTGCCGCTCGCGACCTTGGCGACCAGCTTCGAGGTGGCCGCTCCGACCGACGCGGTGAGGCCGACCTCGGTGTGGATCTGGAATTTGATCCGCCGCGCCACCTCGTCCGCCGTCGAGGTGCCGTGGCGGGTCCGCGCCGTCACGTCGAGGTACGCCTCGTCGAGGGCGATCCCTTCCACGAGCTCGGGCGACGTGAAGCGGCGGAAGATCTGGTGCACCTGGCGGCTCGCTTCCCGGTAGCGGGCACCGTCGGGCGCGACGACGGTGAGCTGCGGGCACAGCTGCATCGCCTCGTGCAGCGGCATGGCCGAACGGACGCCGTAGCTGCGAGCCTCGTAGGAGGCGCCCATGACAACCGCTCGCCGCGACCGCCCTGCCACCGCCACCGGAACCCCGCGCAGCTTCGTGTCGTCGCGCTGGTGGACCGACGTGTAGAACGCGTCGAGGTCGACGTGGAGGATCGTCCGCGGCCAGTTTTCCGGTCTCGCCATGTGGGTGCGGCGCCAGTCTGCCACAACAACTTGTGGCCGGCGGCCGCTTGACGCCCTTGTCCTAGCTGCCCAGGGCTGTGACCACGTTGTCGAAGACGTTCTTGATCTGGTTGCCCATGGTTAGCAGGATGATGAGCACGAGGAAGGACACGAACGCGATCACGCCGGCGAAGGCGAGGATGATGCCCACGGCGATTCCCGCGCCCCCCGCCCCGGCCGTGTGAGGGCTAGCCAGTGGCACCCAAGCCGAGCCTGTCCAGCGCCAGCGCCTGTCGGGCGAGATCGCCGGCTTCCACTCCAAGCCGGTCCACCACCACATGCCGTCGGGCGAGAAGCGTGGCGGCTGAGTCGGCGGAGTCGCCATCGCACTGAACGATAATCGCGGGCGATGAAGGGAGTGATCCTCGCCGGCGGCACCGGGAGCCGTCTGCATCCGCTGACGCGCATCACCAACAAGCACCTGCTGCCGATCTACGACCGCCCGATGATCAGCTACGCGATCGAGGCCCTCGTCGGTTCGGACGTCCGCGAGATCATGCTCGTCACCGGCGGCACGCACGCCGGCGAGTTCCTCCGCCTGCTCGGCAACGGCAACGAGTTCGGCATCGACCGCCTGTTCTACGCGTACCAGGACAAGGCGGGCGGGATCGCGGAGGCGCTCGGCCTGGCCGAGAAGTTCGTCGCCGGCGACCGGTGCGTCGTCCTGCTCGCGGACAACGTCTTCGAGCGCTCGCTGCGGCCTTGCGCCGAAGCCTTTCGCAACCAGGCGGCAGGCGCGCGCGTGGTGCTCTCGAAGGAGGGCAATGCCGAGCACCTGCGCAACCTCGGCGTGGCCCAGTTCGACGGCGACCGGCGGATCAAGCACATCGTCGAGAAGCCCGAGAAGCCGCCGAGCGAGTACGCCGTCGCGGGCGTCTACTTCTACGACGACCAGGTGTGGAAGGTGATCCCGGAGCTGAAGCCGTCAGGGCGCGGCGAGCTGGAGATCACGGACGTGAACAACTGGTACCTCGACCATGGCTTGATGGAGTACGACGTGCTCGGCGGATTCTGGGGGGACGCCGGCGAATCGATCCACGCCTACTACGCGGTGAACGACTTCGTCCGCGCACACGGGGCGAACAGGCAGGCATGAACATCGAAGGGGTCGTGATCAAAGAGCTCGCGACCCACGACGACGAGCGTGGGTTCTTCCGCGAGATTATTCGCGAGACGGATGAGTTCTTCGATCGATTCGGGCAGTGGAGCCATTCGCTCATGTATCCAGGGGTGGCGAAGGCGTGGCACATCCACCAGCGGCAGACGGACTGGTGGTACGTCATCGGCGCGATCAAGGTCGCCCTGTACGACACGCGGGACGGCTCCCCGACCAAGGGCCAGCTCATGGAGTTCCTGATGGGCGACGGCAGGCCGGCGTGCTTGAAGATCCCGCCCGGCGTCGCCCACGGCTGCCGCGCGTTGGAGCTCAGCCACATCCTTTACATCACGTCCGGCGTGTACGCACCCGACGACGAGGGGCGCATACCGCACGACGACCCGACCATCGGATACGACTGGACGGCGGGCCCGACCATCAAGTGACACGCCGGTTCCGCCATCTCCTGGTTGCCGGAGCGGCGGGCTTCATCGGCTCGAACTTCGTGCGACTCATGCGACGGACGCGACCAGACATGCAGGTGACGGTGCTCGACAAGCTGACCTATGCGGGAAATCGAGCGAACCTCGCGGAGTTCGAGGGCACCCCGGGATTCCGCTTCGTGCACGGTGACATTTGCGACGCGGCCCTCGTCGACGCAATGGCCGCGGAGGCAGACGCCATCGTGAACTTCGCCGCCGAGACTCACGTCGACCGCTCGCTCATGGATCCGTTCGCCTTCATCGAGACCGACGTCCGCGGCACGGCCGTGCTCTGCGAGGCGGCGCGCAAGCATAGCCATGAGGTGTTTCTGCTGGTCAGCACCGATGAGGTCTACGGCGACGTGCCGAGCGGCCGTTCGTCGGAGGACGATCCGCTGCGCCCGCGCAGCCCCTACTCGGCCAGCAAGGCAGGTGGGGAGCATCTCGCGCGGGCCTACGTCGAGAGCTTTGGGCTGCCCCTGCTCGTCACGCGCGGCTCGAACAACTACGGCCCCTACCAGTACCCCGAGAAGCTGGTGCCCGTCCTGATCACGAACGCGATCGACGAAATGCCGCTCCCGCTTTACAAGGACGGGTCCGCGTTGCGCGATTACGTCTACGTGGAGGACCACTGCCGCGCCATCGACCTGGTCCTGCACGAGGCACCTGCTGGAGGCGTCTACAACGTGGGCACCGGAGCGGAAACGACGGGTCTGCAGGTCGCGCAGGCGGTGCTCGACATCATGGGCAAGCCGCGCAAGCTCATCGAGTTCGTCGCCGATCGGCCCGGTCACGACTACCGCTACGCGCTGGACGTCTCACGCATCACCGCCCTGGGTTGGGAGCCTCAGGTCACGTTCGCCGAGGGTCTCGAGCGCACCGTGCGCTGGTACGTGGACCATCCCGAATGGTGGCGGCCTTTGAAATCGGGAGAGTACTGGGAGTACTACCGGCGCAACTACCGGCCGCTGGTCAGCTAGGCGGCTTGGGCACAAGGCGCCAGGCGCGGCCGTCCCACCAGTAATAGCCGTCGCCCGAACGCTGTGCGCTTGGCGGAACGTCGCGCGATGCATCTCTCCAGGCGGCACCGTCCCACCAGTAATTTCCGTCCGCCGACATCTGCACTGTCCATGACATCGATGCGTAAGCGGCCGCGGGCGCAGGTCGCTGTCGCGACAGCAAGAACACCGCCGCGATCACGACCGCGATCACGACGGCGGCTACGGCGAGCGCGATCCAGGCGACTGAGCCCAACGCGCCGCTCCAGCTGAATCCGCTCGTCGAGGTGTTCTCGGGCCACTGGGCCGGCGGAATCGTGTAGGCCGGCGCCACGTCAAACTGCCTCTTGGCCTGCGTCGGCGCGAGGTCGCCGATGTCGTCCTTCGGCGAAAGGACCGCGAGATAGAAGTAGTCATTGCCTTTCGTGAACCAGATCTGATCGGCGTAAACCGGTCCCGCGGGGTTCGCGAAATGCGCTCCACCGGCGGAATCGATCCCGCTCACCGAGATCGCGTGCGAGAAGTATTGGGTGTTCGTCACGTTCCCGGCCAGGTAGGTGAGCAGGTTGCCCGCGCCTTTTCCGCCGCTGAAGGCGACGACGGCCTGGGTCACGATGTGGTTATTGGCCTTGTCCAACCAGGCCCTCGCATAGCCCGTGATGAAACCGTCGCAGTGCAGCTGATCCTCCACCTGGGGGGCGTTGGTCCCGGCGACGGCCGCCCACTGTGGCGCCGTGAAAATCCCCTCGGGAAACGCCAGCGCGTTCGGATCGTCTGCGAAGCCGGGATCCGCGGGCGCGACCAGCACGGTGTCGAGCGCAGGCGAAGGCGTTGGAGTGGCGGCGGCGGCCAACGGTGCAAGAAAGACAGAGGCTACGGCGACCCCGCCCAGGAAGCGGTTCACGACGTCAGCCGGTTGGGCCCTGGCCTCCGGGCTGCGGGACTGGACGCCAGCTCTTGCCGTCATACCACTGCGCTCCGTCGGGCGAGCGCTGCGCCTGCGGCGGGGCCTCGAGCGTCGCGTCCTTCCAGGTCTGGCCGTCCCACCAGTAATAGCCGTCGTCCGACATCTGGACTGCGCCGGCCGGCGCTTGGGCGGCCTGCACAGGAGGTGCTTGAGCCATCCCATAACCGGGCTGCGCGTCCATCGGAGTACCGCCCATCGGATAGCCGGCCATCGGCGTGTAGCCGCCGACCGGCGCGGCGACGCGGCGCCTCGAGCGAACCACGAACGCGAGTATGCCGGCAGCGATGACGACGACAGCGGCCAGGATCACGAAGCCAAGCGCGGCACCGCCTCCGCTAGCGGCAGGGGTCGCGTTCTCGGGCCACTGTGAGGTCGGGATCGTGCTGCTGGGGGCCGAGTTGTACTGGGAAGTGGCCTGGCTCGTCGCGAGGCTGAGCACGTCGTCCTTCGTCGAAGCGGCGACGATCAGGAACACGTCGTTGCCCTTCGAGAAGACGAAGAGGTCGCCGATCGTGTTGCTCGTCGTGTCCACGAAGTGCGCACCGTAGTAGTTGTCGATCCCGGAGATCGTGTCCGCGTGCTTGTATGTAGGGTCGGACTTGTCCGACGCCTCGAGCGCGGTGAGTGCGCTCTTGGCGCCCTGCCCGCCCTTGAACGCCATGATGGCTTCGATCAAGGCGTGGGTCTGCGACGTCTGCACGTATGTCTTGCCGTAGCCGTCGACGAAACCGTCGCTGTTCAGCGTGTTCTCGGTTTCAGTCGGGCTCACGCCGCCCGAACCGGATGAGTTGGAGGTCGCCCAGTCGTGGGCGGTGAACTCGCCGTGGAGCGTGGAGGTGGTCAGCTCGGTGAAGCCGGACGGGGGCTGGGCGAGCACCGTGTCCAGCGATGGGGAGGGGCTCGGCGTGGCCGAGGCGGTGAGGGGCGTGACGGCGAACAAGGCAACCGTGGCGGCAAGTGCGAGTCGCTTCACAGGCGCCATCTTATCGGTTGGCTCCGAATCTTCCCCCCATTCCGCGCCAGTACCAGTGGAGGTAGCGGGGGAGCCACTGCCAGAGCCGGAACCGGCTCTGCCCGGCGGTGCGATCGCGCCACGTGGTCGGCACCTCGGCGACCCGCATGCCCAGGCGGTACGCCTTGACGGTCAGCTCGAGGCCCAGCTCGAACCCTCCGAGCGACTCGATCGTGACCTGATTGAGCAGGCGCTTGGAGTAGAGACGGAAGTTGCTCGTGGCGTCGTGGATCGGGAGGCCGCCGAGCCAGTGCAGCGACAGGCCGGCCGTCCGGGACATGGTGCGCTTGAGCAGCGGGCCGCCGACCTGGCGCCCCCCGCGCATGTAGCGCGACCCCGCGACGACGTCCGCGCCCGAGCGCGCAAGCTCGTACATCGGATCGATGTCCCCGGGGTCGTCTGACCCGTCGCCCATGGTGATCAGCACGTAGGGGGCGCGCGCCGCCCGGAGGCCGGACTTCATCGCGTTGAGCGCCCCGCGGCCAAGCGTGTTCTTGTGCAGCCGGACCTGGGGCAGCTCCGCCTGCAGCCTCTTGACCACGGGAACCGTGGTGTCCTCGTCGAAGTCGTGCACCACCAGGACCTCGAGTGGCCTGGTCCGAGTGCTCTCGACGACTCCCCTGAGCGTCGGCACGACGTTCTCGCCCTCGTTGTAGACGGGGATGACGACGCTGAGCGCCGGCGTTTCGTCGCTCATCGATGGAGTGTTCAGATTCTGCCTGCCAGGATCTCGTCGCGGATCCACGGGATCACCTCATCCAGGACGTCATCGAGCGTGGTCGTGGCTTCGAAACCGAGCACCTCGCGCGCCTTGCTCACATCAGGCACGCGCATCTGCACGTCGTGCTCGTAGGGCGGATCGGAGGCCAGGCGGAGCTCTTTGTTCGGGCCGTGCACCTTGCGCCAGATGATCTCCGCCAGCTCGCGCACGGTGGTCGACTGGGCGGTCGACAGGTTGAAGTCCTCATTTAGCGCCCGCTCCGATTCGATCGCGAGCCGGATGCCACGCGCGAGGTCGCCGCCGTAGGTGTAGTGGCGGACCTGGCTGCCGTCGCCCAGGATGTGTAGGGGGTCCTGTCCTTTCAGCACCTTCTGGACCAGGTCCGGCACGACGTGGCTCATCGCGAGCTTGACGTTGCCGCTTCTCACGTCGCGGTCCCGCAGCGCGCGGCGCTCGCCGATGCCCACGCAGTTGAAAGGCCGGACGATCGTGTACGGCAGGCCGTACTGCTCGTGCCCTCCGCGCGCGAAATATTCGATCGCGAGCTTCTGGAATCCGTAGGTGGAGCGGGGTGGAGGGCTCGTGAGCTGCGCGCCCTCAGGTGTCGGGAACACCGACGACGACTCGTACACCATGCTGCTCGACAGCACGGTGATCTTCTTCAGGCGCCCGAGGCGGAAGGCGCTGAGCGCCGCGTCGAAGGTGGCCGCGCAGATGCGCTCGTTTTCGGCGAGCAGGTCGTAGGCGAACTCGTGGAAGTAGGAGATGCCGCCGATCATCGCCGCGCCCGCGACGACGTGGTCGCAGTCCACTGCGAGCTCGGTCAGCAGGTCAGCGTCCTTCGCATCGCCCTCGACGAGGCGGTAGCGGGGATCGGCGTCGAAGCTGCGCTTGATCGGACCGTACTTGCTGAAGTTGTCGACACCGACCACCTCGTGCCCCGCGTGGAGCAGGTCGGCGACGAGGTATCCGCAGATGAACCCGGCGGCGCCGGTGACGAGAACTTTCAGAGACGGATGGGGCCCGTGATGCCCCAGATGTCGACGACCTCACGGCCGTTCAGTTCAAGGCCGCGGTACGCCTTGTGCGGCGCGCCGACCACGATCACTTCCGACTCGCTCAGGACTTTGTCGAGCGGCTCGAAGCTCGGATCCTGGATGTAGGGGTCCGTGCACACGACCTTCGCGCCCTTGAACTGGGCGAGCTTGCGCAGCTTGTAGCTCAGCGACGCGCGTGGGTCGTCCGACTCGCCCTTGAACGCCATGCCAAGGATCCCGACCGTGCGGCCCTGCAGCGAATGTCGGGAGTTAAGCGTGTCGACGATGTAGCCCGGCAGCCCCTCGTTGACCTGCATCGCGGCCTGGCCCATAGGGAAGTGGTCCGGCGTGAAGGCGGAGAGCTGCATCGTGTCCTTCAACAGGCACGGGCCAGCGGCGAACCCTGGACCGGGCAGGTCCTCTGCCCGTGGATAGTCCTGCCGGATCGCATTGAGCACGCGGTTGTAATCGAGGCCCGAGCGGTTGACGATCTGGAAGAACTGGTTGGCGATGGCGAACTTCATGTAGCGCCAGGTGTTGGTCAGCAGCTTCGCCAGCTCGGCCTCGAGCGGCGTCGTCCGGATGACCGACACTCCCAGCCGCTCGAAAAGCGACCGTGCCTTCTCGAAAGCCTCGTCCGAGTTGACGCCGACGAGCTGGGGCAGCGTGCGGAGCTCTTCGAGCGCGTGGCCTTCGGCGATGCGCTCGGGGCAAAACGCGACGTCCGCCTGGATCCCCGCCGCGCGGAGCCGGCGCTCGACAGTCTCGCTGGTCCCTGGAAACACCGTCGACCGGAGCACGATCAATGAGCCCTCCTGGACGTGCGGCGTGAGCTCGTCCAGGACCCGGTCGAAGATCCGCACCGACGGGTTCATGAACTCGTCGATCGGGGTGCCGATGACCAGGATCACGGTGTGGGTGCGTCGCAGCATGGCGGGGTCGCTCGAGAGCTCGAGCCGGCCCGTCGGCAGAATCTTGCCCAGCATGGCCTCCGCGCCTGTTTCGTAAAAGGGCACCTTTCCGCCCCGGACCTGCTCGATCTTCTTATCGTCTATATCGTTGATGCCGACCTTGTAGCCGCAGTCGGCAAGGGCGAGCGCGAGCGGCAGGCCGACGTGGCCGCAGCCTCCGACGATCACGAGGTCGAGATCCTTCATGGCGGCCAAATTATGATCTCCGCACTCATGAACTCACCTCGGAAGGGCGCTGGTCGCCCATCCGTGCTGCTGGACGTGAGGCCGCTCCAGGGCCGGAGCGCAGCCCGAGGCGTCGGTACGTACGCGAGAGGGCTGCTCCGCGGGCTGGTCGAGAACGGGTTCGACCGCAACCTGACCCTGCTCCTGGACGCCGCCTTCGACGCCCCGGCCCTGCCGGTCGGCGACTACAAGCTGGCGGGGTGTCGCCGACGCAGTCACGGACAGCTCGCCGCCTACGAGGATGCGGTCGCCCTCAACGCCGACATCCTCCGTCTCGCGCCGGACGTCTACCACGCGATCGACCTCCGGCTGCCCGGCCGGTCGCCGCGTCCCCTGGTGGTCACATTGCACGACCTGATCCCCTGGGCCTGGCGCGGGCCCCGGATGCGAGGGGAGAGGTTTCGCTACTGGATCGGCCGGCGGCTCCTGCGGCGCGCCGATTCCGTGATCGCGGTCTCGCAGGCCACCGCCGATGACGCGATCCACCTCCGCTCGGCCAACCCGCGCAGGATCCGGGTCATCCACGAGGCCGCCGACCCGGTCTTCCAGCCCAAACACGGGGCGGCGGAGCGGGTGAGGCGCCGCTGGCAGGTCGAGGCGGGATACCTCCTGTTCGTTGGCGCGCTCGACGCCCGCAAGGGCCCGGATTCACTGCTGCGCGCCTGGAAGGTGGCCCGCCAGTCGAATCCCGACCTCCAGCTCGTCATCGCCGGCGACCCTGGGGCGCAGGCGCCATCGACCATGCCGGGAGCCATCCAGCTCGGTCGGGTCGAGGACGAGGATCTCGCCGACCTCTACTCCGCCGCCGGGTGCCTGGTCTTCTCCAGCCGGTATGAGGGGTTCGGATTGCCGTGCCTGGAGGCGATGGCGTGCGGCTGCCCCGTCGCGGCCTTCCGCAACTCGAGCATCCCCGAGGTTGTGGGGGACGCCGGCCTGCTCGTCGCGGACGGTGACGCCGAGGCGCTGGGCAAGGCCGCGGCGGAGCTTCTGGGGTCGCCCGACCGCTGGAGACGAGCCGGTCTGCAGCGGGCGAAGAAGTTCAGCTGGGGCAAGACGGCCCGGGACACCATCTCGGTCTACGAATCGCTCTCGTAGGGACGCATTACCCGCTGGAGCCGGCACGCGCGTGCGTGTTAGGCGACTCAAACCCGCGGGGCCCAGCACTGGCGGATGTTGGAAGGCTTCTTTACGGGCAGCGTTGTTTTGATTCGCCTGGGTCGGAGCGAAGCCCGCGGGAGCCGGCACTCGCCGGGTTCTAGAGCAGCCGATTCCAACTGGCATAATCGGCTCGCCGTGAGCAAGGTCGCCGTCATCGGCGCGGGGTACGTCGGTCTGACCACCGCCGCGTGCCTCGCCGACCTGGGCAACGACGTGACCGTGGTCGACATCAACGAGCACAAGATTGCCCAGCTGAAGCGAAACGTCGTCCCTTTCTACGAGCCCGGTTTGCTCGAGCTGATCGAGCGCAACGCCAAGGCCGGCCGCCTCGCCTACACGACCTCTTACGTCGACGCGGTCCCGGGCGCGGAGTACGCGATCATCGCCGTCAGCACGCCGGAGGGTGAGGGCGGCGAGGCGGACCTGTCCTACGTCGAGGCGGCCGCGAGCTCGATCGCCGACGCGATGGACGGGCCGCTCGTAGTGGTGAACAAGTCCACGGTGCCGCCGCTGACCGGCGACATGGTCTCCAAAGTCCTGCAGAAGAGGAACAGCCGTCATGCGGCCGCGGTGGTCTCGAACCCGGAGTTCCTCCGGGAGGGTTCGGCGATCCAGGACTTCATGCATCCGGACCGCATCGTGGTGGGGAGCCACGACCGCGAGGCGGCGGAGAAGGTCGCGCGCCTGTACGCGCCGCTGAACGCGCCGATTCTCGTGACCCCGAACATCTACACGGCGGAGATGGTGAAGTACGCGTCGAACGCCTTCCTCGCCACGCGAATCTCGTTCATCAACGAGATCGCGCGGATCAGTGAACGCGTGGGGGCCGACGCCAAGCTCGTCGCCGAAGGCATGGGTCTCGACCGGCGGATCGGCCCAACCTACCTCGACGTGGGTATCGGCTATGGCGGTTCGTGCTTTCCAAAGGATGTCGCGGCTCTAGCCGCCGTTGCAGAGAGTTTTGCCTACCACCCCGAGCTCCTCAATGCGGTCATGGACATCAACCAGGACCAGCGCATGCTCGTCATCGACAAGCTGCGCGAGTGTCTCGACGAGCTTCCCGGCCGCGTGATCGGCTTGCTCGGTCTCGCTTTCAAGCCGAACACCGACGACATGCGCGACGCACCGAGCGTCGACATCGCCAAGGTGCTCCTCGCAGCGGGCGCCGAGGTGCGCGCTTACGACCCGGCGGCGACGGAACGCGCGCGCATGCTGCTGCCGGACGTCGAGCTCTTGAAGGATGCCTATGAGGTCGCGTCGGGAGCGGACGCGATCGTGCTCGTCACCGAGTGGAACGAGTTCCGTCAGCTCGACATGGCGCGGATCAAGCACCTGATGCGCAAGCCCGTCATCGTCGACGGACGCAACATCTACGACCCAGAGAGGATGCGGAGCCTCGGCTTCACGTATCGAGGCATCGGCCGCGAGTAACTCCAAGCCGCGCGCTGTCGTCTCCGGCGGCGCCGGCTTCATCGGCTCTCATCTCTGCGAGGCCCTGCTGGCCAAAGGCATGCGCGTGCTTGCGCTCGACAATTTCATCACGGGCTCGCCGAACAACCTGAAGAGCCTCCAGGGAAATCCTGACTTCGAGTTTCGGCAGGCGGACGTCAACCACGGCATCTTCATCGGCGACGAGGTCCGCTACGTGCTGCATTTCGCGTCGCCCGCTTCGCCCCCGCAGTACGACTCGAATCCGATCCACACGCTCAAGGTCGGGACGCTGGGGACGATGAACATGCTGGGGCTCGCGCGCGCCAAGAACGCGACGTTTCTGCTCGCGTCGACCTCCGAGGTCTACGGCGACCCGCTGGTCCACCCCCAGCCCGAGACCTACTGGGGCAATGTCAACCCGATCGGCCCGCGGGGCTGCTACGACGAAGCCAAACGGTGCGCGGAGGCGTTCGCCATGGCGTATCACCGGACGCATGACGTCGACACGCGGATCATCCGGATCTTCAACACCCACGGCCCCCGGATGCAGGTGCTGGACGGCCGCGCGGTTCCCAACTTCATGGCGCAGGCGATCCGCGGCGAGCCGCTCACGGTCTACGGCGACGGGTCGCAGACGCGAAGCCTGTGCTATGTGTCCGACCTCATCCGCGGCGTGCTCGCGGTGCTCGAACGCGGCGACGACCAGCCGATCAACCTCGGCAACCCCCACGAGGTGACGGTGCTCGAGCTCGCTGAGACGATCATCCGGCTCGCAGGCTCGAAGAGCAGGATCGAGCATCGCGATCTTCCGGTCGACGATCCGAAGCAGCGCCGTCCGGACATCTCGCGAGCTCAAAAGCTCGTCGACTGGCGGCCCGAGGTTGGCCTGGACGACGGGCTGGGCCGAACTCTTGAATACTTTCGGTCAGTGGTATGACTACCGGCGACGAGCTGAAGCGCTACATCCGGGACGTCCCCGACTATCCGCAGAAGGGGATCGTCTTCCGCGACATCACTCCGCTCCTCGCCGACAAGAAGATCTTTCGCGAGGTGGTCGACCTGATGTCGAAGGCGTGGGCGGCCGACCCGCCCGACCTCGTCGCGGCGATCGAGGCCCGCGGTTTCATCCCGGGCGCGGCGATGGCGGTGAAGCTCGGCGCGGGCTTCGTGCCGATCCGCAAGCCAGGGAAGCTCCCCTGGATGACCATCGTCGAGTCGTACGAGCTCGAGTACGGAACGGACCAGCTGGAGGTTCACTCGGACGCCGTCCAGCCCGGTCAGAAGGTGCTGATCGTGGATGATGTTCTTGCGACGGGTGGTACAGCCTCCGCCGCGGTCCGGCTGATGCGCAAGCTCGGCGCCGCAGTGATCGGCGTCCAGGTCTTGATCGAGCTCGGTTATCTCGACGGCCGCGCAAGGCTGAATGACGTCAAATTGGTGAGCGAGATCACCTACTAGGAGATCGATTTGAAAGTCAGTTCAAAAGGCAGCGACGTCAAGGATCCGAATCTCGCCGCTCAGGGCCAGGATCTGATCGATTGGGCCGCGCGCGAGATGCCGGTCCTCACCCTGATCCGGCAGCGGTTCACCAAGGACCAGCCGCTCAAGGGCCTCCGCCTGGCCGCGTGCCTGCACGTGACGAGCGAGACGGCAAACCTCATGCTCACCCTCAAGGCGGGCGGTGCGGACCTTGCGTTGTGCGCGAGCAACCCGCTCTCCACCAACGACGCTGTTGCAGCGGCGCTCGCGGCGCAGCACGCCGTCAAGACATACGCGATCCGCGGTGAGGATAACGACACGTACTACGAGCACATCGAGGCCGCGCTCGATCACCGCCCGCAGATGACGATGGACGACGGCGCGGACCTCGTCTCGGTGCTGCACAAGTCGCGGCGCGAGCAGCTGACCGAGGTGATCGGCGGTACGGAGGAGACGACGACCGGGGTCATCCGGCTGCGCGCGATGGCCGCGCACGGGGTGCTCGCATATCCGATCGTGGCCGTCAACGAAGCGGACACCAAGCACATGTTTGACAACCGCTACGGCACCGGCCAGTCGACGATCGACGGCATCATCCGCTCGACGAACGTGCTGCTCGCGGGCAAGACGTTCGTCATCGCCGGCTACGGCTGGGTCGGGCGCGGGCTGGCGTCGCGGGCAAAGGGCCACGGCGCCGACGTCGTCATCACCGAGGTCGATTCCGTCAAGGCGCTCGAGGCTGCGATGGACGGCTTTCGCGTCATGAAGATGGACGAGGCCGCGGTCGAGGGCGACATCTTCGTCACCGTGACCGGCGACGTCAACGTCCTCGACCGCAAGCATTTCGATGCGATGAAGGACGGGGCGATCCTCGCCAACTCGGGCCACTTCAACTCGGAGATCAACCTCAAGGCGCTCGACGAGATCGCGACCGGCGTGCGCCAGGTCCGGGCCTCGGTCCAGGAGTACCGCATGGGCGACGGACGCCGCCTCTACATCCTGGGCGAGGGCAGGCTGATCAACCTGGCCGGCGCCGAAGGACACCCCGCCGCGGTCATGGACATGAGCTTCGCCAACCAGGCGCTCTGCGCCGAGTACATCGCGAAGAACGCGGCGAGCCTGGAACACAAGGTCTACGACGTGCCGGACGACATCGACGCCGAGGTGGCACGGCTCAAGCTGCGTGCCATGGGAATTCAGATAGACACGCTCACCGAGGAGCAGCGCCGCTATCTTTCCTCGTGGGAGGAAGGTACCTAGCCACTTTATGTTTGGACCCGCTCGGCGCACCTGGGTGCTGGGCGGAGGCGGTGCCCGGGGCGCCGCGCAGGTCGGAGTCCTTCAGGCGCTGTTCGAGGCCGGCGTCGAGGCGCCGTCGGCGATCGTCGGCACCAGCGTGGGAGCCCTGAACGGAGCTTCGATCGCCGCCTACCCATCGCTCGCCGGGACGATGATGCTGCGCGAGGTCTGGCTCTCCCGCCAGGCCGCCGCCGTCTTTCAGGCGCACCCGCTGAGCCTGATCATCTCGGGCCTGCGCGACCAACAGAGCCTGATGCCGCAGCAAAACGTAAGGCGGCTCATCGAGCGAGCCATGGCGCTTACCGGCATCACTACGTTCGAAAGGCTACGCGTCCCGCTCGCGGTGATCGCGACAGACCTGAACGCCGGCAAACCGGCCGTCTTCCGGTCGGGCGAGCTCGAACCGGCCCTTCTGGCCTCGACGGCGATTCCCGGTCTCTTCCCGTCGGTGCGGATCAACGACCGGGAGCACCTGGACGGCGGCGTGGTCGACAACACCCCTATGGACACCGCGGTCGATGACGGGGCGAAGGACATCCTGGTGATCAGCCTGATGGGAGGCGGCGAGTTCGAGCACGCGCCCAACAGCCTGCCGGAGCTGATCGCGCGCACCCTGCAGCTGTCGCTTCACCACCAGATGCTCAGCGACTACGAGCGCCTGCGCCACCAAGCGCGGATCGTCGTGCTGTGCCCCATCACGGCCCCCACCGCGACGTGGGAGATGAAGCGAGAGCACGTCGAGACGGTGATGGAGGCGTCCCGCCAGGCGATGGCCAAGCTGCTCCACGACCGCGGCTCGCGCCTGTTCCGCCATTCGGGCATCCATTACCTGCCCTTGAGCTAGGATTCCGCTCGTCCCAGAGGTATGAACCTGGCGCTTGGGGCTTCGCCCACCCGGTGGCGGATCCTTGCCGGCGCGGGAGATTCAAAGGAGGACCGCATGCCGTCTCTGTTCACGTCCGAGTCCGTCACCGAGGGCCATCCGGACAAGCTGGCCGACCAGGTCTCCGACGCAATCCTCGATGCCATCCTGGCCAAAGACCCGCTGGCGCGAGTTGCGTGCGAGGCGATCGTCACCACCGGCCTCGTCATCGTGGTGGGGGAGATCACGACCGACTGCTACGTCGACATCCCGCGGATCATTCGCCAGACAGTTCGCGAGGTCGGCTACACGCGCGCCAAGTATGGCTTCGACGCTGAAACATGCGGCGTGATGGTCAGCATCGACGAGCAGTCGCCGGACATCGCGCAGGGAGTCGACGTCGGCGGCGCGGGTGACTCCGGGATGATGTTCGGCTTTGCGTGCGACGACACCCCCGAGCTGATGCCGCTTCCCATCGTGCTTGCGCATCGCCTCGCGCGCCGCCTGTCCGACGTCCGGCGCAACAAGACGCTCAACTACCTGCGGCCCGACGGCAAGGTGCAGGTGACGGTGCGTTATGGCGACGACGGCAAGCCGAGCGGTGTCGACAACGTCGTGATCTCGGCCCAGCACCACGATGAGGTCGACGTTGACCAGCTCCGGGCCGATATCTCCGAGCATGTCATCGACGCCGTCATCCCGGCCGATATGCGCAACGGCGCGCTGCGAGCGTACATCAACCCAACTGGCCGCTTCGTCATCGGCGGTCCCGTCGCCGACGCCGGGCTCACCGGACGGAAGTTGATGGTCGACACCTATGGAGGTTTCGCGCGGCATGGAGGCGGCTGCTTCTCCGGCAAGGACCCCACGAAGGTCGACCGCGCCGGCGCATATGGAGCCCGCCACGTCGCGAAGAACATCGTCGCCGCGGGCCTGGCGAGCAAGTGCGAGGTCCAGGTGTCGTACGCGATCGGCGTCGTCAAGCCGGTGGCGGTGCGGGTCGACACGTACAGCACCGGCAAGGTCCCGGACGCGACGATCGCGGCCGCAGTGACCAGGCTCTTCGACCTCAGCCCGCTCGGCATCATCAAGGAGCTGAACCTGCGCCGGCCGCTGTTCCGCCAGACGGCGGTGTACGGCCACTTCGGGCGGACCGACATCGATGCGCCGTGGGAGTCGACGGCGCGCGCGAAAGAGCTTGCCGAAGAGCTGAGTTGACGCGAACCGTCGCGGTGATTCCGGCCGGCGGCTCGGGCACGCGGCTGTGGCCGCGGTCGCGCAGGTCGACCCCCAAGCACGTGCTGCCGCTGGGGGATCGCGGCCGCCCGCTGCTGCGATCCACCTACGACCGGGCCGCGGTCCTGGCCGACGAGGTGTTCGTCCTGACTGAGCTTCGGCAGCGGGAGATCATCCGCACCGTGCTACCCGAGGTCGACGACGCCCATTTGATACTCGAGCCCACCGCGCGCGGGACGACCAACGCGTACGGCCTTGCCGCGCTGACGCTGGCCGAGCGGGTGCCGGGCGCGGTGACCGTCACGCTGCCGGCCGACCACATCGTGCATGGAAGCGCGGAGGTCGCGAAGGCCGTGAAGACGGCCATCCGCGCGGCCACGACCGGCGACAACCTGGTCACGGTCGGGCTCAAGCCCACGTTTCCGTCGACCGGCCTCGGCTACATCCACGCGCCGGGCAGGCTTTCCAAAGGCACGCTGCGGGTGCGCCGCTTCATCGAGAAGCCGAGCCTGGCCGGCGCCAGGCGATTCCTCCGCGAAGGCGGGTACTACTGGAACCTGGCGTGGTTCTCCTGGCGGATCGAGGTCTTCCTCGAGGAGCTAGGCCGCCACGCGCCCCGGCACCTCGCCGGACTGCGCAAGGTGGTCGCGGCCCGTGCCGCGGGCGATGATTCGGCCGCCGCTGGCATCTACAACCGGCTGCCGGTCGAGGTCGTCGACCGCAGCGTGATGGAGAAGACGGACCGGCTCCTGCTCGTCCCGGCTGGGTTCGACTGGGCGGACATTGGGAACTGGGCCGAGCTCGGGGACCGCGTCCACGCCGACAAGCGCGGCAACTCGGTCGATGGCGAAGCGGTGCTGATCGACACCACCGGCAGCCTCGTGTTCGGGGATCGCCGCCTTGTCGCTGCGATCGGGCTCGAGGACATGATCATCGTCGACACGGAGGACGCTCTTTTGGTGTGCCCGCGCTCGCGCGCGCAGGACGTCCGGAGGGTCGTCGACGCGCTCAAGCGTTCGCGCAAGACCCGTTACCTGTAGTCACCCCACGAAATCTTCGATTTCGCGGGGACCCCGACACTCTATCGTTGGACGGTTAACTGTGAAACCGACGCAGATCAAGTTCGGCACCGACGGCTGGCGCGGTGTGGTCGCCGACGATTTCACGTTCGGCAACGTGCGTCGTGTGGCCCAGGCCAGTGCCCAGTACATGAGGTCTCGCTCCAACGATCCGCTGGCCGTCGTGGGTTACGACTGCCGGTTTGCCTCGGAGGACTTCGCGCAGGCGGTCGCCGATGTATTCGCGGCCAATGGCATCAAGACCCTGGTCTTCGATCGTCCTTCGCCGACTCAAGTCGTGTCCTGGACTGTGATCGATCGCAAGGCTACGGGGGGTGCTGCCATCACCGCGAGCCACAACCCGTACCAGTTCAACGGGTACAAATACAAGACCGAGACCGGGAGCGCCGTGCCCTCCGAGGTCATCGCCGAGCTCGAGCGCAATATCGCGGCGCTGGACGAGGTGGCGGCGCCAGACCACTCGGTCAGGCACGGGCTGGTGTCCTCATACGACCCGCGCCAGCCTTACTACGCCCAGATCGCTCGCATGGTGGACGTCGACGCGATCAAGGACGCGGGCCTGCGCATCGTGCACGAGTGCATGTACGGCTCGGGCTACGGCTACATCGCGGAGATGATCGGCGGCGGAAGGACGACCGTGACCGAGCTGCACAACCAGCGCAATCCGCTGTTCGGCGGCGTGAACCCCGAGCCGATCCCACCCAACATCGACTCGACGATCGCGCTGATGAAGGTGGGTGGCCAGGACCTGTGCATCTGCACCGACGGCGACGCGGACCGCGTCGGCATCATCGACGAGACCGGCCGGTTCATCAATCAGCTGCAGGTTTTCGCGCTGCTCATGCTCTACATGTTCGAAGCGCGAGGACAGCGCGGCCCGGTCGTCAAGACCGTGAATATGACCGCGATGGTCGACAAGCTGGGTGCGGAGTTCGGCGAGCGAGTGTACGAGGTTCCGGTGGGGTTCAAGAACGTCGCGCCGAAGATGATGGAGACGAACGCCCTNCTCGGCGGCGAGGAGTCCGGCGGGTTNGCNGTGCGCGGCCACATCCCNGAGNGGGANGGCATCCTGATCGGGCTCCTGTTNGCGGACATGATGGTCAAGTCGGGCAAGAAGATCTCGCAGCTGCTGTCCGACCTCGAGCAGCGCGTCGGCCCTCACGCATACGCGCGCCACGACATTCACCTCGTCCGCGAGACGTACGACACCGACCGCAAGCGCATCCTCGACACGCTCGAGAAGAACGAGCCGCAGGAGATCGCGGGCGTACCTGTGCAGCGCGTGCGCTCGGACGACGGATTCAAGTTCTACCTCGCGGACGGCAGCTGGGTCCTGCTCCGCGCCAGCGGAACCGAGGCCCTGATTCGCATCTACTCCGAGGCGGCGGACAGCGCCGGGGTCGAGGCCAGGCTCGCGGCGTTGGAAGACATCGTGGGAATCAGGCAGCACGCTGGTGCGTCCTGAGTTCGGTAGGGTCGAGGACAGGAAGATCGAGAAACCGTGGGGCTATGAGCTCCACTGGGCGATCACGGACCGCTACGTGGCGAAGATCCTGCACATCAACAAGGGCGAGGCGCTCTCCCTCCAGTACCACGAGCGCAAGGACGAGTTCCAGTACGTCTTCAAGGGCGCGGTCGACATCGAGGTCGGAGGCGCGGATGGGAATCTCGCGACCCACCGCATGTCCGCCGGTGACACCCTGCACATCACGCCCGGCACCCGGCACCGCCTCACGGCGGTCGAGGACGCCGACATCTTCGAGGTCTCGACGCCGGAGATCGACGACGTTGTGCGGCTTGAAGACCGGTACGGCCGTGTATAACAATCGCCTGCTGTGAAGCTGCCCCCAGTCCTGGCTGAAAAGGTCGCTCCCGCCGCGTCGACCGCGAAGAGCGAGCGCGACAGAAGCTTTCTCATCTTCGCCGGCGTCGTGCTGGTGGCGATCGCGCTCGGCTTCAAGTCGGATTTGCTCGGGCCGGGACAGGTCTGGGCGGTCGCGCTCGGGCTGATCGTGGTCGCCGCGCCCGCGCTGCTCGGCTACCTGCGCGGGACGGAGGAGTTCCCGCGCGTCGAGCACTACATCCCGGTCGCGCTCGGGGCCACGACGCTCGCCGGCCTGTCGCTCCTGGTGCCCGAGCTCTGGAAGTACCTTGTCCTGACCGCCGTCTTTGGCGCCGGGTTCATCATCGCGGCGCGCCTCGACTACCTGAGGCTGCGCGACGAGGAAAAGCGCGGCCACCTCGTCCTCCAGGAGCTGATCCTGGTCCTGGTCCTGGCGGGCGCCTACCTCGTCGTCGTGACGAGCTTTCCTTCGAATCCGATCCTCCGCCTGCTGTGGATCTTCACGATCACCTTCCTCGCCTCGTTCCGCAGCTTTCGGATCAACGGCACCTCGATCGCCCCGCGCCGAGCGTTCATCTTCGCGCTGTTCGTCGCCCAGGTCGTCACGTTCCTCGCGTGGGCCATTGCCACCCTCTCTTCGCTGTACCTGATCGTGAACGAGGGCACCTTCGCGGTGATGCTGCTGTTCGCCTGGTACATCAACCGCGGCCTCGTCCGGCACACGGTCGAGGACAGCTTCACGCGGAACGTCGTGCTCGAGTACGGCGCCTTCGCGATCGTCCTGATCTACCTGTTCGTCTCGAGCTACCAGCCGGGCCGCTAGCAGCGGAGGCGCGGACCGAAAAGCCGCCTGGGC
>JGI12709J13192_1000004_pt1 | contig 36520 bp, 37 predicted proteins | sample BlaSpr_A8_OM3_M3_FD_13192 | JGI IMG/M metagenome (IMG submission 13192)
GAGCCAGTCACGCGCCCGCGTGAAGGCCTCGACGAGCAGCGGCTCTGAGCCGAGGACCACTGCCTCGCCGGGCAGGCGGCGGATTGCCGCGGGCAGGGCGAGGTTCAGGACCGCCCCGAGGACGACTCCCCTCGCGCCATCCTTCGGCTCGATCGCCGTGGCTTCGAGCGCGGCCGCGCGGCGTCCGACCTCCTGAGCCTGCTCGAACAGGTCCTCGAGCATGTCCGGCCGCCCGAACGCGGCCTGGCGCGCCGATTCCTGCAGCGCGAGGACCGACGACCGCAGCTTGTGCCCGAGGCGGCCCAACAGGTACCCGCGCTGCTCGTCGGCCATGGTCCGCCCGAGCTCGGCGGACTGCCGGGCCGCACGCAGCCCCGACCGTTCCCCCCAGCCGACCAGGCGGCCGTTCAGGATGAGCGCCTCCCACGGGCCGCCCGGCGGCGGGAACTCCACGTCGGCCGGGCCGTGGCGAAGGTGCTCGGGGATCGATTCCATGCCGCCGCCGACGCGGACCCACATCGGCGTCGCCGCAGCGCTCACAAATCGCCTAACGCAAAATCAGGTGCGAATCCGAGCAGGGACGGTGAACTTGAAGGTCGTCCCGCGCTTGTCGCTCGAAGCGACCCAGATCCGCCCGCCGAACGACCGCTCGACCACCAGCCGGCAGAGATACAGCCCGAGTCCCAGGCCGCCCTGCGAGCGGCTGCGGCCTGCGGGTCCGGTCTTTTCGAACACCGTCTCGAGCGTCGCCGCAGGCAGGCCCTGCCCGCTGTCGGCGACCGTGATCTCGAGCCAGGCGCGCTGGAACTGACGCGCATCGACCGTGACAGGGCCGGTCGAGTACTCGAGGGCGTTGCCGATCAGGTTCGTTAGAACCTGGCCGAGGTGGGCCGGCTCGCAAAAGGCCGGCGACAGGTCGGGCGGGAGGCTGATCTTGACGGCGGACGTCCGCTCCGCGTAGCGGTGCTGGAGGACCGTGAGCACGCCGTTCAAGGCCGACTCCAGGTCGACCGGCTCCGGCACCGGCTCGAAGTGGCGCGTCTCGAGCTTGGCGATGATGAGCTGGCTCTCGACCAGGCTAAGCAGGCGGTCGGACGACTCATAGGCCTCCTGCAACAGGGTCCGGCGGCCGCCCGAGTCGATGCTGTCCTCCCACTGCATGATGCCGGCGAGCGTGTTCTTCATCGCGGCCGCGGGGCTGCGCACCTCGTGTCCGATCGCGCGCAGCATCAGGTCCTTCGCCTCGAGGGCCTGGCGCTGCGCTGTGACATCTTCGTGGAGGGTCAGCACCCCGGCGGGCTCGCCCTCGAGACCCGGGATGAGGACTCGCCGCACGTGCACCATGCGATCGGGGTCTCGCATCCGGAGCTCGAGGGTGCCTTCCGTGTCCGGGTCCTCGGCGGGCGTGGCGCCAGCGGCGGCGTACACCTCCTCGGGCTTGCGGCCCGGCATGTCGGCGGCCTGGAGGCTGTAGATGGCCTCGATCTCCGGGTTGGCGTAGACGATGCGCCCCGCGGCGTCCTCGAGCATCACGCCGACAGGCGAGTGGCGGAGGATCGCGTTCATCATCCGGCGCTCGCGGTCGAGCGCGTCGACGAGCTCCAGCTGGCCGAGCAGAACGGCCACCTGGCCGGCGAGCACCGCCGCGAGCCTTCGTGTCTCGGCGCTGCCCGTGGTCATCCGCGCGACCAGCAGCCCGACGAACCGCCCGTCGACCTGGATCGGAATCGCGAACGCGTCCTGGGGCGCTCCCAGCAGGTCGAGCAGCGCGCGCAGGCGCCGACCGCCGGCGGCGGACGTCAGGGCGCGCAGGAGCTGCGCGCTGTCTGTCACCGGCACCTTTGGAGACGCCTCGCCGTTGTCCGAGCGGCGTACCAGCTGCGCGTCCTCGAGCAGCCACAGCTCACCCTGCGAGCCGGCGAGGGCGCGGCTGACCAGCCGCGCCATCTCCGAGCGCGCCCGGTCGGGCTGGGTCGGGGTCAGCTCGGTGAAGGCCGCCACCGCCTCCAGGGTTCGGATGCGGCCGCGTGTTTCAGCGACGAGACGTGCGTTTTCGATCGCGACCGCGGCGTGCTTGGCGAAGTCGAGTGCGGCGGAGCTGGGCTCGGCGACAAGAGTCGACGCGTGCACGGCGCCGATCGCGCCGACCATCCGGTCGCCGTACCAGAGCGGGATCAGGTTCCACGCCTGGTCGTTCATGGTGCCGCTCACGATCCCGGCCGGCGCCACGCGGTCTTCCGAGCTGAGACCGGCCCACCCGAGCACCTCATCCGCGGCCGCGTCGCCGCTGCCGCGAGTCGCGGTCACACGTCCGTCGGTGTCGAACGCCCAGCAAACGGTGCCCGCGCATTCGAGCATCGTCCGCGCCTGGTCCGCAATGTTGGCCAGCACGCTCATCAGCTCGTGGCCGGCGAGAGCGGCCAGCTCCTGGATGCGGACGGACTGGGCCAGCGCCAGCTCGTTCGCGTGGTGGAGGCGCATCGTGCGCAGGGCGATGCCGACCACGGGCATGGCCGCCTCGAGGAGCTTCAGGTGCGTGGCCTGGAAGCGGCTGCCGTCGTTTCGCATCGCGGCCAGGCCCGCCACGACCCTGTCGCCTTGCGTGATCGGTGCCCACACGACGTGGCTTGGATTGCGGCTGAAGAGATAGCCACCGATCGGCCCCTCGAGATCGCCAGGATCGGCGACCACGGCCTCGGTGACGTGCGAGCCGCTATCGATCATGCGGCGGAAGAACGGCGCCGATTCGATGGACACCGGACCGATCGGGGTCGACTGCTGGTCGCGCTCGCCGGCAAACCCGGCCACCAGGCCGGCGACGTCCAGGTACGCCAGGACCATGTGCGTCGAACCGAGGTAGTCGCTGGCGACCGAGAACACGGCATCCGACAGCTGCCGCTCGTCCGATGCGCTCGCGACGCCAAGCTCGAGGAGGTGGAGCGCCTCCAGCCGCGCGCGTTCGGTCTGGGCCTGCATGAAGTGGTCGGCGTTGGCCAGGGCCAGGCTGACGTGTGCGGCGATGTCCTGCAGGAGCTTGATGTGCCACTCGTCGAAGGCGGCCTCCGAATACGACTGGAGCGACAGCATCGCGGTGATCTGGTCGCCGCTCAGCACGGGCACCCAGACGAACGAACGCGAGACGCGCCGCCGGTCTGTGGGTGGGCCGGAAACGAAGACGGCGGCGCCCTGACCGATCGTCCAGACCTCGCGCTCCAGCTCCTTGCCCTCGAAGCTGCGCGCCCACGGCGACTTGCGGACGAGTACCGGCTGGCCGGTCTCGTATGCCTCGCGTGACGGGCCGGTCACCGCCAGGGCGACGGGCGGCACGACCTCCTCGACGCCGGCGACGTACTGGTAGCCCTCCGCCACGGGTCCGTCGGCTGTCTGGGTGATGGTGGCGAGGATGAATCCGTCAAAGCTGAGATGGACCGCGAGCTCCTCGCGCAGCGTGCGCATGATCGACCAGCGGTCAAGGCTCGACGCAAGGCGGCGCCCGATCGCGTTGACCACCTCGAGCCTGCGTCGCTGATCCTCGATCGCCTCATAGCTCCGCGCGTTGCGGAGGGCGAGCGTCACCTCGTCCGAGACCAGCTCGAGGAAGGCGGCTGTCGAATCCTCGTACGCGTATGGGCGCGAGCACTTGATACCCAGCGCACCGCGCGCCTCACCACCCTCCTTGAGCGGAACCCACAGCGAGGAGTGCGGATAGTGCACGAGCACCGATTTGCCGTCGCGGACGATGTCGCGAGCGGTCGCGGCGAGCGGGGACTTCGGGGGCAGGAGGCGCGACCGCGGCACCGAGTTCGCCTCCAGGTCGAGGTAGCGGGCTCGGTCCGAATCGTCCTGCAGCGTCACCATTTCCAGCGAGTCGACTGGCAGGAGCTCGCGCAGCGTCGCGTAGAGGCCGGTCAGCACGCTCGTCTCGTCGAGGGTCGAGGTCATGGCGCGGGCGATGCTGTTGAGCGCCTCGAGGCGGCGCGCCTGGTTGCGGGTCAGCTCGTTGAGGGCGGCGTTCGCGAGCAGCACGCCCAGGCGCCGGTGGACGTCCTCCAGGAATCCAAGCTCGGTCGGCGGGACGCGGCGCTTGCGATAGGACTGGTAGATGACGCTGCCGATCAGCTCTCCCTGGTGGGACACCGGCACCCAGATTGCGAGTTTGGCCCGTGCGCGGGAACCGGGCCCCTTGCCGAACTCCTGGCGCCACGACTCGACCGGCAGCACGACCGTCTTCGGGCTCGCGAACTGCTTGGCGAAGGTCGATTCGCGGAGGGGCCGGCGGCGCACGTCCTGGAGGACGCCGGCATCCAGCACCACGGAGTGGTACCAGCCCTCGCGCTCGAGGACCTGGAGGTTGATCACGTCGTACCCGAAGCGGGGCTGCACTCCCCGGTACAGCACCTGAACGAGGTCCGCCTCGGTGACACAGCTGCCCAGCTCGTGGACGAGGGCGCTGGCAGTCGGAACGGGTCCCTTCCGAAGTCCGGTCGGAGCCGTCGGCCTTGCAATCGGGCGTGTAGCTCCCGCCGGCGTGGCGTGCGGCCTCGAACGTCGACGGGCGGGAGTTGCCATTCGCACCGATATACTGCGCCTCGGGCACGATGCCTTTCACACCCCCCAAGCCAATCGCGCCCACCCCCGAGGATCTGAGGGGGTCGACGGTTCTGGTCGTCGACGACGAGCGCGCCTGGCGCGTGATCCTCGAGACTGACCTGAAGATGCTTGGCTACAAAGTTTCGATGGCCGAGGACGCCGACCAGGCGCTGATCCGCGCGCAGGCGGACAAGCCTGAGGTTGCGATCATCGACCTGATGCTCCCCGAGCCGATGGACGGCTGGGGCCTGCTCAACGAGCTCCGGACACGCGGGCAGAAGGTGCCTGTCATCTTCTACACCGCTTACCCCGTGTTCCCCTCAGGGACCGACGACCCGGACGTGGTCGGATACATGAGCAAAGCAGTCGACCGCGCGGACCTGTACGCCCTGCTCCCGCCCGCGATCCGGCGCTCACGCGAGCGCCGAAACTCAGATGGTTAGTAGCCCAGGCCGAGCATGGCGAGCAGGTCGTCGACCCAGCCGTCGCCTGCCGCTACCGCGAGGGCACCCAGAACCACGAGCGCGAAAACCACGCCTTGGACCTTGAAACGCCAAGTCATCCCCAATATACCCCTTTGTTTTTCCAATCCGTACCAGGTCCGGCAGCAAGTATGACGAGATCCCGGTGAGTTTGATCGTTCAAGCGTAGTCAATCTTCGTTAATAATGATGTAGGGGACCTCTTGGAAAATCCCAGCATTCGACGCCGAAACAGCGGTTCCGCCAAGCGCGAGGTCCGCCTTCCTCCTCTGCCCCCAGGGCTCGAGGTGTACCGGCCGGCCGACGTCCTGGGATCGTCGGTCCTCGTCGTCGAGGACGAGGCCGCGATGCTGCAGCAGCTGCGGATCGACTTGCACGATCTCGGTTACCGACCTTCGGTTGCCGCCTCCGTCGCTGAGGCGCGCAACCTGCTCGAGCACGAACGCGTCGCCGCGGTGCTGCTCGACCTCGTGCTGGACGAGAGCGAAGACTCGGGCTTCGGGCTCCTGACCTGGATCCGCGAGCATCATCCCGGCTTGCCAGTGATCGTGCTCTCGGCGGCGCAGGTCAACTCCGCGTCCATCCGCCGGGCATACGAGCTGGGCGCCAGCTCGTACTTCGTCAAGGGCAACGTGCCGATGGCGCACATCTACTCCGACCTGGCGGCCAGGCTGGTCGAGCGTGGCACCGGGCGCCCCGGCACGTATCGCTTCGGCCGGCTGCAGTTCGACCCGACGCGACGGATCATGAGGATCGGCGAGCGCGAGCGACGGCTCACCCAGCAGCAAGCAGCGCTGGTGCTGTTTCTCGCCCAGGGCTCGAAGCCCGCGACCGCGCGGGACCTGATCCAGGCCGGGCTGTTTCGCAGCAACGCCGCCCATTCGACGGTGCACTCGGCCCTGCTGACGTTGCGCCGCCGGCTCGACGAGCTGGAGCCAGGCCTCGGCCCAACGTTCGTCCACGCGTCTGCGCGCGGTTACAGTCTCGTCGCGATCCATGACTGATTACGCCACGAATTCAGAGGCTGCGCCGTGAATTCGCGGGGACCCCAGGACGAACATCCGACGCCGCTGCCGAGCAAATCGATTCTCGACGACGTCGTCGACCTGCGCCGCTATTTCCACAAGCACCCCGAGGTCAGCTTCAGCGAGCACGAGACAACTCGCTACCTGACCGACCGCTTGCGCGAGCTCGGCCTGGACATCGCGCAGTCACCCACCGAGACCGGAGTCGTGGCCAAGCTCGACACCGGACGGCCCGGCAAGACCGTGATGCTGCGCGCTGACATCGACGCGCTGCCGATTCAGGAGGAGTCAGGGGTCGACTTCAACTCGCGGATCGAAGGCCGCATGCACGCGTGCGGCCACGACGCGCACATGGCGATCATGATCGGCGTCGCGCGCACGCTCATCGAGCGCATCTGGGACGTCAACGGCAAGTACGTGTTCGTCTTCCAGCCGGCCGAGGAGATCGTCGAGGGCGCGAAGGCGATGATCGGGCGAGGCCTGCTCGACGACCACCTTCCGGACTCGGTGATCGGGCTGCACATCATGAGCTTCCTGGAGTCCGGGACCGTGATCTCGCGGCCCGGGCTCTTGTGGGCGGGGTCCGACGCGTTCGACATCAGCTTCTCTGGTCCAGGCGGACACGGCGGAATGATGGGGCGCCGGGGCAACGTGCTCGCCGCGCAGGCGTTTTTCGTCGAGCGGCTGCACACTGTGGTCGAAGGGCTGGAGCACGATGGAGTGCAGTGCCACTCCACGATCGGCAACATCAGCAGCGACGGCGCCTGGAACATCGTGCCGCGCGGCGTGCTGGTGCAGGGCAGCCTGCGCACGTTCAACGACACGCTGCGCGAGCAGGCGCTCGACCGGCTGAACGACCTGCTGCGCGAGACGCAGAGCGAGTTCGAGGTGACCAGCAAGCTCGACATCGTGCACCGCACTGTGCCGCTGATGAATGAACCGAACATCACGCGCACTGTGCTCGAGGTCGGGCACGAGCTGATCGGCGACAAGGCGAGTGTGCTTGGCCGGCCGCTCACGGTGAGCGACGACTTTGCCGAGTTCCTGACCCGCATCCCGGGCTGCTACTTCATGCTCGGCGCGCGCCCGGAGGGTGACCACCCGCCGGCGCACCATTCACCAGGCTTTCGCATCGACGAGGCCGCGCTCCCCGTTGGCGTCAGGGTGCTGGCGGGGGCCGCGTCTCGACTCGCCAACCCATAGCCCGTGCTGTGGCTGTTCGCGATCGTCCTCGGCCTCGTCTTCGGGCTGCTCACCGGCGGGAAGATCGGCAACCTCGCGAGGCTGAGATTTCGCTGGCCGTGGTTGATCCTGGCCGCGGTCGTGGTCCGCGAAGCCGTGCTGCTGACGCCACTGAACCGCGTCGACGCCGCCCGGTTCGCCTACGTCGTGGCGCTCGCCGCGATCGTGTTGTGGACGATCGCGCACTTCGAGCGCTTGCCGGGCATCTGGCTCGTCACGGCGGGCGCGGCGCTGAACCTTCTCGTGATCGTCGTGAACGGGGCGCGCATGCCGGTGGCGCCCGAATTTGCGGCTTCCCTGGTTCGGCACGGCAACGTGGCCCAGTACACCGTGATGGGACCCGGGACCAATCTCAACGTGCTGGGAGACTGGATCTCGCTGTACCCGGTGCCCGAGACCTACAGCCCTGGCGACGTGCTGATTGCCCTCGGGCTCGCTATCGTTGTCTTTCTCGCGGTCCGAAACCTCAAGCCGTATAGGAGTGAGCTGACCCCGCCATGATCATCTTCTGGATCTTCGCCCTCTTCGTCGGTGCGTCGACCTTTGCCACCTCCCTGATCCTTTTCCAGTGGAGCATTCCCTGGTCGATCGCGTACGCGATCTTCGCCATCCTGGTTTGCCGCGGACTTTTTACCATCGCGCGCCGATGGCTGATCCTGCGCGACCGCCTCGCGCCGCAGGCCGACGTCCTGGAGCGGACGATCGAGACCAACCGCGGGATCTTCTGGAGGCGGGCCTTCTGGGTTTCGCTCAGCCCGGTCGCGTATTTCCTGATCATGTACTACGGCTTCGGGCTCGCACCGGACGAGGCCATCGCGATCATCCCGTCGCTGCTCGGCTCGTTCATCGGCCCGGTGATCTACGTGGTCTTCCTGATCATCGCCCAGTTCATGATTTTCTTCCTGCCGATCTACATGTACATCCGGATCGGCAAGACGATGATCAACCCCGACGACGCGAACTTCGGCGTGAACCTGGAGGACGTGCGGGGTCAGATTGCGGCGGTCGGCGAGATGCGGCGCATCCTCGAGCTCATCGAGCACGGCCGCCTCTTCGTGAAGGCCGGCGGCAAGCGGGAGCGCGGTGTCTTGATGATCGGCCCTCCAGGCACTGGGAAAACGATGCTCGCGAAGGCGATCGCCTCCTCGCTGCACGTGCCGATCTACATCGCCAACGGTGGATCGTTCGCCGGCATGCTCCTGGGCATCGACGCCCTCAGCGTCTACCTGATGGTGCGCGCGGCTCGCAAGCGCGCGAAGGTGTGGGGCGGCTGCATCATCTTCATCGACGAGATCGACGCCCTCGGCCAGCGCCGCAGCGGTATGGGCGGCGGAATGATGGGTGGCATGGGCGGGATGTTCGGCGGCGGCTCGATGCTGGGCCTCAACATGCTGCTCGTCCTGATGGACGGCATCGACAATCCCGGGATCATCATCCGGCAGGCCCGGGGATTCGTGAACCTCACCCTCGACGGACTTTTCATTCCGCGCGTCATCGGCTTCAACGGAACCAAGCTGCACCTTCGCATACCGGTGCTGAAAGCGCCGAACTTCAACATCCTGTTCATCGGTGCGACCAACCGGCCGTCCGTGCTCGACGAAGCTCTCACCCGGCCTGGTCGCTTTGGACGGCAGATCACGTTCCTGATGCCAAATCGACAAGCACGCAAAGACATCGCGGCTCTTTACTTCGAAAAGAAGCAGCACGATGCGTCGCTGGACACGCCGGCCCGCCGCGAGGAGTTCGCCCGGATCACGGAGGGCAAGTCTCCAGCCGACATCGAGCAGGTTCTGTCGCTCGCGCTGCTATACGCGTTCGAAGACGGACGCAGCGCCTTCGTGTGGAAGGACGTACGCGAAGCCCTGGGCAACGTGGAGGCCGGCCTTCCGATCCCGATCGAGTACAGCGAGCGGGACAAGGTGGCGATCGCGCGCCACGAGCTCGGCCACACCATCGCGTCACATTTCTTCCAGAAGGACCACGGACATGTGCGTCTGTCCGTTCGCCGGCGCGCGGACCCTAAGCTTGGCGAGATCGGCGGCTACCACCTGGCGATTCCCACCGAAGAGCAGTGGTCGCGGTTCCGCTCCCAGATGGCCGGACGCATCAGAAGCACGCTCGGCGCCCTGGCGTGCGAGCGCGTCTTTTACGGCGAGAACACGACAGGCGTGTCTGAAGACCTGCGCATGGCCACCGCCACCGCGTGCGTGATGGCGGGCATCGTGGGCATGGGCGCCGACAACCTCGATCCCAAGATGTCGCAAAAGGCCGCCAACATCGGCGAGCACCTGATCTCGGTCCGTGAGCTGACCCAGGGCGTGCACGAAGAGTCGACCTGGGAAGGCGCCGTGCTGCACAACCCGCGCGGACGCCGCGTGGTCTCTCAGATTTTGGGGTCGGCTTACATCGACGACTGGCGGCTCATGTACGTGAACAAGGAAGCGATCGACCTGGCGGTGGAAGCGCTGATGAGCCAGGGCGGCGAGCTGGTCGGCGACGAGATCAGCGGCCTCCTGGACTCGGTCGGATTGCGCGAGCCCAATGCGTCGGATCCCTACCCGGAGGACATGCCCGAGGTGCCCGACGACCGGCGCGTCGACCTGACGGCGATCGAGGGAACAGCCTGACCCTACGGCGCACGGCGTCGGTCCTTGTGGCAGTGGCCCTGGCACTGCTCCCGCACGTCGCGGCTGCGCAGGACCCTGGGGCAGGCCCCAACGCACACCACGAGGCGGAGCGGATCATCGCGGCCGAGCTCGCGATGCTCGACGCGTCGAATCGCCTCAACACCCTCGCCGGCCAAGCGCCGTCGGGTCTCCTGGACACGGTCCGGCACGAGCTTGCGCTGGCCGGCGCGCAGTACAGCTTCCGCCAGGGCGCGCGACAAGAGGAGCTGCGCCTGTACGAGGTGGCCGGCTACGCCAGCGTCGAGTCCGCGGTCATCCCTCTCCTACCGCCTGAGTTCCGGAGCTCGTTCCAGGACTCGATCTCCGCCATGCACTCGCTCTACATCTCCGCCGGCATCGACCAGTACTACCTGGTGAATGTCCACTTCAACCACCCGTACTCCGACGCCGAGCCGGTGAGCGCGCTGCGCTCGTACTACACCGAGGCTGAACGCCGGTATGGCGTCGACTGGAGCTACCTGGCGTCGATCAACTTCATCGAGAGCAACTTCGGCCGCGTCAACGGGCCCTCGTCGGCGAACGCCCAGGGGCCGATGCAGTTCCTTCCCAGCACCTGGGCGAACTACGGCCAGGGCGGCAACATCTGGGACCCGCACGACGCGATCCTCGCCGCGGCGCGCTATCTCGTTCACTACGGCGCGCCCTACAACATGCGGATCGCGATCTGGCACTACAACCTGGATTACGACTACGTCGACTCCGTGGAGTCGTTCGCCCGGGCGTTCCGCTCCAACCCGGCCTGGCTGGACCGTATGTATTACTGGAACACGTTCGGCTAGGCCCGACACCCTCCAGCGATCGTTAGAGTAAGTACTCATGGAGTATCGGATCGAACAGTTGGCCCGGACGGCCGGCGTCGCCGTGGACACGATCCGCTTCTACCAGGGGAAGGGCCTTCTCGAGGCTCCTCGCCGCGAGGGCCGCGTGACCTGGTACGGCGACTCCCATGTCGAGCGACTGAAGCGGATCAAGGAGCTCCAGCAGCAGGGTTTCACCCTGACCGTGATCCAGCGCTTCCTGGCTGGGGAGCTCGAGGCGTCCGACGAGGCGCTGGTCGCGGCCGTCACCCGGCCCGCCGCCCCGCAGACGCTCACGCTGAGCGAGCTGGCCGAGCGCAGCGGCGTCGCCGAGCCCCTGCTGCGCAGTCTCGAGCAGGCGGGCCTGCTGGTGCCGATCGAGGGCGGCGAGGAGCCCCTCTACCCCGCCGACGACCTCCAGGCCATCGCGGCCGGTATGAAGCTCATCGCGGCCGGCGTGCCCATAGGCGCGCTGCTGGAGCTGGGCAAGGACCACGCCGCCGCCGTCGATCGCACCGCGCGGCAAGCGGTCGACCTGTTTGACCGCTACGTGCGCGAGCGGATCCAGGCTGAAGGCGGCGAGACCGAAGCCGCCGAGCGCAGGCTCCTGCAAACGTTCAATGAGCTGCTGGAAGCCAGCGGGACGCTGGTCCGCCACCACTTCGAGCGCTCACTTCTGCGCGCCGCGCGGGAACACATCGAGAAACGAGCGTGATCACAGCGACCTCCATCAGGTCCTGGGAGCTCGACCGCACACCGGATCTCGTCGACCTGGTAAGCAGCGCGCGTGACGCGGGTCACGAGGTGATGCTCATCGAGCGGCCGATGCCCGACGCGATCAGTGTCGCTGCGCTTGGCCGCGCCTTCGACATCGTCGCGGCGCCGGGTGGTGTCGGGCTCGAGGACACCGGCGGCAAAATGGTCGACTTCGAGGCGGGCGCGGACCGCATCCTCGCGGCCTCGCGCATGTGGAGGCGCGTAGCCTCCGCCGAAACGATCGCCGTCGGCGGCTTTGCCTACAGGCCAGACCGCGACCCCAGCGGCGCGTGGTCCGGGTTCCCCGCGCTGCTGTTGCGCGTCCCAGCACTTGCCGTGATGCGTAGGCGGGGGCGGACGTTCGTGTCGGCCGCGACAGCCGATGCCGAGGCGCTCCTCGACCTTCCCGCGACATCGGTTCGAGCACCTGGCGCGCGGACCCTCACCGTTTCGCCGGTGCGCAACCCTCTCGCGTGGACGGCGGCCGTGCAAGGTGCCGCTGCGCGACTGCGCGCTGGTGAGGCTGAGAAGGTCGTGCTCGCACGCGAGGTCATTGCCCGCGGCGATGGCGTCGTCTCGGCCGGCATGGTGGTCCGCGGGCTACGCGCCGCGTATCCCTCCTGCTTCACATACTTGATGAGCGGCGCGGATGGCACGGCATTTGCGGGCGCATCACCTGAGCTACTGATCCGGCGCTCCGGCAGGCACGCGTTCGCGCAGCCGATGGCCGGATCCGTGGCGAGAGGCGCCACTGACGCAGAGGACGAACGATTGGCTCGAGAGTTGACGCAGAGCACCAAGGACGCGGCCGAGCACCGTCTGGTCCCGAGCTTCGTCCTCGACGCGCTGCGGCCCTACTCGACCAAGGTCGCGGCGCGCGAGCGAGAGGTCGTCCGTTTCACGAACATCCAGCATCTCGCGACCAGCGTTGCGGCCGAGCTCAAGGAACCGCCCGCGAGCCTGCTCGAGCTGGCGGCCGCGCTCCACCCCACACCCGCCGTCGGAGGCTGGCCGCGCGCGGCGGCCGACGTCTTGATCGACGAGCTCGAGGGAATGGAGCGTGGTTGGTACGCCGGAGCGGTCGGTTGGATCGACGGTCGCGGCGACGGTGAGCTTGCCGTGGCGCTGCGCTGCGGCCTTCTGTGGGAAGACGGCGCGCGGCTCTACGCCGGCGTCGGCGTGATGCCGGACTCCGACCCGGCGCGCGAGCTCGAAGAGACCGAGCTGAAATTCAAGGCGCTGCTCACCGCGCTCGTCTGATGGAAGCGACGATCAACGGCGCCCGTATCCACTACGAGCGCGAGGGCGAAGGGCTCCCGATCTTCTTGCTCCACGCGGGCATCGCCGACCAGCGCATGTGGGAGCCGCAGGTCAAGTCCTTTGCGAAGCACTTCGACGTCATCCGTCCCGACATGCGCGGATTCGGTCGGTCCGAGCTGCCCGCGGCGCGCTGGTCCCCGGTGGCCGACCTGCTCGCGTTGATGGACGAGCTTCACGTCAAACCGGCGCATCTCGTCGGGTGCTCGATGGGCAGCGTGCTCGCCATCGATTTTGCCCTGCAGCACTCCGAACGTCTCTCCAAGCTCGTGCTGGTCGGCCCCGGTATCGGCGGAGCCGACTTCGGCAAGAAATACCCGGAGGTCTTCGCCGAGGTCAGGGCGGCGGATGAAGCCCGCGACCTCGACGCGTTGAACCAGGCGGAGATGCATTTGTTCCTCGACGGGCCAAGACGTACGCGTGGCCACGTCAGGCAGCCGCTACGCGAGCTGTTCCTGGACATGAATGGCCACGCTCTGCGTAGCGACTTCGACAGCGCGCCGACGGATGACCTCGATCCACCCGCCCTCGAGCGGCTGCATGAGATCACAGCGCCGGTGCTGGTGGTGGTCGGCGACGAGGACGTGCCGCCGGTCTTCGACGCCGTCGAGCTCTTGATGGAGAAGGTGCGGCACGCACGCAAGGCGGTGATCCACGACGCCGCGCATCTGCCGAACCTGGAGCATCCCGAACAGTTCAACCGGGTGGTGATGCCGTTTCTGCTCGGCGACTGACAGTGACCCGTCGGTCACATTGAAGAAACCTGATTAGCCGCTGGAGCCGGCACTCGCGGGCGTGAAGCCAGTCGTCGACACGCGGGAGCCGGCACTCGCGGGATCCGACCCGCTAGCCCTTCAGCGCTGAGGCCGCGGCCTCCCAGCACAGACGGTGGCCGCTCACGCTGTCCTCTCGCTTGAACCTCACCACGACCATGGTCGGTGTGGGCGCGGCGATGGCGTCGGCGATCGCGGGCTCGAGACCTGAGCGGTCGCTGACCGGGCTGTACACCAGCCCGTAGAGGCGCGCGACCTGGGACAGGTCGAGGCCAAGCGGCGTCGCGAAGATCTCCTCGAAAACGTCGGGATGCTCCGCCTGCGGCAGGAAGTTGAAGACCCCGCCGCCGTTGTTGTCGCAGATGACGAGCGTCGCCCTGATCCCATGTCGCTGGAACGCCCACAGGCCGTTCATGTCGTGATAGAGGGACAGGTCGCCGAGCAGGAGCACCGTCGGTGAGCTGTCGCGCGCCGTCGCGACGCCGAGCCCACTCGACACCAGCCCATCGATGCCGCTCGCGCCGCGATTGCCGAAGAACCGCTGCTTCGGACGTGTGAGCGGCCAGAAGCTGTCCGCCGCCCGGATGGGCATGCTCGAGCCGATGAACACGTTGCCGGGGTCCGGGAGGCGACTGCTGAGCGCCCGAACGATGTGACCCTCGTGTAGCGGCGTGGAGACCATAGTGGCCGCGATCGCCGCGGTGGCGCGCTTGCCCGCCGTGATCCATTGGTCTCGCCAGCCCACCCGATCGAGCGGCGGCACCGCCTCGAGGAGTGGCTGCGGGTCGCAGGCCATGACGCTCGTCGCCACATGGTCCTGGTCGCGCCAGGCGTCGTCCGGGTCGATGAGGAAAGTCGGCGCGGCCGCCGCGGCGAGCCAGCGATTGAGCACTCGCGATGTAGGCATGGCGCCGATGCGGATCACCAGGTCCGGTCCGTGCTGCAGCGACCAGCCCGCGCGGAGCAGGGCTTCATACGATTCGACGGCAGGCCCGGCGTCGCTGCGGCGCAGCTGCGAGGTCGGCTCGGCGAGAAGCGGCACGCCGAGACGCTGAAGCGCCGGCGCGAGGCGCTCGCCATCTCGCATCTCCCCCGCCACCACGAGCGGCCGCTGGGCACGCTGCAGAGCAGACGCCAGCGAGGCAATCTGCGCCTGGCTGGGCAATGATCGACCGGTGGTCGCCGACTGCGGAGGCGCGGCCTCGGCGGCCGGGCGCTCTCCCGGCCCCGGCACGAGGGGCTCGCGAAACGGAAGGTTCAGGTGGACAGGTCCTGCCGCCGCCTCCGCCACGGCCCGAACGGCAAGGCGCCGCCAGAAACGCGCGGCGTTCGGCATCTCGACCGGCAGGCCTGGGTCGAAGAACCAGCGGACCGCTGTCCCGTAGAGGCGCTGCTGATCGATTGCCTGGTTGGCCCCCACGCCCTGCAGCTCCGGCGGCCGGTCAGCCGTGAGGACGATCAGGGGAGTGCGCGAGTAGAACGCCTCCACCACCGCCGCGTGGAGCTCCGCCGCCGCTGTGCCGGAGGTGGTAAGGACCACGGCCGGGCGGCCGGTTGCCTTGCCCAGCCCGACGGCAAAGAAAGCGCCGCACCGCTCGTCGATATGGATCAGGACCTTGATGCGCGGATGCCTCTGAAGCGCGATCGCGAGGGGCGCCGAGCGCGACCCAGGCGAGACGCAGGCAAACTCAACGCCCTGCACCGCCAGCTCGTCGACGAAGGTGGCCGCGAAGGCCTGCGTTGCATCGCTCATAGGATTGAGTGCCAGTGATTCTCGACGGTGAGGACGTGAGGTTGAACTACTTTGTGGCGGGCGAAGGGGCGCCGGTCACGCTGCTTCACGGCTTCACGCAGTCCGGCCGCAGCTGGCGGGAGCTGATCGGGCACATGCCCGAGGGCCGGATGTGGATCGTCCCCGACCTGCGCGGCCACGGCGAGACGCAGACCCGGCACCGGGCCCCATGCTCCATGGCCGCCTGCACCAAAGACCTCTTGATGCTCTGGGAGCACCTCGGCGTGGAGCGGACGCACCTCGTCGGCTATTCGATGGGCGGCCGCCTCGCGCTCCACGTCGCGGCGCGCCATCCCGAGCGCGTCGTGTCGCTCGTCACGATCGGCGCCCACGCCGGCCTCGAGGAGGGCGCGCGAGCCGGCAGGCGCCAGGGTGATGAAGCGCTGGCGGAGCGGATCGAGCACGAGGGCGTCGAATCCTTCGTCAACTACTGGGGCGGCCTGCCGCTCTTTGCCGGTCTCGAGCGCAGGGGTCCCGCGTACGTCGCGCAGGTCCGCGCGGAACGTCTCCAGAACCACGCGGCGGGCCTTGCCTGCTCGCTCCGCGGCATGGGCGCCGGCGTGATGGAGCCCCTTTGGGATGAGCTCGACCGCCTGACGATGCCATGCACCTTTGTGGCAGGCCAACTCGACCACGGCTACGTCGCGTCGGCCCGCAGGCTCGCCGCGGCTGTGCCCAACGGGCGTCATGAGGTCCTGCTCAGGGCCGGGCACTCTGTGCACCAGGAGAGGCCTGACGCGTTCGCTCGCGTCCTGGGCGCTCACCTCGCCGCCGCGACCGCGGCCGGCGTCTCCTCCTCGAGCTCGACCGCCGACTCGAGTCCCGCGACGTAACGCGCCGCGCCCAGGCGCTCGAGGTCGAGCATCCCGCCGTGGTCGATCCGGCGCAGCGTGAACTCACGTTGGCCGGCCTCGACCAGTCGCGCCACCTCGCGAGCGACATCGACCGGCCGCCGAGCATCGATGAGCACAGCCATCAAAGCAGCACGCCGAGCGTGAACAGCAGCGCGTAGGCGACCTGCGTCGCGGCCATCCGTTTCAGCGCGCGCACGAGGTCGGGTGCGGCCTCGCTGGCGAAGGCGACCCGGACCGGGACGGCCGCGATGGGGATGCCGAAGTGGACGAGCATCACGGTGACGCCGGCGAGCTTCGAGACAAGGACCACGATGGGCACCGCGAACGCGGCGCAAACCAGCACCAACAGCAACCATCGCGTGCCGTGTCGCCCGATCCGCGTCGCAAGCGTCCGCTTGCCCGCGGCCGCGTCCGTGTCGATGTCGCGCAGGTTGTTCATGACCAGGATCGCCGTGGCGAGAAAACCCATCGCGCAGCCCATCAGGATCGACAGCGCCGTGATCCGGCTCGTCTCCACGAAGACGGTCCCCACCGTCGCCACCAGTCCGAAGAAGACGAAAACGAAAACCTCGCCGAGGCCCAGGTATCCGTACGGCTTAGGCCCGCCGGTGTAGAGCCAGCCGGCGAGCAAGCACGCCGCGCCGGCGATGAGGAGGCGCCAGTCGATGGCCAGGCTCAGCAGCAGGCCGGCGAGACCCGCGACGCCGAAAGCCCCGATCGCGGCCCAGCGCACATGACCCGGCGCGACCAGACCCGACGACGATGCGCGCACCGGGCCGACCCGATTGGCGTCGGCGCCCCGCACGTAGTCGGAGTAGTCGTTGGCGAAGTTGACGCCCAACTGCATCGCGACGCCCACCACCAGCGCGCCCACGCCGGCCCACCAGCGCGCACCGCCCTGGTGGATCGCGATGGCCGTCCCCGTCAGAACCGGCGCGACAGAAGCGGCCAGCGTCGCCGGCCGGACCGCCGACCACCACACGCCCATCGCGCTAGCACGAGCGCCTGATCGAGGCGTGAGGTCGACCATCGAGCTACGGGCGCTTGGGGAATTTCGAGAAGTCGGGCTTGCGCTTCTGGACGTACGCGTCGCGCCCTTCCTGCGCCTCTTCGCTCATGTAGTAGAGCAGCGTCGCGTCGCCCGCCAGCTGCTGAATGCCCGCGAGGCCGTCGTCAGCTGCGTTGAGCCCCGCCTTCAGCATGCGGAGGGCCAGCGGGCTGAGCGCGAGCATCTTGCGGCACCACGCGATCGTCTCCTTCTCCAGGTCGGCGATGGGCACGACCTTGTTCACGAGGCCCATGTCGAGCGCCTGCTGCGCGTCGTACTGCTCGCAGAGAAACCAGATCTCCCGCGCTTTCTTCTGGCCGACGATTCGCGCCAGCAGGCCCGCGCCGTATCCCCCGTCGAAGCTGCCGACGCGAGGCCCGGTCTGGCCGAACTTTGCGTTGTCGGCCGCGATGGTGAGGTCGCACACGACGTGCAGGACGTGGCCCCCGCCGATCGCGTAGCCGGCGACCATCGCGATCACCGGCTTGGGCAGGCGCCGGATCTGGACCTGGAGGTCAAGCACGTTCAGGCGGCCCATGCCGCCCGAGTCGACGTAGCCGTCATCGCCACGCACACGTTGGTCGCCGCCCGAGCAGAAAGCCTCGGTTCCGGCTCCGGTCAGGATGACGACGCCGATCTTCGGGTCGTCGCGCGCGACCTCGAAAGCCTTCGCCATCTCCGAGACGGTGGCCGGCCGGAAGGCGTTGCGGACCTCCGGGCGGTTGATCGTGATCTTGGCGATCCCGTCCCAGGTGTCGTACAGGATGTCCTCGTACGCGCCGGAACGGACCCAGCAGGAATCTTTCAAGTCATCACTCCTAGAGCGATCACTAGCACCATCCCAGATGCTACGCCGTCGGAGGTTACACGCGCTGCCTGGGACGGCGGCGAGGAAACAGGCGCACGATCTTGGCGTAATCGTCGGGCGTGTCGATGTCGTCCGACCGGCCGGGCGCGGGCACGACGTCGAGCAGCTCCGGGCGCCCCTGGAGCACCTGGCGCGCCCCGGCATCGCCCTTGAGCTTGAACAGCTCGTCCCACAGCTCGCGGGCCAGCACGACGGGCGGCGCCCATCCATCGTCGCCCTGCGAGACCGCCACGGCAGGGCGCGATCCTTCCCGCCGCCACGCGCGAATCAGCGCCGCCACCGTGCGCGAGCCGACCAGCGGCTGGTCCCCGAGCAGCACGACGGTGGCCTCGATCTCCGGCCGCATCGCGCGCAGACCGACCTGGAGCGAGGAAGCCATGCCGCTGCGCGCCTTGGGGTTGAAGACAAGCTCGGCCCTTCCGTCGATCGTCCGGCGCACGTCCTCCTCGGCATAGACCACGACCGTCTGGTGGCAACCGCCTTCGGTTGCGGCTTCGAGGACGTGGCGGACCATCGGCGTGCCGTCAAGGTCCAGCAGCAGCTTCTGCGTACCGGGCATGCGCGAGCTGGCGCCCGCGGCCAGGACGATCCCGCCGACCGGGAGCAGCGCGGCCGCGAGCCGATCGAACGGCGGCCGGGCGGAGCGGATCCATTCCACCTCGATGCCGAGCCGGATGGCGACCTCGGCAAATTCGCGAAGCCGCGCGCTGTCGCCGTCGACGAGCAGCAATCGCCTCCCGACGAGCGGCGTCAGGTCAGGCACCTTTTCGGGAAGACCGACCACCGCGACGGACCGGCAATCGCTCCGCGCCTCGATGTGCTGGAGTCCGGCGTCAAGGTCTTTTCCGCGCACGACCATGGAGTGCGGTCCGTCGGGCTCGCGGTACGTGCGCCCTCGGATCGCGAGGTCCAGGTCCCCCATGACAAAGACCATTCCCACCGCGTCCAGCATGGCAGACGGGACCCGGCTTACAGTCTCTTTCAATGCCTCTCCTTGGGGCTCACGTCGACTCGTCAGGAGGCCTCCATCTGGCCTTCGAGCGGGCCAAGGCGATGGGCGCGGAAGCGATCCAGATCCATCCCACGCCGCCCGGTTTCTGGGGCTCGCCGAAGCTCGACGAAACGCGGATCGCCACGTTCAAAGAAGCGGCCGCCAAGCACGGCCACCCTCCGTTCTACTTCCACGCCGTCTACCTGATCAACCTGGCGGGCGACGACCCCACGCTGCGCCAGCGCTCGGAGAGCACTCTGGCCGGCTACCTGAAGGCGGCGGACGACCTGGGCATCGATGGCGTGATCTTCCACACGGGTTCGCACAAGGGTGCGGGCTTCGAGGCGCGGCTTCCCTCCATCACCGAGCACCTGCAGCACGTGCTCGAGCGCGCGCAGCCGAAGTCGGCGCGCCTCCTCATCGAGAACAATGCAGGGCTCGGCGGATGCGTCGGCGCGCGATTCGAGGAGATCCACCAGATGCTCGACGCGCTCGACGATCCGCGGGTGTCCGTCTGCTTCGACACGTGCCACGCCTTCGCGTCCGGTTACGACGAACGCGATGCCGAACACGTGAAGAAGACGCTTGACGAGCTCGACGCGGTGATCGGCATGAAGAAGATCGAGGTGATCCACTGCAACGATTCGGTCACAGGCCTTGGATCGAACCGTGACCGGCACGCCAACATCGGGACCGGCCAGATCGGCGAGAAAGGCTTTCGTGCCCTGCTCCACGAGCCGCGACTCGCGAAGCTTCCATTCATCCTCGAGGTGCCGGGCGCGGGTGGCGGTCCCGACGCCGAGCAGGTGGCGGTGCTGCGCCGCCTCGCGGCCTAGCCTCAGGACCACCATCGCGGGTGCACGCCACGGAGAAGAGGCCAGAGCGCGTCTTCGACCTTCTCCATCGCGTGCACCAGGGTCTTCCGCAAACGGTTGATTGGCACCGCCGTCGACCTACGCGACGTCCGACGCGGTCTCGCGGTCGTCAACGAGCCGGAGCTGGGACTGGGACCGGCGGCGCCCCCGCGGCGTCGCGAGCTGGGCCAACCGCCAGACCCGCCTGCCGAGCTTCCGGACGAGCCGGACCGTGGCGGGGAGCCGGTAGGTGGCCCACAGGCGGCTGTTCTCGGCCTCGAGCTGGATGTCCTTCAGCCGCTGCCACATGAGCTCCTCGTTCTGGTACGGGTTCATCTCTTTCCTCCTTGGTAACTAGCTAACTGATTACAATGGTTAGTATAACCTGTGTTGTGGTTTTTATGGTTATGGGTAAGATAATTCTCGATGTCTGAACGGGAAACGGCCACGGGTGAGCTCGGCCTGGTCCAGGCCTTCGTCAACACCGTCGACCTGGTGCCTCTTAAGGAGGAGCTCAGAGACTCAAACACGCTCAAGGCCTGGCTCGTTGCAAACGGCCTGATGGACTCCGCCCAGCCCGTGGACGACTCCGACCTAAAGCACGCGACCGCGGTCCGCGAAGCGATGCGCGGTGTGATCGGCGGGAACTCCGGACAGCGCGTCTACCCGGTGGACCTGGCGACCCTCAACGAAGCCGCAACCGCCAGCCGGCTACGCATGCGGTTCGCGCCGGACGGCCGGCCGCGGCTGGAACCGGAGGCGTCAGGCGCTGTCGGCGCGATCGGCCGGCTGGTCGCGACGCTCTACTCGGCGATGCAGGGCGAGGACTGGGAGCGGCTCAAGCTGTGCAACTCGGACGAATGCCGTTGGGCGTTCTACGACCGATCGAAGAACCACTCCAGCCGCTGGTGCACGATGGCCTCCTGCGGAAACCGCGAAAAGGCGCGGCGATTCCGCGCGCAAAAGAAGCTAGGCGCGGACACCGCGCGCAGCTCGCATAGCCACGCCTGAGCCGCCGAACCGCACGGCCGTGATCTCCGCAAGGATGCCCAGCGCGGTCTCCTCCGCCCCGCGCCCCCCCAGGTCGAGCCCGATCGGACCGTGCACGCGCGACAGCTGCTCCTCGGTGAAGCCCTCCTTGCGCAGCGCGTCGAAGCGGTTCTGGTTGGTCTTGCGGCTGCCGATCGCGCCGACGTAGCCCGCGTCCTTGCGCAGGACCGCGCGCAGCGCGGGCAGGTCGAACTTCGGGTCATGGGTCAGGATGACCACGTAGGTCGAGCTGTCGATCGTCAACTTGGCCAGCGCCTCGTCGGGCCAAGAGACGATGAGCTCATCGGCCTCTGGGAACCGTTCCTTCGTCGCGAACTTTTTTCTCGCATCGACCACCGTGACGCGATAGCCCATCAGCTTGGCCAGCCTGTGCAGCGGAATCGCGATGTGGATCGCGCCGATGATCACGAGGTGCGCGGGCCGGCGATAGGGCTCGATGAAAACATCGCCCTCCCGGCGGGGCAGTTCGCTGCCGAGCGCCAAACCCTCGATCAGATCGGCCACTCCTGAAACAAGGTTCGTGCGGAGCGTGGCCGTCTCGTTTCGGTTCAGCATCCCGAGCAGGTGCTCGTGGACCGCAGCGAATGGCTCGATGAAGACTTCGATGTGGCCTCCGCAAGCAAGACCGACCTCGAAGGCGACGTCGTCCGCGACGCCGTACGCCGCAATCTTCGCCTTGCCGCTCTTGAGTACCTCCTGCGCTTCTTCGAAGACGACGCCCTCGATGCATCCGTTCGACACCGAGCCCGCCATCTTTCCGGAGCGCGTCACCAGCATCTTCGAGCCGAGCGGACGCGGGCTCGAGCCCCACGTCTCGACCACAGTCGCGAGCGCGATGTCCTCGCCCTCGCGCGTCCATTGGTTGAGCTCGTCGAGCACCTCTCTCATCGCGACGTCCTCGCGTCGAGCCCGGCGAGCAGCCGGCCGAGGTCGTCCAGCGCCTGCACGTTGTGCGCGGTGAGGAAGTCATCGCAGAAGGGCAGCGCGGCGGCCATCCCGCGTGTAAGCGGCTGGTAGCCCTCGGTTCCGAGGAGCGGGTTGAGCCAGATGAGCCGGTGCGCCGAGCGGCGCAGGTGGAGCAGCTCGGCCGCGAGATGCGCGGGGTCTCCGCGGTCCCAGCCGTCGCTGATGATGATCACGACCGCTCCATGGCCGAGCACTCGCCTCGCCCACTGCCGGTTGAAGGTGCCGAGGGCGTCGCCGATGCGCGTGCCGCCGCTGAAGTCGTGCACGCCCTTGCTCACCGATTCGAGCGCCCGGTCGAGGTCACGCTGGCGCAGCAGGCGCGTGATGCGAGTCAGCCGCGTCGAAAAGACGAAAGCCTCGAGGTCCTCGCGGCGCGCGATCGCGTGGGCGAAGATCATGAGGAGCCGCGAGTAGCGTTCCATCGAGCCGCTCACGTCGCAGATGAGCACCAGCGGCCGCCGCCGGACGCGAGGTTTGCGCCGGAAGAGAGTCATCAGCTCGCCGCTCGAGCGGATCGCGTGCCGGGCCGATCGCCTGAGGTCGATGCGTCCGGAGCGAGCCGGTCGAAGCCTGCGCGTGCGCCGTTCCGCCACCCGCCATGGCGCCTGCTCGAGGAGTCGCCTGACCTGTTCCGTCTCCGCCCACGTCATCTGCTCGAAGTCCTTGTTGCGCAGCAGCTCTTCTGCGCTGTAACCGCTGGAGCTCGCGGGGAATTCTTGGTCCTCGCCCTTGCGGTTCATCTCCGAGGTGTTCAGGCCGAGCGCGTTGGCCCAGGCCTTCGCCCGCTCGGGTGAAAGGGGCAGGGACCGGTTGCGGCCGGGGATCATTCCGGCCGACGCACGCGGGTCGAGCGGGGACCAGAAGATGTCGAAGGCGGCCTCGAATGTCGGCAGGTCCTCCTTCCGGCTGACGAAAACGGAACGGAGGGCGTTGCGAAAATCCCTCTGCTGCTTGAGGTCGATGAACGCGAGCGCGCGAGTCGCGTCGGTCAGGCGGCGCGGTCCCGCCTCGAGACCCGCGTCATGCAGAAGCCGGGCGAAGGCGCCGAGGCGAGGCAGGAGGTCGGGCGATGCGGGCTCAGGCACGCTGCGCTTTCTCGATGAGCGCAGGGACCTGCTCACGCACCTTCTCGAGGTCCTCCTGGTACTTGAGCGCGGCGCCCATCGTCGCGTTGACCAGGTTGGCGTCGATGCGCGTGGCGCCGAGCGCAGCGAGCGACCGCGCCCAGTCGAGCGTCTCCGCCACCCCGGGCACCTTGTAGAGGTCCATGCCGCGGAGTCCCTGGACGAGGGCGGCGACCTCGCGCGCCAGGCCATCCGCCGCCTCGGGCGCGCGCGCGCGCACGATCTCCACCTCCTTGTCGAGGTCGGGGTAGTCGATCCAGTGATAGAGGCAGCGGCGCTTGAGGGCGTCGTGCACCTCGCGCGTGCGGTTGGAGGTGATGACCACGAACGGCACCTGCTTTGCCTTGATGGTGCCGATCTCCGGGATCGAGATCTGGAACTCGGACAGCAGCTCGAGGAGGAATGCTTCGAACTCCTCGTCCGAGCGGTCGATCTCGTCGATCAGCAGCACCGGCGGTGTGGCGTCGTCGTTGTCGATCGCGTCCAGCAGCGGCCGGCGGAGGAGGAACTCGGAGCTGAAGATCTCGCGCTCCGCCGTGCGCCTGTCCGTCTTGTCGGCGCCCTCGTCCATGAGGCGGATGTGCAGCAGCTGCCGCGGGTAGTTCCATTCGTAGACCGCGTGCGCCAGGTCGATGCCCTCGTAGCACTGGAGGCGGATCAGCCGCGCGCCCAGGACCTCGGCCATGACCTTGGCCGCCTCGGTCTTGCCGACGCCGGCCTCGCCCTCGATGAACAGGGGCTTCTTGAGCTGGAGGGCGAGAAAGATCGAGGTCGCGAGCCCGCGGTCGCCGATGTAGCGCCGCTCGCGCAGGCGTCGCTCGACGTCGTCGATGCTCAAAGGAGCTGTCACGGTCACAAAGCGTACGAGGTGGCCGGGCGAGAGTTGCCCGGCCACCCCGAGACTTCTATGTGCTCTGCTGGATCGCGCGCTTGGTCAGCACCCGCGCGAGGTGCTTCTTGTACTCCGGGCTGGCGCGCAGGTCGCCCGCAGGATTGAGGCCGTCGGAGGCATGCAGCGCCGCCTCCTCAGGCTTGGCGCCCTTCTTCAGAGCCTCCTCCACCGCCTTGGCGCGCACAGGGGTCGGGCCGACGTTTGTGAGGCCGATCCGCCAGTCGCCGTTCATCTTCTGCGCGGCGACGCCGACGATCGCCCAATCGAAGAGCCGGCGGCGGAACTTGACGTACTTGTGGGGACCGTTCGCCACCGGAAAGACGACCTCCGTCACGATCTCGTCCGGCCCGAGCGACGTCGTGAACAGGTCCTTGAAGAAGTCCTTCGCCTGGATCGTGCGCTGGTTCGTGACAATCTCGGCGTCGAGCATCAGCGCGAGAGTCGGATAGTCACCGGCCGCGTCGGCATGCGCGATGACGCCGCCCATCGTGCCCATGTTGCGAACCTGGTTGTCGCCCACCTCGCCCGCAATCTCGGCGAGGAGCGGCAGCTTGTCTTTGACCACCGAGGAGTTCTGGATCGTCACGTGCCGCGTCAGCGCGCCGATCCGCAGCTTGTGGCCGTCCTCCTTGATGTGGTCGAGCTCCTTGATCCCGTTGATGTCGATAAGAGCCGTGGGCTGCGCCAGGCGCAGGCGCATGAGAGGGATCAGGCTGTGCCCACCGGCGAGCACCTTCGCGTCCTCCCCGAACTTCTTGAGCAGCTTGGAGGCCTCCTCGACCGAGGAGGCCCGGGCGTATTCGAATGCGGCTGGTATCACTTGCGTGCCTCCTGAATCATCTTCCACAGCCTGTCCGGGCTGGCCGGCATGTCGACGTGCTTGATGCCCAGCGGGCTGAGCGCATCGCAAATCGCGTTGATCACCGCGGCGCTCGCCGCGATGGTGCCGGCTTCGCCGACCCCTTTCACTCCGAGGTCATTGGTGGGTGATGGCGTGATCGTCCTGTCGAGCTCAAGGTCAGGGATCTCGCCTATGCCAGGAATGCTGTAATCGAGCAACGTTCCGGTGCGAAGCTGCCCTGTATCAGAGTCATAGACGACTTCCTCGAACAGCGCCTGCCCGATGCCCTGAGCAACGCCGCCATGGATCTGGCCGTCCACGATCATGGGGTTGATGACGTTGCCGCAGTCGTCCACCGCGATGTACTTCTGGATGTCGACAGCGCCAGTGTCCGGATCGACCTCGACGACGCATATGTGCGCGCCGAACGGCCAGGTGAAATTGGGTGGATCGAAGTAGGTGACTGCCTCCAGGCCCTCCTCCATACCGTCGGGAAGACCGGTCTGGTGAGCCCTGAACGCGACCTCGCCCATGGTCTTCGCGCGGTCGGGGCTGCCCTTCACATGAAAGCGACCCTGGTCGAACACAACATCGGCTTCCGCTGCTTCGAGCATGTGGGCCGCGATCTTCTTGGCCTTGTCGACCACTTTCTGGCAGGACTTGTAGATCGAGATGCCGCCCACCGGAAGGCTTCGGCTGCCGTACGTCCCATAGCCGAAAGGAGTGTCGGCCGTATCGCCATGGTTGATCTGGACCGACTCGTACGGCACCCCGAGCGTGTCCGCCACGATCTGCGAGAACGTTGTGTCATGACCCTGGCCGTGGGAATGCGTTCCCACCGCGACGGTCACGGATCCGGTCGGATGGACTCGCACCACAGACGACTCGACGAGCGAAATGCTCCCTGAGACGTGGTCAGTGGCGGCAGATGGACCGACACCGCAGATCTCGACATACGTCGACAACCCGATGCCGAGATATCGGCCCTGCTTGCGCAATTCCGCCTGGCGGCGGCGAAGCTCTTTGTAGCCGACGATCTGCATCGCCTTGTCCAGAGTCTTCGCGTAGTTGCCGGAGTCGTAGACCATGCCGAGCGGGTTGGTGAACGGGAACTCCTTTTCGGTGGGAAAGTTCTTGCGGCGAACGTCCGCCGGATCCATCTTCAATTCGTGAGCCACAAGGTCGACCGCTCGCTCGACGAGGTGAGCAGCCTCTGGGCGGCCCGCGCCGCGATAGGGGTCGGTCGACATCTTGTTGCTCAAGATGCCGACGGTGCGACCGTCGAATGCCTTCCACTTGTAGCAGCCAGGCGCCAACAACATGGCGAGCGCGCTTTGAAGGGCTCCGAAGACGCCGATGTATGCGCCGTTGTCGGACAGGTTGGTGACCTTGAGACCGAGAAGAGTGCCGTCTCGCTTGGCCGCCACCTCGATGTCGAAGATGTGGCCGCGTCCGTGAGTCGTCGCCTGAAGGTTCTCGGTTCGGCCCTCGACCCATTTCACGGGACTGCCCGAGAGCTTGGAAGCCGCCGCGGCGAGGTACTCCTCCGGATAGGGCCGAAGCTTGCTGCCGAATCCACCGCCGACGTCCGGGGAGATGACGCGGATCTGACTCTCTGGAATGCCGAGGCCGAAGCAAAGGAAGATGCGGACGAAGTGCGGGACCTGGGTTGACGTCCACAGCGTGAGCTGATTCCCGAAAGGCACAAAGTTCGCCAGCACAACGCGGGGCTCCATCGACAGCGGGAAGACTCGCTGCTGGAGGATTCGCTCCTTGACGACGACGTCCGCCTCTTTGAACGCGGCTTCGATGTCGCCTCCGGGGAACTTCACGTCCCACGCGATGTTGTCCGGCCCGTCGCTGTGCGCCTTCTCACTTCCCTTCTGCATCGCCTTCTCGAAGTCGACGACAACCGGGAGTGGCTCGTAGTCCACCTGGACCTGCTCCGCGGCATCCGCGGCCTGGTATCGCTCGACGGCGAGCACGACCGCCACCGGTTCGCCGAAGTAAACGACCTCCGTCTCGGCGATCGGAAACTGATTGGGGACGTACTTCTTGTCGGCGATCAGGGATTCGGTGACGGGCAGCCCCCCGCTGATCACCGTTTTGAAATCCCGGGCCGTGTAGATCGCCACTACGCCCGGGGCCTTCCCGGCTTCAGTGATGTCGATGCTTTTGATTCGCGCATGGGCTTGTGCGCTGCGTACGACCGACATGTAGAGCATGCCCACCTGGCGAAGGTCGTCAACGTAGCTTCCATGGCCGGTGACCAGCTTGGGGTCCTCGCGGCGGTGGATCTTGGCTCCGATCATCGTCGTGACTGCCATGACTCAGCTCCTCCGCACGGCGGCGCGCTCGGTTGGCTTCGCCTGGGTCCCGCCCATCGCCTTGGCCGCCGTCTGGACGGCCTTGATGATGTTCACGTAGCCGGTACACCGGCAGAGGTTGCCTTCGAGGCCTTTGCGGATCTCGTCCTCGGTCGGGTTCGGGTTCTGCGACAGCAGGTAGGACGCGGCCATGATGAAGCCAGGCGTGCAGTAGCCGCACTGCAGCCCGTGCTCGTCCCAGAACGCCTGCTGGATCGGGTGCAGCTCCCCGTCCTTGGCCATCCCTTCGATCGTCGTCAGGCTCTTGCCCTCGGCCTGGACCGCGAACATCGTGCAGCTCTTGACGGCCATGCCGTCGACGAGGATCGTGCACGCGCCGCACTGGCTCGTGTCGCATCCGATGTGGGTCCCGGTCAGCCCCAGGTTGTCTCGGAGGTGGTGCACGAGCAGGAGGCGAGGCTCGACCTCGTGCTCATGCCGGCGGCCGTTGACGGTGGTAGCGACCCTGTGCTTCATGCGCTCCTCCTAACCCCGTACAAAGGGCGGCGCGTAGCCACGCACCGCTCGATTGACCCAACCCGCTTGTAGTCCAACCACAGTATTGCGCTACTTTTAGCCAGGAAATGCAACTGGAGAATTCTTTTCAGGTCAGCGCCCCGCCCGATCGTGTGTTCGCTTACCTGCTCGACATCAACAAGGTCGTTGGCTGCGTGCCCGGGGCCGAGCTGTCTGAGGTCGTCGACCCGAGCACCTTCAAAGGGAAGGTGAAGGTCAAGGTCGGACCGATCACCGTCGCCTACAGCGGCACGGCGCGGATCTCGGAGCGGAGCGACGCGGACAGGACCGCGACGCTGACCGCGGAGGGCCGCGAGACCACAGGTCCGGGCTCCGCCCGGGCCACGGCGCAGATGTTTGTCGTCGCCGCGGACGGCGGGTCGACGGTGCGGATCGTCACCGAATATCACATCGCGGGGAGGGTGGCCCAGTTCGGCCGCGGCGTCATGGAGGACGTCTCTCGCCGGCTGGTCAACGAGATGGCGACATGCATCAAGGCCAACGTCGAGACCGCAAATCCGCCGCCCCAGGCAAGCCCGCCGGCCGGCAGCCCCCAGGCCGGGGGCACTCAGCCGGCCGCGCCTTCTCCGGCGCCCACAGTTGCGGTCGCGACTGCCCGCCCGGTCAACGCGCTGTCGCTGATGTTCGCCGTGATCTGGGACCGGATCCGCGGCGTGTTCGGCGGCCGGTCAGCCTAGAAACAGCCCCAGCATCTGGTCGCGGTTGACCCAGATCGACGGCTGGGTCCAGCTCTTCCCGGCGACGCCGAAGATTGTCACGGTCGCGTCCAGGATCTGGAAGAAGTGGTTCTTCATCAGGATCTCCGTGTGCATCGACACCTCGGTCACTTTGGGGAACTCGGCCGCGCCGCTGACCATGAAGGAGACCGCCTGATACATGACGTAGCGCCGGATCATGTCCGGGGCCTGGTCGGGCGGGGGCGGCTCGGGCTCAATCGTCCTGATGCCGCCGATATGCGCCTTGTTGAACAGTCCCTCGGGGACACCACTCAGGGGCACAGCTCCAGGCACGAGCGGCTCGGCGCTCACGTTGCGAAGGTGGAAAAGAGGCTCCGGGTCGTTGATTGTCTGCCCAAGTCGGCCTCCACGCACCTGGATCTCCGCGGTCAGGCGCTGGAACGCGGTGAGCACGTCGACCTTGCTCCAGGAAAGGTTGGCGGCCGCGAAACCCCCACTAGGCGTCGACATCAGCGGGCAGGATAACTCGATGGGCCCCCTTCGAGACCCGACAATGGGCCCGATGGATGCCGATGAACATTGATGAGGCGCGAGCGCGGATCGCCGAGCGCCCGGAGCTCCACGCGTTCATCTCGATCTCTCGCGAAACCGGCAGCGGAATCGTCGTCGGCGTCAAGGACCTGGTCGACGTAGCCGGGACGGTCACCACGGCGGGCAGCGTGATCCTGCCCAACGTGCCCGCGAGCAAGGACGCTCCGGTCATCCGGCGCATCCGCCAGGCGGGCTGCGTCGTCGTGGGCAAGACCAACCTGCACGAGTTCGCCTACGGGGTGACCAACGTCAACCCCCACTACGGCACCGCGCGCAACCCCCACGACACGGGCCGCGTGTCCGGTGGTTCGTCCGGCGGCTCGGCGGTGGCCGTCGCCGCGGGGATGTGCGACTGGGCGATCGGCAGCGACACTGGGGGATCGATCCGCATCCCTGCCGCGCTGTGCGGGGTGGCGGGCTTCAAGCCCACCTTCGGCAGTGTCGACGTAGAGGGCGTCATCCCGCTTAGCAAGTCGCTCGACACGCTCGGCCCGATCGCCCCCGACATCGCGACGGCGGCGGCGGCCTATTCGATGATGTCCGGCGAGGAGATCTCGCTCGACGGGCTGTCCGCGCCGCGCCTGGCGGTGCCGGCCGGATTTGTGAACGGCCTGGACGAGACGACGGCGCGCGTGTGGGAGCGCGTTTCGAAAGGGCTGCCCGAGGTCGAGTTCGTCGAACGGGACAAGTTGTTCCAGGTGGGCCTGTTGATCCTCCTTTATGAGGCGGCCGCCTACCACCACCGCTGGGCGACCGAATTCCCGGAGAAGTACGGCGCGGACGTGCTCCATTTGATCCGCCGCGGGGAAGGCGTTTCGCGATCGGATTACGAGGCGGCGATCGATGAGCGCCCGCGCCTCGCAGAGGCTGCCGCGCACGCGATGCGGGACGTCGACGCGCTGGTGGCCCCCGCGACCGCGATCGTCGCCCCACCCGTCGACGCGGGACCGGAGGTGCGTGAACCGATGGCCCGCTTCACTCGACCGTTCAACACCACGTATCAGCCGGTCGCCGTGGTGCCCGCGCCGGTGGTGGGGCTGCCGGTCGGCATCCAGGTCGTCGGCCACAACAACCAGACCACGCTTCGCGCCGCGATGTGGCTGGAACGCGAGTGGAAGAGGCTCGTCCCCTGAAGTCGAAGGACCTCTTTCCCGCGATCTTCAGCCGGCACGCCGCCGCGTACCAACGGCGGCTCGACGAGATCATGGCCCGCGGTGAGGCTCGGGGGCGCGAGCGGGCAATCGCGCTGGTCGAGGCGCGGCCCGGCATGCGAGTGCTGGACCTGGCGTGCGGACCGGGCACGCTGACGCGTCGTCTTGCCGCGCTGGTGGCGCCCGACGGCGCGGTGGTCGGCGTCGACCTGGCGGAGGGCATGCTGCAGCTCGCCCGCGCGGCCGGCATCGCCAACGCGAGTTTCGAGGTGATGGACATGACGCACCTCACCTTCGCCGACTCGTCCTTCGACGCCGCGACGTGCGGGCACGGGCTTCAATTCGTGTCCGATCTCGATCAGGCGCTGGGCGAGGCCCGGCGCGTCATCCGAGATGACGGACGCTTCGCCGCGAGCATGCCGGTCGACCTGCCAGGTCAGACCGCATGGGCGGTGATGCGGCCGGTGGTCGACCGCTTCCTGCCGCCGGCACCGCAAGCCACCGATCGCCAGGGCACCCAGAAGATCGTGGCGGACGCTGCCCTTCTCCAGGCCGCAGCCGAGCGCGCGGGTTTTTCCGGAGTACGCGTCGAGGTCGTCGAGGAGAAGGTGCGATGGGAGTCCGCCGAGCATTTCGTGTCCATGGTCATGAGCTGGTGGGACTGCGCCGCGCGACTCGACGGCGTGGAGGTGGATGTTCGCGAAGCCTTCGAGCGCGAAGCCCTGGCCGAACTACGTCGCGTCCATCCCGGGCCGTTCGAAACGACAGCCCGTAACCACGTCCTATTCGGCCGGGCGTGATCCATCATCGTGGCGCGTTGCACAAGTGCCAGGGATAAGTTCGTCGATGCCTCACGCCAGCGCGATGCTCCGGATGGTTGCGTTCGCCGTGGCGGCGGGCCTTGCCATGGCCGGGGTGCAGCCGCTGGTCGCGGCTATGAACGGCTCGATCGAAATGCGGTGGGCGTTCGGACTCACAGCCCCCGCGGTGATCACCGCGGCGCTGGTGTTCGGTGCGGTCAAGATCTCGGACCGCGGAGACGTGGTGCAGCCGCCGTGGTACTCGGCGTGGCTGCTGATGCCCGGATCGTTCTTGCTGGCAGGCGCGGGGGCGATGTGCATCTTCGGCGCACTCGTCCAGTTCTCGCTGATCCCGTGGACCCTCTGGGTGCTGCTCATCACGGGCGGCCTGCTCTGGATGGCCGCGATGGCGCTGGTGCGCAGCCACTCACACTGAGGCGTCGCCGACCGGCGGCGTACCCACCTTTGGGGGCCCTCCCTCCTCCAGCCGGCCCCTCCCCCACCAGCTTCGCCTGAGGCGAGCTTAGGTCAAAAAAAGCGGTTTCAACCCAGGCTGTTAAGGGCGGAAATCAGCCCGCTGCGCGCGAGTGCATCATGCCCGCGCCGCCCGCGAGGGTTCGCCGCAGGCAGACCGCAACCCACATCCGATACGGCCGCCACTTTTCGGCCATCACCTGCAGCGCGGCGATGTCGGGCTCTTTCGGCAGGCCGTATGCGATCTGGATCGCGTTCAACAGCCGCCGCTCGTGCGTCGGCAGCTCATCGACCGCGCTCAACGCCCGCAGCCTGATCAGCTGCGAGCCGAATTCCCCGATCCCCGGCAGGTGCATCAGCCTCTCGAGCGACTCTTCGCTCGACATCGTGCGCAGGGCTTCCGTGTCCAGCTCGCCGGCCAGAGCCGCGCGCCCCAGCGCCTTCAGGTACTCGACCTTGCGCCCGAAGAGGCCCTTGAAGGAATCGAGGCCCGCCAGCACCTCAGGTCTCGGAAAGCAGAACAGCGTGTGTCCGTGCACTTCGACCGACTCGCCGAGCTCGCGACACATCCTTTCTTTGATGCCCTGGCCCTGGCGCATCGTGATGCGCGACGACATGATCGACCAGGCCGCGGCTTCGTAGGCATTCGACCAGTTGACAGGGCGAAAACCCGGAAACATCTTCTGGAGGCGACCAACCACCGGATCCCGTTTCGCGACGTCCGGCCATCCGTGGCCGTCGACGTCGAGGCTCAGGATCCGAGCCGTCTGCCTGCGCACGGCGTCGACTGGCGCAGTTCCGTAGACGTCGCCGTGGACGATACCCGCCGTGTCTTGAGTCAGGCACACGCCGACGGGCAACCAGTCGTGGTCGGTGAGATAGGCGAGGTGCAGATGCCCTGCCGTTTTTCCGCCTTCAGACGGCGCCTCGTGCCAGGCATCGATGAAGCCTGCGCTTTCGCGCAGGGAGTACTCCCCGAGCGGCTCTATCTCGAACGAAAGGCGGTCGATTAAGCGAGCTTGATGCGGTTTGCGCGAGGACCCTTCTGGCTTGGCTCGATCTCAAAGCTGACCCGCTCGCCACCGGCGAGGGAGTCGAAGTTCACGCTCGAGTCAAGGCCTGTGCGGTGGAAGAAATACTCCTTCCCGTCCTCGGCGGCGATGAAGCCGAAACCGCGGTCGGAGACCAGCTTTTTTATGGTCCCAGTGGGCATCGACAAACTCCTCTTCTCGAAAGCTAGTCGCGAACGCACGGGTCCTTTCGAGAAGATCCGACCGCGGCGAACATCGCCCGACTACCGGGGACTGATCTACCTTACCACCGGCTTAGACGGCTAGCAGCACCACTCCCACAAGGGCCGCGGCAGCCCCGGAGAGCTTCATCGCGGCCCCGCGCCGTTCGCGCATCCGCCACACGCCCCACGCGGCCACGGCGACGATGGCCGTCTCGCGCACAGGCGCCACGACGGCGAGGGGCGCCAGGCTCAAAGCCCAGAGGACGAGGAAGTATCCCGCCCACATGAAGGCGCCGATCAGCACCGACTTTCTCCACCCAGGGCTCCGGACGGCGGCCGATGCGTCGCGGAACCGGGACACGATCCACAGCGCGATGGGCAGCTCCATCGCCATGAGCGTGAACAACAGCCAGGCGTAAAACCATGGTGACGCCAGCCGCACGCCGACCCGGTCGACCGATGTGTACGCCGCGATGCAGACCCCGGTGAGCAAGGCAGGGACCGTGCCCCGTCCGCCCGCCTGGGACAGAGAGACCGCGAGAATGCCGACCAGCAGCAGACCGACCCCGACGAGTTGGGCCGCGGACAATCGCTCGCCCAGAAGAACGAGCCCGACCGCGACCGCGATCAACGGCGCCGTGCCGCGCGCGATCGGGTAGACGGCGGAAAGCTCTCCTCGCCGGTAGGCGAGCGACAAGAGCAGCAGGTAGGCCGTCTCGAGGATGGACGAAAGCACGCAGAAGCCGATCGCCGCGGCGCTCAGGCGAGGACGGCCAAGGACCAACAGCTCGGGGATCAACACGATCGTCGCGACGGCGGCCGACGCGAAGGTCGCGCGCCGAAATGTTGCGATGGGATCGCCACCGACCTTGACCAGCACGTTCCAGGTGCCATGCAGTGCTGCAGCCGCCAGGGCGAGCGCGACTCCGAATGCGATCACTTGTGGGCGGGCCGCGACGGACGGGCGAGAAGCCGGCCGAGAAGCCTGTACACCTCCGGGTTGACGACAAGCCCGTTGTGCGAGCCCCAAACGGGAATGGCCGGGATGTCAGGTCGCAGGCATGAGCGAAAGTTCACGACGTCGTCGTCGGGTGTGTAGATCGACGTGGTCGGCACCGCGGGCGGGAGCTTCAGGTCGTAGGTGAAGCGGCCCTCGAGGTTAAAGCGCCTGCCGTATGCGAACTCATTCGCCGTGCGAACGATTCCGACCGCGTGATGGGTCACCGGGGCGAGGTCTGTCCAGTCCGCGAGCGGTGAGCCGAGGGTGATCACCTGCTCGACGATCTGGGGCCGGCGTTGCGCGAGGACCTTCGCGAGCAGCCCGCCGCGACTGTGACCGACGAGGCTCACGCGCGAGCCTGATTCGCTCGCAATCGCCGCCACCTTGCGGCGAAGGTCGGCGAGGATGCGCTCCGAGTGCTGGACGTTCAGGATGATCCCGGAGAGGTAGGAGGTATAGCCGAGGCGCGTCAGCCAGTTCTGGAGCACCCTCAGCGTCCAGTCGCCTGCGAGAAATCCAGGCACCAGCAAGACCGGCCTTCCGTCGCCCTGTGGCACGCCGCGGCCGCGGAAGATCGGGTCACGGAGCAGGGCGGAAAACTCGCGCAGCGCGAGCGGATCCCACAGCCTCACTGGAGTGTCCCGCCCCCAAGGCTCCGCCCAGCCTCGCGAGCTAGACGGCCGGGCGCCATCCCACCCCACGAAATCTTCGATTTCGCGGGGACCCCGGGTGGCGCTGAAGCCGGCGTCAAGGGGCCTGGCGCAGCGTCGTCACGCATCTAGCGATGCGCTTCTAGCAGCGCCACCCTTTCCTTGGCTCCGGCCGTCGATCTCGCGATTCTGCGTCGGAGCCTGGGAGCGTGACACTCCGTGCGATGGTAGGCGGTCGACTCGCGAAGCCGGCCTCAGCCGGCGTAAACACCTCCGTCGGCGCCGACCTGGACATTGATCGACGCCAGTGGAGTCGGGGCCGGGCCCGCGACCACGGCCGCTCCGTGCGCCGGATCGAACAGGGCGCCGTGACAGGGGCACGACAGCAATCGCTGGCTCGAGTCGTAGCCGACCTGGCATCCGGCGTGGGTGCAGACCGCGTCGAAAGCGACGACACTCCCACCGGAAAGAGAGACCGCGACGGCCGGGTCGCCGGTCTTCGGATCCTGAAAGTTCAAGAAACCTTGAGACTGCAGATCGGCCAGCGCGCCGATCCTCGTCCCGGTAGGCGAGGCGACCGGGGTCGGTGAGGTCGTCGGGCTTGGAGTCTCGGCCACGGGCGCGGCGACGCTCGTGCCTCGCACGCGCGGCCAAAGTCCGAGCACCCACACGGCCGCCACCGCCGCGCCTCCGATCTGGAAGAGCAGCCGGCGCCGGTCGAGGTCGGCCTTGCTCCGGCGGCCCGCGCTGGTCGCCGAGTCGGGTCCGAAGAACAGCGGCCGCGCGGTGGCCACGCCCTGGTCGCCGATCAGGACGAGCGTGATCCAGGCGACGGCGTAGATGCTGTCCGAGCCGAGGAAGTAGGGCTGGACCGTCCAGCTGGCGGTCAGGAAGAAAACGAGATTCACGAGCGCGCCGACCGCCGCCGCCCACCGCGTGGCGATGCCCACCAGGACCAGGCACCCGACCACCAGCTCGGTGGCGATGACCGCGATACCGGTCAGTTGGGGCGTCGGCAGGGCAAGAGCCTGGACGAGGAAACCGATCGGCGAGTGAGCCGCAAACGCCTGCAGCTGGGTGCCGATATAGGTCGAGGAGCCGGGCTGCAGGAAGCCGGGATCGAGGATCTTCTGCACGCCCGCGTACGCGAAGGTGGCCCCCAGGTAGAGACGGAGCGGCAGCGTCGCGTAGCCAAGCCACCGATCCCGGGCAGGCGGCTCGACGGACGGCCGCTGGAGGCGCTTCTTGCCCATACGGTGACAAATCGTCCCAAAGGTGGCTGGGGAACTGCTGAGAGATTTAGCCGATATTCACTTGACATACAGTTTGCTAATCTAATTGGGTGTCAGAACGCCCGTATCGCCTCGGTCGGCGCCAGGCCTCCGTCGACCGCACCGCGGCGTCGATCCTTGCCGCCGCTCGAGAGCTGGTCGCCGCCGGCTCGGCCGCCAGTGTCGGCGAGATCGCCCGCCGCGCCGGCGTCTCCCGGATCACCGTCTACAACCGGTTCGGTTCGCGCACGGGCGTGCTCCAGGCCCTGGCCCCACTTCCGGAGAAGCCGATCGATCCCCTCGGCACCCCGCGAGAGCTCCTCCAGCGGCGTCTCGTGGAGGCGTGCTCGAGGTGGGCGACCGACCCGTCTCTCTTCCGGCACCTCCCCCAAGGCCCCGACGACCGGGGCTCGGCGTCCAACCGCGAGCTTGCGGAGAGGCTCGCGGTGGCGGATCAGCTGCGGCCCGGATGCTCGATCAAGGAGGCCGAGGACGTGATCGGCGTACTCACCTCCTTCGAGGTGTTCGACCGCCTGCACCGGGACGGCCGTCGCACGACCGCCGCAGTCGGCGAAGTCCTATGGCGATTCGCCGCCGGAATCCTCGCGTAAGATTCATGACGCATTGCGGCATCACGGGAATCCCGGCGACGGCGGCATCAATCCCACAACGGAGTAGCGCTCAAGCCAACACCTTGGCCACAGCCTCAGAACCACCCCATAGCAGGCGCCCCGGCGGGCGGAAGGCTTCGGGCCCGATGCTGCCCGACTTCCGCTACCTGGGGCGCTGGGATCCGATCCCGCCGATGTGGCTCGAGGGCC
>JGI12709J13192_1000005_pt1 | contig 35806 bp, 40 predicted proteins | sample BlaSpr_A8_OM3_M3_FD_13192 | JGI IMG/M metagenome (IMG submission 13192)
ACGCTTTTGCTGGCTCGTCGAGCAAGGCGTGCCGGCCGACCAGATCCTCACCGTGACATTCAGCGACCGGGCGGCCGAGGAGCTGCGGCAGCGGATCACGCTCGAGCTCGCGGCGCGGCGGCCCGACCTCGGGCCCCAGATTCTCAACGGTGCCGCCGGGCGCGCGCAGGGCGCACTAGACAACGTGTGGATAGGGACATTCCACGGCGTGTGCGCGCGATTGCTCGACGAGTTCGCGTATTTGGTGGGTGCGCCCCGAGAGCTCCGCGTCCTCGACGAGACGGCGCAGCGCCTCTTTGAGCAAGAGCTCGTCGCAAAGCTGCGCAGCGGCGCGGCGGCCCCGTTCGATCCCGACTCGTTCGCGGCACTGTCCGTCGACGACCTCGACGACCTGCTGCGCTCGGGTCTCCGCTTCCTGCTCAAGCTCAAGGGCCGGGGCATCGGCCCGGAGCGTTTTCATCGCCGCGCCGTCGACCTGCATGCGAACCATTGGGGCGGAAGGCCCGCGGCCTCGAACGGATCCGGCGGACCGGATCCTGCGCGCGCCGAGCTGGAGGCGATCGAGGTCCTGTTCACCGTCTACCGCGCATACGAGGACGCGCTTCACGCCAAGGGGCTGCGCGACTTCGACGACTTGATCCTCGAGGTGATCGACGCCCTCGAGCGCGTGCCCGAGTTTCGGCGGCGCTGCCGCGAACGTTTCCGCTATCTGCTGGTGGACGAGTTCCAGGACACCAACCGCATCCAGCTCGATTTCATCCGCCTGGCTTCCGCCGACGGCTTCGGCAACGTGACGGCGGTCGGCGACGCCAAGCAATCCATCTATGGCTGGCGCGACGCGGAGATCGAGAACATCCGCAGCCGGTTCCCCGCGCGCCGCCTGCCGTTGACGCACAACCGCCGTTCGTACCAGGGGATCCTCGACTGCGCGTCGGATTTCATCAGGCGCGACGCAGACTTCGCCTCCGAGCCTGACCTGGTCGCCACGCGAGGTGCCGGCGACGGCGTGCCGGTCAGCGTGCTGATGGCTCCCGACTCGCGCACCGAGGCGCGATCGGTGGCCGAGACCATCCGCCGCCTGCACGTCAGGGGGCGCGCGTTTCGCGAGATCGCGGTCCTGTCGCATTCCGTGCGGATGCTCCCGCGCGAGTTCGAGGACGAGCTTCGCCGGCAGGGTATCCCCTACGTGACGAGCGGAGGCTCGGGTTTCTTCGACCGGCAGGAGATCAAGGACGTGCTTGCCCTGCTCCGGCTGACCGAGAACCCGATGGACGACGGCGCGCTCGTGCGCATCCTGCAGGGGCCGATCGTGCGCCTGCCCGACCGCGGCATGTACGCGCTGGCTTCGCGCCGCTTCGAGCGCAAGGGGATGCGGCTGCGCGACTGCTTCGAAGAGTCGAGCCGGGAGGGGTTTCCCGAGATGGAGCCGAGGATCGCGGCGCAGGCGCAGCGGCTCATCGAGCTGACCGATCGAATCGGGGAGCTACGAGACGCACTGACCGTGGCCGACATCCTCAACCGCCTGCTCGAAGAGAGTGGATATCTGAGATGGGCGGAACTTCGCGCCCAGCGCGACGGAAGCCCGCGCGCGCTGCTCAATCTGCGCAAGGTGTTCCAGCTCGCGGGGACATTCGAGCGCGACCTCGCGCTGGCGGGGGTCGGGGATTTCGTCCGCCACCTCGACCAGGTGATCGACGCCGAGCTGCCGGTTGGCGAGGCCGCCGAGGAGGGATCGGGAGTCGACGCCGTGTCGCTGCTCACGATCCATGCGGCCAAGGGACTGGAGTTCCCGGTCGTCTTCCTCGTCAACCTTCGTCCTCCCAGGCCGCGAGACACCGAGCGCCTCTTCTTCGACCCCGACAGCCTCGGCTTCGTGATGAAGAACTGGCGGGGAGAGAAGCATCCGCGGTACGTCGAGACCTCGCCGGGCGCGCCGGCGGTCGCCCTCGCCATCGGTGAGCGGAGGAGGATCGTGTACGTCGGGCTCACGCGCGCCAAGGACTCGCTCTACGTGACGGCGACGCGCGACGAACCGACGCCGCAAGAGGTCGGAGCCAACGGTCTCGACGAGCACGACCACTTCGCCGAGATCCTGAGCTGGGCGCTCGCGCATCCCGATGCGGCGGTCGTCGTGGAGGCCGAACAGCTCGAGCTGCCGGTGCCGCGAGCCGCCAACGGTCAGGTCCATGACGACCCCTTCGCAGTCGCGGCGGTGCTGGACAAACTCGAGCAAATCCGCGAGAGCGAGGCGCTCGCGCGCGGCCGTGCCGAGTCCGCGTCCGCGCCTGGGGTCGAGCTGAGCTTCTCGCAGCTGCACGACTTCGAGCTCTGCCCGGTCCGGTATCGCTTCAGCCACGTGTGGCGCGTCCCCGCGCCTCCCGATGAGCTGCAACCACGATTTGTTCGCGCCGCCGGCTCGAGCGAGCTGGGGTCGGCCGTGCACACCGCGCTGGCGGCGTGGCACAACACCGGCGGCGACCTTCTGGCTCAGTACTCGGGACCAGACCTGGGACGCGAGATGCTTCAGCGATACTTGGCGCATCCGCTCGCGGCGGTTCGCACGCTCGCGGTCGAGGTGGGCTTCAACATGGCGATGGGCCCCGCGCGAGTTCGCGGCCTTGTCGACCGCGTGTGCGAGTTCGAAGGTCGCACCTCGCTGGTGGATTTCAAGACCAACGCGACGCTCGATCACGCGTTGATCGAGGCCTACTCCCTACAGCTGCGCCTCTACGGGCTGGCGGCGCGCCGCGGCCTTCTCCCGGGGGGTGGCGATCCGAGGCTTCTCCTGTTCGACATGCGGCGCGGCGAGCTGCGCGACATCACGCCCGACGACGGGCTTGTCGAGGAGCGCGTCCTCGCCGCGTCCGCGCGGATCGCCGCCGGTGATTTTCAGCTCGGGCCAGAGCACGCCCAGCGGCCGTGCGCGCTGTGCATCTATCGACCCATCTGCGCGGATGCACGAAAAGTACTTTGAGCGCCGGCAGGTAAGAGAGGCGATCGAGTTCGCCGAGGCGGGCGGCGTCGCCGTGCATCGGAACTTCGACTCGTATCACGGCTCCACGATCCGCGGAATGATCCGGGAAAAACCGTTCCTGCATGTCATCGGGCTGCGTCCCGTGCTCGAGGAATGGGGCAGACAGCATGGCCTTCGGCCCGAGTGGATCCAGCCCGAAAAGCGCAGGAGAGTCGCCCACTACGACGTTTTCGGAGCCCCCGCCCAGGCCCTGATCGAGCGGCTCAGACCCCCTTCCTGAATTCATTGACGCGATGCGTTATACTGCGTCATGTAAGTCTAGGAGGTAATGAGATGAACACAGAATTCGCCGACACCGCAACCAACGTAGAGGAGTTCGCCGTGGGCGCCGCCAAGTCGGCCGCCAACGTCGCGTCCGACCCCATCGGCACCGCCCGCAGGCAGGTCAGAAGCTTTCAGCGCAAGGGCACACCGGCCGTTCGCCGGATCAACAAGCGCCTGAACGCATTGATCCCCGACAAGGTCACCCTCTTCGGGGTCGAGGTCAACGGAAAGCTGCCCGAGAAGGTGGCGATCAAAGGCCTGCAGCTCGTCAAGGTCCAGGCCCGCCGCCAGGACGTAGTCGGAGGCGTCGCCAAGCGCACGCTCCGCATCTTCAACGGCGGATTCAAGACGATCGCTCGGACCGCGACCCGGCTCGAGCAGGCAAGCGAGCTGGCGCCCCGGCGCCAGGCCGAGCAGCCGGCTCCTCTTCGCCGCGCACGCCGCAGCGCGACGCGCCGCCGCGCCGCATAGCCAGACCAACAACCGAAAGGGCGCCGTAACCGGCGCCCTTTTTTATGGGCTGACTCTTTTAATCCAGGCATGCCCTGGGTGGACGCGCTCCAGTGCCTCGGCCAGCCATGCCCTTGATGAGTCGTCGAGCAGCGGCAACACCTTGTCTAGATCCCCCTCATCCTTGTCGCGCTGGAGCCTCGCCTTGAAGAGAAGCGCGACCTCGGGCGCGATATATGGGAGCCCCTCAGGCGTTCGCCGCACCAACGCCGCGTATGGCAGCCGGATCGAGCCGTCGCGCCGGCATATCCAGGTATCGCCGTCGTGCGGCTCGCGAAACACGTCGAGCTTGTAGGCGCCGCTCCGCGGGTCGCGCACCCAGGTTTGGTGCATTACGGCCATCGCGCGACCGTCCGATATCGGCCATCGCCGTCCGGCACCGACGATCTCGAACTCATACGCCGCGAGCGCTGCGCGAATTGCCCCAAAGTGAGCAGCCGGAACCGCGATTTCCGTGTCTTCGTGTTCGCGATACGGCGTCCCGGAGAAAAGGTCTAGCGCCCAGCCTGCGGCGAATGCCCACGGAGCATCGACGGCGCGCAGCCGTGCCGCGACCTCGAAGGGAGACCATGCCTCCCATCGAACATCGCCGGTCCGCTCCCCGCCCGGAGGCAGCTCTTCGTCGGCGGCGTCACGCTTCACGGTTCAAGTAGCCTTCACGAGGTCGATGGTCCTGTGCACCGGGTCGATCGCGTATGACTACATCCTCACCTTCAAGGGGCGGTTCAAGGATCACATCCTCCTCGACAAGACCCACATCCTGAACCTGAGCTTCCTTGTCGACGACCTCCAGAAGCGAAAGGGAGGCGTGGCCGGCAACTACGCGTACAACCTGGCCCTCCTCGGCTATCCGGCGGCCATCCTCGCGACCGCCGGCGACGACGCCCGGGAGTATCGGGACTGGCTCGCCGCGAAGGGCATCGACTGCAGCGGCCTGCGCCTGCTCGAGGGCGAGCTGAGCGCGACGGGGTTTACGACAACCGACATGGACGACAACCAGCTGACCGGCTACTACGGCGGCGCGATGTGGCGAGCCGGGATGCTCGGCCTGGACGACGCGCCGTCCGGAGTGGAAGCGGTGATCATCGGGCCCAACGACCCGGGAGCGATGCACCGCCTTGTCGCGGAATGCCGCGAACGCCGGATCCGATTCGTCTTCGATCCGGCGCACCAGCTCCCGATGATGGAAGGCGACGCGGTGATCGACAGCACCGACGGCGCATGGATCGTAATCGGCAACGACTACGAGCTCGAGCTGATCCAGCAGCGCACCAAACGAGACATGGCTGGCCTGCTCGAGCTGGCCGAGATCGTCGTCACGACCCTCGGCCGCCAGGGATCTCGCATCGATACGAGAGGGGGCACCGTGGAGATCCCACCGGCGCCGTCCGAGCACGAATCCGATCCCACCGGTGCGGGCGACGCCTATCGAGCGGGCTTCGTGGCGGGGCTCTTGCGAGGTCTCGACCTGGGCACCGCGGGTCGGGTCGCATCGCTGGCCGCGACGTACGCGGTGGAGCATGTTGGGACCATCGAGCACCACTTCACCCAAGAGGAGTTCGCGCACCGATACGCGGGGGCCTTCGGCCAACCTCTGCCGCCGCGGTTCTGGGGCGGCGCGGGCGGACAGTCAAGCTTGGGCTAGCATCGTCGCCAGATGCCTGCCAACGCCGTCGAAGTCGCCGACCTTCGCAAGTCCTACGGCCCTCTGCAGGCCGTCCGCGGCATCAGCTTCACGGTCGCCGAGGGCGAGGTCTTCGCGATGCTCGGTCCCAACGGTGCGGGCAAGACGACGACTGTGGAGATCCTCGAGGGATTCCGGCGCCGCGACAGCGGGCGCGTCTCGGTGCTGGGCTTCGACCCGGCGACCGGCGATCGACGGCTCAAGCAGCAGATGGGCATCGTCCTCCAGACGACGGGCGTGGATCCGTACCTGACCGTCGCGGAGACGGTCGACATGTTCCGCGGGTATTACCCACACCCCCGGCAGCGCGACCAGGTCATCGAGCTCGTGGGCATGACGGACAAGCGCGACTCGAGGGTCACCAAGCTGTCCGGAGGCCAGAAGCGAAGGCTGGACGTTGCGGTCGCTCTCGCGGGAGATCCACAGGTCCTGTTCCTGGACGAGCCGACCACCGGGTTTGACCCCGGGGCCAAGCGCAACGCGTGGGATGTGATCAAGGGCCTGGCCGAGCTGGGCAAGACCATCTTCCTGACTTCGCACTCGATGGACGAGGTTCAATTCCTGGCCGACCGCGTCGTGGTCATCGCGTCGGGCGAGATCGTCGCCGAGGGATCTCCGGAGACGCTGGCCGGGCGATCGAGCGCCGCGGCGCTGATCCGCTTTCAAATCGCGGACGCGTCTCGCTTGCCGGAATCCCTGCGCTCCCAGGCAAGGCTGGCAGGCGACGTCGTGGAGCTCGAAACCAAAGACCCAACGCGGATGCTTCACGAGCTGACCTCCTGGGCGGTGCAGTCGAACGTCTCTCTGGACGGGCTCGAGGTGACGCGTCCCTCGCTCGAGGACGTGTACCTCGAGATCACCAAGGACGCAGGCGCCCCGGGTGGTGAATCGTGAGGGACGTGAGGCTGGCCTTGCGGCAGGTCTGGTACATCAACCTGGCGTTTGTCCGCAATCCCGCCTCGCTGTTCTTCACCCTCATCTTCCCGCTGATGTTCCTTGTCATCTTCACGGTCATCTTCGGCAATGGGAAGGTGGAAGTGGCGCCAGGGCAAATCGTTCGTGTTGCCACCTTCTACGTGCCGGCGATCTCGGCCTTTTCGGTCATCACGGCCTGCTACACGAACATCGCGATCTCGCTCAGCTTCTCACGCGACTCGGGCGCGCTCAAGCGGATACACGGTTCGCCGCTGCCGGTGTGGAGCTACATGGCCGCTCGCGTCCTCCACTCCGTGGTGATCGCGATCCTCCTCGTCGGGATCTGCGCCGCGTTCGGCGCCATCTTCTACGGGGCGACGCTGCCCACCACGACACTGCCGGCGTTTGCGCTGACCCTGGTCATCGGGTCGGCGGTTTTCTGTGCCCTGGGCGTCGCGGTCACCGCGGCCATTCCGAACGCCGATGCGGCGCCGGCGGTGGTCAACGGCACCATCCTGCCGCTGCTCTTCGTCTCCAACGTCTTCATCCCGCTGCAGAATCCGCCGATGTGGCTGGACATCGTCGGCAAGATCTTTCCGGTGCGGCACTTTGCCGACGCGCTGATCGGCTCGTATTTCCAGCTGAGCGGCTCTGGGCTGCACACGAACGACCTGCTGGTGCTCGGCGCATGGGGGATTGCCGGCGTCGTGGTCAGCGCGCGGTTCTTTCAGTGGGAGCCTCGCGTCTGATGGCCACGATCTTCACCCAGATCATCGAAGGCAAGCTCCCGGCGCGATTCGTCTGGAAGGACGACGCGTGCGTCGCTTTTCTCACCAACCGGCCGCTGCGGCCCGGTCACGCACTTGTGGTGCCCCGCCGTGAGGTCGATCACTGGATCGACCTGGAGCCGGACCTGCTGGGCCGCATGGCCGAGGTCGCGCAGGCGATCGGTCGTGCGCAGATGGAGGGCTTCCAACCAGAGCGCATCGGCATGCTGGTCGCGGGCCTCGAGGTGGCGCACTGCCACTTCCACGTGGTGCCGATTCGCGGCGTCCACGATCTCGACTTCGGCAACCAGGACCCCGACCCAGACCCGGCAATGATGGATGGTGCGGCCGAGACGATCCGGCGCGAGCTGCGCAAGCGGGGGTACGCCCAGGTAGCCAGCTAGCGGTCGAGCATCTTCTCCAGCTCGTCGATGTGCATCTCGAGGTGCGTCACGAGCGGGAGGCGCGCCACCTCTTCTGCCGTCATCGTCGTGCCGGCATCGATTCGAGCGGCTTTCTGCAGCGACTGCGGGTCTGCGGTGCGCAGCGTGTCGATCGTGCGCGCGTGGTCCGCGAGCGACTGGACCAGCAGCTCGGCCGGTGGCGTCTGCGCCATCTGTTGACCCGCGGCATCGCGCATGTTCACCGCTTCGAGAAGGTTGAAATCCGGCATCTTGCCGCCGGCAATCCTGTGCACCAGCACCCCGTAGAACTTCGAGACGACCGCGATGTGGGCGAGGAGCTCGTGGGCATTCCAGCCATCACCATCGCCCTGCTGCGGCCGCACCCGTGGGCCTAGCTCGGCGAGGCGATCNGAGAGTCGCTGGAGGCGGTCCGCCAGGACGTTCCGGTCGNGATCGCGGTATGCGTGCATGAACGCGTTGACGTCGTCCATCGTGAATGCGGGGCTTTCGATCTTCATTCCTGTCTCAGACTAAGCGAGAATCGCCTTATGTGCTACGGAGATGAAGCCCGACCACCCTTGCCGCCGATCAGTGGAGCGGCCGCCGACCATGGCGAGATCGTCCTCACCGCGGCGGACGGCACGAAGTTCGCCGCGTACTTTGCGCGGGCGTCGAAACCGACCGGAGCCGGGATGGTCGTTCTGCCCGACGTGCGTGGTCTCCATCGTTTTTACAAGGAGCTCGCGCAGCGCTTTGCGGAGGCGGGCATCGACTCCGTGGCGATCGATTACTTCGGCCGCACCGCCGGGATCGGGGACAGAGGCGACGGATTCGATTTCATGCCTCACGTTCAGCAGACCACGCCCGAAGGCATTGCGGCCGACACCGCGGAGGCGATCGCCTACCTCAGGTCGAAGGACGGCGGCGCCGTGAAATCCGTTTTCACCGTCGGCTTTTGCTTTGGCGGATCCAACTCGTACAACCAGTCCGCCATGCAGAAGGAATTGGACGGCGCCATCGGTTTCTACGGCCGGCCCAGCCGAAGCGAGCCGTACATCGCGGAGATGAAAGCTCCACTGCTGCTGATGGTGGCGGGAGCGGACGCGGCGACGCCGCTCGACGTGTCGCGCGACTTTGACAAGGCCCTCACCAAGGCAGGCGTCGAGCACGAGACGCAGATCTACAAAGACGCGCCGCATAGCTTCTTCGACCGCGGCTTCGCGGAGTGGAAGGACGCGTGCGACGACGCCTGGCGGCGAATCCTGGCCTTCGTCAAGAAACACAGCTAGCCCTACCGGCCCTCACCCAAAACCACCCACCCGGGGGGTCCCGATGCGACGCCGGCGAGAATACGGGCCGGACGGCGTCGGCGCCAATAGTGTCTTAACAGGCCCTTCGACGTCGTGTCCATCTGTGGGCTGGTCCGTATAGTCGTGCCCGATGGCAAAAGTGGCCCCTAGGTCCAAGTCGGCCCGAGTGGCGCCCCAGCTTCCACCGGCCCTCATCGCCGAGCTCGAGGCGCGCCGCGCCGGGATGGCCAGGCACATGGCCCGTGCGGTGGTAGGGGTCGTGCGCTGGGACGCGTCCACCGGCGTGCCACCCCAGCGCGACGCGATCGCCCGCGCCTGCGAGGCGGGCCTGGACCTGTTCCTCGCCACCGCTCGGCAGGCCCGGCCGGCGACCCAAGAGGAGCTCCGTCGCGTGGCCCAGCTCGGCATCCTGCAGGCGCGCAGCAGCCAGTCCGTGGAACCGATCCTCGCCGCGTACCGAATCGCTGCTCGCGTCGCGTGGGAGGAGATCCTTCGCGCGTCGCACGGCCACCCGGAGGCGACTCCCGAGGGAATCATGCTGATCGCCAACTACGTCTTCGCCGCGCTCGACCAGGTCGCGGCGGAGGTCACGAAGACATACCTCCACGCGCGAGAGCAGCACATGCAGCGCGGCACTCGCGCGCACGCGCGGCTCTTCCACTCACTCATCAGCGACAACTTCGACTCCGAGCTGGAGCTCCAGCGCCAGGCGCTCGCAATCAACACACCTCTGATCGCCACCGGTTACGTGGCGGTCGTGTGCAAGCTGGTCATGGGCAATCGCGACGGTGAACGTGGCGGGCAGGCCCTGTCGGAAGTCGCGGAATCGCTCGACCTCCGGCGCGGCACCCTCCTCCTTGCCACCGACCCCAGCACCCTGGTCGTGCTGTGGCCGACCGAGACGCTCGCCGACGGCGAGTCGGCGCGTGAATTCGTGACCCGGCTCCAGGCACAGGTGACGCAGCGTGCCGGCAACCTGGGAGCCCGAGTGCGGGCTGCCATCGGCGGTTACCACGTCGGCCTGCATGGAGTGTCCCGCTCGTACCTCGAAGCGCAGCAGGCGTTCGAGGCCGGCCGCAAGCTCCGGCCCGAATCAGTCGTCCACGGCCACGACGACGTCATCCCCCAGCTGGTCCTGGCGCAGAACCCGCTGCTCGCCGAACGGTTCGTCAACCACACCCTCGGCCGCCTGATGGATCCGAAGGTGCGCAACCGGGGCCAGCTGCTCGAAACCCTGGAGGCCTACCTGGCCCGCGGGAGCGTCAAGGACGCGGCGGCCGCCTTGAGCCTGCACCGCCACACGGTGCTCTACCGCCTCGAGAAGCTGCGCGAACTGCTGGGTGGCGACCTGGAGTTGCCTGCCAACCGTCTTCGCCTGCAAATGGCCCTCGACATGCAAAAGCTGCTGTAGACGCATCCTTGGACTCGGTGTCCAAGAACTCATCCAGGTTTTGCCACCTGGCAACGCTGTCTATTGGCCCTTGCGTCCCTATGCTGGATACATGACATCTGAAAACGGGCATCGTCGCGTGGCCGTCACCGGCATGGGTTTCATCACGCCGATCGGCAACGACCTGGAAACCGTCTGGTCGAACATGATCGAAGGCGTTTCCGGCGTCGGCAGGATCACGCGCTTCGACACGACCAACTTCGACACCAAGATCGCGGCCGAGGTCAAGGGCTTCAACGCCGAGGAATACATGGATCGCAAGACCGCCCGCCACATCGGGCGCTACTGCCAGTTCGCCCTCGCCGCGTCGAAACAGGCGCTGGCCCAGGCGAACCTCGATCCGGCCGAGATGAACCCGGATGACGTGGGCGTGATCGTCAGCTCGGGCATCGGCGGCATGGAGGAGATCGAGAAGAGCCACACCGCGCTCATGGAGCGGGGTCCGAAGCGCATCAGCCCGTTCACCGTGCCGATGATGATCGCGGACATGGCGGCCGGCATCGTCGCCATCCACACCCACGCGGGCGGACCCAACTTTGCCATCGTGAGCGCCTGCGCGTCGAGCGCCAACGGCATAGGCGAAGCGTCAGAGATCATCAAGCGCGGCGACGCAATCGCCATGCTGGCGGGCGGCTCGGAAGCGACGATCACCCCCCTCACGATGGGCGCGTTCTGCCAGATCAAGGCGACGAGCGAGCGCAACGATGAGCCCGAGAAGGCCTGCCGGCCTTTCGACCTCGGCCGCGACGGATTCGTCATGGGCGAGGGCTCGGTGATGTTCGTCCTCGAGGACATGGATCACGCGAAGAAGCGCGGCGCCAGGATCTTCGCGGAGATCGCTGGCTACGGCGCGACCGCGGACATGTACCACTTCACCGCACCGCAGCCGGAGGGCAAGGGTGCGATGCGGGCCATGCGACGCGCTCTCGAGAAGAGCGGCGTCGACCCGAACGAAGTCGGCTACGTCAACGCCCACGGAACCTCGACCAAGCTCGGCGACGTCGCGGAGACCAAAGCCATCAAGGCCGTCTTCGGAGACCACGCGCGCGAGCTCGCGGTCAGCTCGACCAAATCGGTCCACGGCCACCTGCTCGGCGCGGCAGGCGCGATCGAGGCGGCGGCCTGCGTGCTGGCGATCAATCGCGGTTTGCTGCCCCCGACCATCAACCTGGACGATCCGGATCCTGAATGCGACCTCGACTACGTACCCAACAAGGCGCGCAAGGCGGACGTCAACGTCGCCATCTCGAACTCGTTCGGGTTTGGCGGCCACAACGCGACCCTCGTCATCAAGAGAGCCCCCGCGGCCGATACCAACTAGGAGGAAGGATTGCCCATGGCAGCCCAGCTCAACTTCAAAGAACTTCAGGACCTCTCGGCGGAGATCCTCGGCATCGACCCGGACCAGGTCCAGATGGACAAGAGCTTTCAGCGCGACCTGGCCGCGGACTCGCTCGACCTGGTCGAGCTGATCGCCGCGATCGAGGACAAGTACGACGTCGAGCTGTCGGAAGAGGAGCTCGCGAACATGAAGACCATCGCCGACCTGTGGAAGTTCCTGGAGCAGAAGACCGCCGAGCGGCTGGAGGCATAGCGCTCATGGCCATCACGACCAGCTACCGCACGAGGTCTGACGCCGTACCTCTTCGCTCATTCAAGGCGAAGGGTCGGCCGAGCGCGATCGCGGGCGTCGGCGTCTACGCGCCGGAGAAGATCATCTCCAACTTCGATCTCGAGAAGATGATGGACACGTCGGACAAGTGGATCACCGAGCGCACCGGAATCCACCGCCGCCATATCGCGGAGCCAGGGACGACCACCTTCGAGGTCGCGACCAAGGCCGCGCGCGCGGCGCTCGACGCGGCCGGCATCACCGCCAAGGACCTCGACATGATCCTGGTCGGCACGTCTTCACCGGACGGGCCGTTTCCGTCGGTCGCCTGCCGCGTCCAGAACGAGCTGGACGCCCCGGGCGCCGTCGCATGGGACACCCTGGCGGCTTGCACGAGCTTCGTCTACGCGCTTTCCATCGCCGACGCCTACATCGCGACGGAGCGCGCCGACACAGTGCTCGTGGTCGGCGCCGAAGTGCTGTCCCGAATGCTCAACTACTCGGACCGCGGCACCGCCGTCATCTTCGGCGACGGGGCCGGAGCAGCGGTCGTGCGTGCCGCCCCGAAGGGCGCCGGCTTTCTGAGCTGGTGTCTGGGCTCCGACGGGCGAGGCTACGCGCAGGTGACCGCCGGCAACATCGAGAAGGGCGCCTACGCGGCCAAGGACCCGGCGCCGTTCATCGACATGGTCGGACCCGACGTGTTCAAGTTCGCAGTCGACATCTTCATCCGGCAGGCGAACGAGGTTTGCGAGAAGGCGGGTGTCGGACTCGACCAGATCGACCTGTGGGTTCCGCACCAGGCCAACTTCCGAATCATCGACGCCGCGGCGCGGCGGATCGGCCTGCCGCTCGAGCGCGTCGCCATCAACATCGACGAGTACGGCAACACTTCCAGCGCGTCCATCCCGCTCGCGCTCGAGGAGGCGATCCGCAAGGGGCGCGTGAAGAAGGGCGATCACGTGTTGCTCGCCGGCTTCGGGTCTGGCCTCACGTGGGGCGCCACGCTCCTCAAGTGGATGTAACTATGAGAGGGAACCGCGGGTTCCCTCTCATCGTCGCGTCGGCAAAGCCGACCCGGCCTGGCGGCCGGGCAAGCGCGCCTGCTCTCCCTCCCCAAGAAGGAAGAACTGATGATTAGTCTCAAAGGTCCGATCGCGCTGCTCTTTCCCGGCCAGGGCGTGCAGAAGCCTGGCATGGGCAAGAACCTCTACGACCGCTACCCCGCCGCACGACGGGTGTTCGAGCGCGCCGAGGAGGTCCTCGGGATGCCGGTCCGGAAGCTGTGCTTCGAGGGCCCGGTCGAAGAGCTGAACCGCACCGACGTCATCCAGCCGTGCGTGATGACGGTGTGTTGGGCTGCCTACGAGGTGTGGCGCGAGAGCTACGGCCTGGAGAACGTCAGCGTCACGGCCGGTCACAGCCTCGGTGAGATCGCATCCCTCGCCGCCGCAGGGGCCATCCCGTGGGAGACCGCCCTGCTTCTCGTCAAGGAGCGCGGCCGCGTGATGGCGGAAGCCGCGGGTGAGCACGTCGGCATGATCGCCATAGTCGGGCTCGACGAGGCCGAGGTCGAGCGCATCCGCGAGGAGGCCGCCCGCCTCGGCAAGCTCTGGATCGCCAACCGCAACGCGGACGTGCAGTTCGTCCTTTCCGGCGAGATGCCCGCGATCCATGAGGCCGAGAGGCTGGCTCTCGCGGCCGGAGCTCGCCGCGCGCTGATCCTCACCATCCCCCTCGCAGCGCACACGCCTCTGATGGCGGCCGCCGCGGCGGCCTTTCGCAAGGCGGTCGACCGCCTGCAGTTCAAGGCTCCGTCGATCCCGATCCTCGCCAACGCGTCGGGCGAGGCGCTGCGGACGGCGGCAGCCCTGCACGACGAGCTGCGGCAGCAGATGCTGCGCCAGGTCGACTGGGCGCGGACGATGGTCTCGATGCGCGCCATGAAGGTTCGCACCGTGGTCGAGCTGGGTCCGGGACGGGTGCTGGCGAGTCTGGCGGCCAAGCACATTCCAGGCGTCGACACCTGGAACGCGGAGGAGCTGTTCATCGACTACGCAGGTCCGACCACGGCCTGATGCCAGACCTCGATGGCAAGACCGCGCTCGTCACGGGGGGCGGTAAGGGCATCGGCCGCGCGATCAGCGTGGCGCTCGCTGAGATGGGCGCGCGGGTGGTGGTGAACTACCGCTCCGACAAGGCTGCCGCCGAGGAAACCGCCGCCTCGCTTCCCAACGCGATCGCCCATAAAGCGGACGTGGGCGATCCGGCGCAGGTAGAGGCCATGGTCAAAGCTCTAGGCCGTGTCGACGTGCTGGTCAACAACGCGGGCGCCGTGCGCGACAAGCTGCTGATCCAGATGTCGCCGCCGGATTGGGAGGACCTGATCCGCACCGACCTGCTGTCGGCGTTCGCCACGACCAAGGCTGCCATCATGTCGGGAATGATGCGTGCGCGCTGGGGCCGCATCGTGAACATCTCGTCCATCGTCGGGCTGACAGGGAACGCCGGCCAGTCGAACTACGCCGCGGCGAAGGCAGGCTTGATCGGCTTTACGAAGTCGATCGCGCGCGAATACGGGTCGCGCAACATCACGTGCAACGCGGTCGCACCGGGCTACGTGCGAACGGAGCTCACCTCCGGCTCGCTCACCGACGAGATGGTCGGCGAGCTCGTGAAGCTCACGCCGATCAAGCGCGAGGGGACGGCGGAGGACGTTGCCGCGATGGTCGCTTTTCTCTGCTCTGAGCGCGCGGGCTTCATCACCGGCCAGGTGATCGCGGTCGACGGAGGTCTCTCACTGTGAGTGTCCGCCCCCGGAAGTTCCTTGCATCTTCGCGTCCTAGGCTGCCGGGCGCCTTCGGCGCTGAAGCCGGCGTCAAGGGACCCGGCGCTGCGTCGCTGCCCCCGCTACCCACGGCGCGGGGACCCCAGCACGGATGCGCTCCTAGCCGCGCCACCCTTTCCTTGGCTCCGGCCGCCGATGACGCGAATCTGCGGCGGAATTCCGAGGTCGGACACTCTTGATCGCCGAGAACCCGCACCGCGAGGTTGCGATCCAGGGCAGCCGCCTGCCCGATATCCTGCTGCCGACCAACTGCCCGGGTTGCGGAATCGCCCTGGACGTGAACGAGTTGCGCGAGCACAACTTCGTCTGCACGCAATGCGGTCACCACTTCCGCTTGGGCGCCGACGTTTGGATCTCGCTGATCGCGGACAGCGGCACCTGGCAGGAGCGGTGGACGGACGTCCGCTCTCACGACTTGCTGAACTGGACCGTGCCGAAGCGCTACCAGGAAACGGTCGAGACGCTACTCGAGGAAGGCCTCAACGAGGCGGTGCGCACCGGAACGTGCACGCTCGGCGGGCGTCCGATCTGGCTCGCCGCGTTCGACTTCGGCTTCGTCGGCGGAACGCTTTCGATCGTCGCGGGCGAGCGTCTCGCGCGCGGCATGGAGCAGGCCACGTCATCAGGCATCCCCTACGTGCTCGTGTCCGCATCGGGCGGCGCTCGCATGCAGGAGGGCGTGCTTGCCCTCATGCAGCTGGCCAAGGTCAACGCGGCGGTCGGGGGCATGCACGCAGCGGGGGTCCCCTATATCTCCGTCCTCACCGACCCGACGTTCGGGGGCACGGCCGCCTCTCTCGCGCTGCTGGGTGACATCAACATCGCCGAGCCCGGCGCGGCGATCGGTTTCACCGGTCCGCGCGTGATCAAGCAGGCGACGTATGCGGACTTGCCGCCCGGATTTCAGAGCGCCGAGTTCCAGCTCGCGCACGGACAGGTCGACATGGTCGTCCCACGGACTGAGCTCCGGCCTTTGCTGGCGCACCTCCTGGAGATGTATCTGTGAGCGTCTGGGAGATCGTCGAGCTGGCGCGGCACCCGGATCGCCCTTACTCGCTCGACTACATCCGCCGCCTTGCGCCGGACTTCATCGAGCTGCACGGCGACCGCCTCTCCGCGGACGACCCGGCGCTTGTCGGAGGGATCGGCACGTGGCACCGCCGCACGACGATGTTCCTCGGCCACCAGAAGGGTCGCAGCCTCAAAGAGCGCGTAGCTCGGAACTGGGGAATGATGCATCCCGAGGGATACCGCAAGGCACTGCGACTTGCGCATCACGCGGCGAAGTTCGGCTTCCCGATCGTCTCCTTGATCGACACGCCCGGCGCCTATCCCGGGGCGGGCGCCGAGGAGCGAGGAATCGCGGCCGCGATCGCTCAGGCGATCATGGAGTGGTTTCGGATTCCAGTCCCGATCGTTGCGGCCGTCATCGGCGAGGGCGGAAGTGGCGGCGCGCTCGGCATGGGAGTGGCGGACAGGGTGATCATGCTCGAGAACTCGATCTACTCGGTCGCCTCGCCGGAGGCGGCCGCCTCGATCGTGTGGCGCGACAACTCGCGCAAGGTCGAGGCTGCGGAGCAGCTGCAGCTGACCTCGCGCGAGATCGTCGGGATGGGCGTGGTGGAGGAGGTCGTGCCGGAGCCTAAGGGAAGCGCCAGCGCGGACTATGACGCGGCGGCCCGGGCGCTTGACGAAGCGCTGTGGCGACATATGAAGCCGCTGCTGGACGAGCCGTCGGCGCAGCTGCTGCAGCATCGCCACGACCGCTTCCGCTACATCGACTCACTCATTCAAGCGGAGCCGCACTTCGGCCCAAAGATCGACTAAAGGCGCGGGTGAGGACTGCCGTCCTCCCCCGCGGGACCCCCTCCTGCTTGGAGTCCATGCAACGATGGGAGGCGTTTGGAATCTGAACGTCCGGAGACGGCCGGGATGAACCCGGCCTGCAACCGCCATCCGTCTGGGTGATTAGGTGCGAGTAGTCGTGCAGCGCGTGGCCTCCGGCTCCGTGAGCTGGGAGGCCGCCGGTACTGAGCACGTTGCAACCACCGGGCACGGTTTTGTGTTGTTGGTGGGTGCGGCGGCGGATGACGATGAGAACAACGTGCGGCGGCTGGCGGACAAGGTCGTCGAAATGCGCGTGTTCGCCGATGAGGCGGGGAAGATGAACCTGAGCCTGGTCGACGTACGGGGCGCGGCTTTGATCGTGTCGCAGTTCACGCTCTTCGCCGACATGAGCCGGGGCCGCCGCCCGAGCCTGCTCAAGGCCGGCGATCCTGCCCGCGCCGAGCAGATGTACGAGGTCTTCGTGCAGCGCGTTCGCGAGCGCGGAATAGAGACGCGGACGGGCAGCTTTGGTGCTGACATGCGCGTGGTGATCGAGAACGACGGTCCCGTGACCCTCGTCCTCTCCACCGACGAGTGGCCGACCCGTGTCTGAATCCCGACGCGGCATGATGCCCTACGCGGCGCTGATCGGCCTCGCCCTGATCTGGGGCGGCTCTTTCCTCGCGATCAAGGTCGCCGTGCGAGACATGAGCCCCGAGATGGTGCTTCTGTCTCGCTCGACCTTCGGACTGCTCGGTCTCGCCGTGATCGTCCGCGCGATGGGTCGCCCGCTCTTCAGCGCCGGGTGGCGCCGCCGGGTCTTCTCGTTCGGCTTCATGGCCGTCACCAACGCAGTGATCCCGTGGATCTTCATCGCGTGGGGTGAGGAACGGATCAGCAGCGGACTGGCCAGCATCCTCAACGCCACGACTACCCTGTGGACGGCGGCACTCGTCTACTGGGTTGTGCCGTCCGAGCGCCCGAGTTTCGTCAACTACATCGGGGTGCTGCTCGGATTCGCAGGCGTCGTCGTGCTCGTCTACCCGGACCTCTCGGCGCACGGCGTCACCGGCAACTTCTTCGGCGCGATGGCGGTGGTCGTCGCGTCGCTGTCGTACGCGATCAACGCGATCTACCAGCGTCGCAAGATGCGTGAGGTCAGCATCTTCGAAGTCAGCCTCGGGCAGCTGGTGGCGACGGTGCTCATCGCGATCCCGCTCGCAGCGCCCACCCTGCCGCAGGCTCACTTCCACCTCGCGTCAGTCGCCGCAGTGGTCGCCCTTGGCGTCCTCGCCACGAGCGTCGGCTGGGTCCTTTACTACTTCGTGATGAACACTCTCGGCGCGGTTCGCGCGGCGGGCGTGACGCTGCTCGTCCCGGTCACCGCCGTGTTCTGGGGTGTCGTGCTGCTGCGTGAGAGCCTGAGCGTGCCGGTCGTGGCCGGCATGCTGGTGATCCTGGCCGGCATCGTCCTCAGCAACCTGCGACGTTCGCCGCGACTCGAGCCTGCGACCGAGCACGACACGGCTGCCGCTTGAGCCGGTTCCTGGAGGAGCACGCGGAGCAGGTTCGCCTCGCGGCGGAGCGGATCCGGCCGCACATCCGCAGGACGCCGACGCTGAAGGCCGACCTTGATCCGGACCTGCGACTCAAGCCTGAATGCTTCCAGGTCACGGGCTCGTTCAAGCCGCGCGGCGCCTTCAACGCGGTGCTTTCCTTGATCGCGAGCGGGAAGCGGCCGAAGGGCGTGATCGCAGTGAGCTCGGGGAACCACGCGCAGGCGCTCGCCCTGGCCGCGGCGACCGCGGGCCTGCCCGCGCTGATCCTGATCCCCGAGGACGCTAACCCCGCCAAGGTGGCGGCAACCCGCGCCCTCGGCGCGGAGGTGATGCAGGACGGGATCACCTTTGCCAACCGCGAGCAGCGGCTGCGCGAGGTGATGGCGGAGCGCGGTCTCACCCTGGTCCATCCTTTCGACGATTGGGACGTCATCCACGGCCAGGGCACGGTCGCGCTCGAGCTGCTTGCGGATGCGCCCGACCTCGAGGTGATCGCAACGCCGGTCGGTGGCGGCGGCCTGCTGTCGGGCACGGCGATCGCGGCCAAGCACCATCGCTATTCGATCAAGGTCATCGGCGTCGAGCCGGCGCAGGCGGACGACGCCTTCCGGACATGGAAGACGGGTTCGATCCAGACGCTGCCTGCCGCGCCGACGACGCTCGCCGACGGCGTCCGCACGACGGCAATCGGCGAGCGTAACTTCGAGGTCATGTTCGTCAACCGGCTGGTGGACGAGGTGGTCACCGTGACCGAGGACGAGATCGGCGCAGCGGTCAGAATCGCCTGGTCGCGCCTGCACCTGGCGCTCGAACCGACGGGCGCCCTACCGCTCGCGGCTTATCTCTCAGGCAAGCTGCCCAGCGGCCGCGCCGGGCTCGTCCTCAGCGGCGGGAACGCGAACCTTCGAACGGTGGCTACACTGCTCGGCACCCCATGATCCCGGTCAAAGAGGTGATGACGCGGAACGTGATCACGTTTCGCGAAGACACGCCGATCGAAGAGATCGCCGCAACGCTCATCGCCAAGCGCATCACCGGCGCGCCTGTGCTCGGCGCCGAAGGCCACGTCGTGGGGATCGTCTCCGAGACTGATGTCTTCTCCAAGAAGGGGAAGACGGCCCGGGAAATCATGAGCCCGCGTGTCGTCTCCGTCACGGAGGAGACCGGCATCGACGAAGCGGCGCGCCTCCTGATCGGGGAGCGCATCCGCCGCGTCCCGGTGATCAGAGGCGGCAAGATGGTCGGCCTCCTCAGCCGGTCCGACGTGCTCGATTTCTTCGCCAAGACGCGCTGGACATGCGCGGTTTGCGGATGGTGGGAGCGCAGCCTGGAGCGGCCGGCGCGGTGCTACTCGTGCTCGAGCACGGAACTTCGCCTGGAGCGTGCCGATCCCGGCCACTGATCACCCCACGAAGTCAGAGGCTTCGCCGTGACTTCGCGGGGACCCCGTTTGGAGAGGCTTTCGCTCAAAGCCCAGAGCTTCACCGAGTCCGTCATCCGGGAGATGACGTGGCTCAACCTCCAGCTCAACGGTCCGGAGAGGGCCGTCAACTTCGCGCAGGGATTCCCGGACTTCGACCCCGACCCCAGGATCCTCGACGCGGCCGTCGCCGCGCTGCGCGAGGGGTTCAACCAGTACGCCACGACGTGGGGCGCGCCCGCGCTACGGGCCGCGATCGCGCACAAGCAGTCCGCGGCGTGGGGGCGCAGCATCGATCCTGAAACTGAGATCACCGTCTCGTGCGGAGCGACCGAGGCGATGATGGCGGCAATGCTCGCCGCGGTGGATCCGGGCGACGAGGTGATCGTCTTCGAGCCGTTCTATGAGAACTACGGCCCCGACTGCGTGATCAGCGGCGCCGTGCCTCGCTTCGTCGCGCTTCGCCCGCCCGATTGGTCGTTCGACGAGTCGGAGCTTCGTCGAGCGTTCAACGCAAAGACCCGCGCGATCGTCGTCAACACGCCGCACAACCCGACGGGCAAGGTGTACACGCTTGCCGAGCTGAAGCTGATCGCGTCGCTGTGCGTCGAGCACGACGCGGTCGCGATCACGGACGAGATCTACGAGCACCTGGTCTATCGCGGCCGCCACGTGAGCATCGCAACGCTCCCTGGGATGGCGGACCGCACCATCACGATCAGCGGCGCCAGCAAGACCTATTCGGTCACCGGGTGGCGCATCGGTTGGCTGATCGCGCCGGCTTCGCTGTCGTCGGGGATACGCAAGGTGCACGACTTCCTCACCGTGGGCGCCGCGCATCCGCTGCAGATCGCGATCGCGTCGGCCCTCGAGCTTCCCGCGTCCTTCTATGTGGAGCTGCTCGGCGACTACCGCGAGCGGCGCGACGCGATCGTCGACGGCCTGCGCGAGTGCGGTTTCGACCCCCTGGCTCCGGACGGCGCGTACTACGTGATGGCTGGAATCGCGTTATATGGGACGGACGACGACGTGGCGTTCGCACGACGCCTCATCGAAAGGGCAGCGGTCGCGACCGTTCCCGCGTCGAGCTTCTACCACGACCCGGCGCTCGGCCGTGGTTATGTGAGGTTCAGCTTCCCGAAACGACTCGAGACGATCGAGCGCGGGCTCGCGGCGCTGCGCACTCTGCGGCCTTAACAGGCAGGGTTTTTTCCGCGCCCGTCGACCCTTAGCGTGGCCTCATGCGCAACTTGATCCGGTCTCCCCTCATGTGGATGGTCGTCGTCGAATTGATCATCGTCGGCGCCCTCGCGGTGGTCGCCTGGAACGTGGTGGCGTCGGCCATCCGGCCCAGCTTCGCCTCGCCGATGACGCTGCCCGGCGACGCCGGCGGGGCATCACCGTCGCCGCTGCCAGATCTCCCCGCCACCGGCCCGGGTTCCTCGCGCGGTCCACTGCCCGGGCTGAACGTTGACAGCGGGTTCTGGCAGCAGAGGCTCGCCCAGCTCAACCGCGACCAGACGCTGCTCGCACAGCTGGAGTGGCGAATCGTCCACAGCGCCATGGACGCGGCGCGGCGTTACGTGCAGACGGTCGTCCTGCCGGCGGTCCAGCATGCCGAACACGCCGGGGCTCAGGCCTTGACTTAGCTCAGCCTTTTTCGGACGACATCGTGACGTTGCCGTTCAGCGTGGCGCCGTCCTCGACCGTGAGCCGGCTCACCTTGACGTCGCCGTTCAGCCGGCCCGAGCCGCCGAGGGTGAGGCGCTTCCGGGCGGTGACGTTGCCGGTCACCTGGCCGCGCACGTTGACGTTGGCGCCCTCGATGGCGGCCTGGATGTTGGCGGTCGAGTCGACGGTAACGTCCCCGCTCGCCTTGAGGTCGCCCTCGACGTTGCCGGCGACTTTGAGGTCGCCCTGGATCTCGAGGCGGCCCTGCAAGATGTCGCGGGGGCCAAGACTGACCACGTTATTCCCGCCGTTCTGCGCCGTACCTGCCTGAACCGCGGTTTTTTCAGCTGAAGCCATGGAATCCTCCACTCCGTTTTCCATACTTACATCCCAACTCTGCCAACCGTGGGGACTTGCGCCCCCAACGGGCCGAACCAGGATTTCAGGGAGCTAGCATCGTAACAGCCGTGCTACCAGGCGTCGAACACGATTAAGGATCCGGTTTCGTGGCTCTGATGGACCCCGATTCGTCGGATGAGATGGTCGACCACATGGTCGACTTCTTTGATCGCATCGCTCCCGTGTACGACACGTGGGCCGGCGGCCAGCACGGCCGTGTGGCGTCTCGCCTGGTCGACCTGGCGACGCCCGCGAAGGGGGAGGAGGTGCTCGACGTGGCGACAGGCACCGGTCTTTGTGCCCACATGGTCGCGCCGAGGGTCCGCCCTGGCGCGGTGATCGGGATCGACCTGTCCGAGAACATGCTCTCGATCGCGCGAGCGAGAAAGGAGAAGAACCTCCAGTTTCTCGGCATGGCCGCGGAGCATCTGGTCTTCAGACCGCACACCTTCGACCTGGTGACGATGGGCGAGGCTCTTGCCTACCTGGCCGACCCGACCACCGCGCTCGCCGAGGCGTACCGCGTTCTGAGGCCCGGGGGACGGCTCGCGCTTTCGTGCCAGCGGCGAAGCCTCAACACGCGCGCTCAGGACCTCTTCTTCCAGGGCCTCGGCCCGCTGGCCAGGCGTCACTACCTGAGCCTTCCGCGATACAGCTCGGAGCGGTCGAGGTTCGGCGAGCCGGACGTCCTGCCCCAGATCCTTCACGCGGCCGGCTTCGACATGACGAGGATGACGGAGATGGTCACGGGCGGGCGGACGCGCGACGCGCGAGAGTGGACGGAGCTGATGGCGGGCGCCGGACCGCTGCCGCACACATTGATACGCTCCCTCGGGCCTCGCTACCGCGATGAGCTGGAGGCCGAGGTCGAAGCGGCTATGGCGAGCCTTGGGGACCCGGACGACGCGTTCCGCTACCACCACTCCTACTTGCTCGCGGTAGCGAGAAAGCGCTGACCGCCGCGGCGATCACGCACAGAACGGCCGCGATCTGGAAGATCTCGCGGTACTCCTGAAGAAAAGCGGCCGCCACGAGGTTTTCCAGCTCGAGGACGCGGCTGTGCACGTCAGTCCCGTGAAGCACCGGGTTGCCGAGGATCTGGTGAAAGCGGTGCAGCCCATACGCGGTGAGAGCGGAAAGGCCGATGAGCATGCCCATCGTCCGGGCGAGCACGACGAGGCTTGTCGCCAGACCGTGGCTTTGGGCCCGGGTCAGTCCGAGCACGGCGGCGGTGAGGGGCGCGATGACCAGGCCGAATCCAAGGCCGCAGAGGGCCAGCGCGACGTCGGCCTGTCGCAGCGGACCTACGCGCAGACTCAGCTCCGTGGCGCTCCAGCCTGACATCTGAAGGAACGCGACCGCGGAGACGAGGATGCCCAGCGCCGCCGTGAGGCGAGTTCCGATCCGCCCCGCCAACCAGCCGCCCGCGACCGCGCCGATGGGAACGCCGATGAGGAACTGCGTGAGCAGCAGGCCCGATCCCAGCTGATCGAGCGTGAAGACGAGCCTGCCGAGGATCGGCACATCGACGAGCGCGACCATCAGCGCCGCGCCGATCAGAAGGTTGGCGACGGTCGCGCCGATGAAGACGCCGCTTCGCAGCAGCTCGCGCGGGATCAGCGGCTCGAGCGTGCGCATCTGCCGCCACGCGTAGCCCGCCATCAGCACGATCGCGGCCGCTCCGGCGGGGATGAGCAGTGCGTTCGTCGCGCGGTGGTCAGGGTCGTCCGGGTACAGGGCGAGGACCAGCGAGCCGAGGCCGAGACCGAGCAGCGCCGCGCTGCGCCAGTCGATCGAGGCAGCGGCCGGCTGCCCCGCGGTGGTGCCGCCGCGAGCCGCCAGGACGAGGGCCGCCCCGCATGCCGTGGCCAGAGCGAGGTTCAGCCAGAAGACGAAGCGCCATCCGCCCAGACCTGCCGCCGCCGCGGCCAGCGTCGCGCCATAGAGCGGGCCGAACACGCTGCCGGCCTCCTGAAGCGCGGCGACCGAGCCGAGGGCGATGGTCCGCGAGCGGCCGCGCGTGTACAGGTCCGCGGCGAGGGCGAGCGAGAGCGGGACCAGGCCCCCGCCGCCGAGCCCCTGGACGAATCGCCCCGCGACGAGCCAGCCGAGATCCGCAAACGTCCACAGCCCGGCTGTGGCCGTCATCACCGACCCGACCGCAAATGCGGCGATGCAGGCGACGTAAACGGGAACCCGGCCGCGCGCATCGGAGTACGCGCCGAGCAGAGGCATCGCGACCACGTAGCCGGCGAGGAAGCCGGTGACGATCGGTGTGGCCTGCTCGATTCGGTCGATCGTCAGGCCGACGTCGCCCATCATCGCGGGCAGCAGCGTGACGACGACGTAGGCGTCGAGCGCGGCGACGAAGAGCCCGGCTCCGGCGAGGCCGAGCACCGCGCGCTTGGTCATCCGTCTACTTAAGCGGCGTGGGGGTCGGGGGAGGCGGTGACGTGATGCTGACCGGGGAGTTGAACCCGGTGATGTCCACCTCGACCACGGCGCGGGTGCCGCCGTCGCCGAACGCCCCGTCGAGGACCGCCTTGCGGATCAGGTGGTCGGACACGTCGACCCAGACGCTCGCGCTGACGGGTCCGCTCGAGCTGAGCTCGGACAGCAGGCCGTGGACCTGGTCCGCCGANTAGCTGGTCGAGATCCTGTATGCGCTCGTGNCGTCGACCTGGTCGGTCGAGGCATATTTCGGGGTGGCGCCGGCCGGGATCACCACCGGAAGCCCCGTCGTGCTGTCGAACAGCTTCGCCATGTCGGGGAAAGCCGCGGCCTGCGTTGGCGGCGCCTCCTGAAACGTGGAGAACGGAAGCTTCACGTAGACGTGAGCGCCCGCGATGACCACCTGGACGGCAAACGTGATGTCTTGCTGCTTCACCGTGTAGGTCGTGTCGCTGTCGGTGGGGAGGCGCACCGCCGTCTTTGCGCTCACCAGCGCGAAGCCCTGGAGGGTGATCGTGCCCTTCGTGAGCTTCAGGGTCGCGCTGACGGTCTTCAGCTGTCTCATCGCGGCGCCGCCGTCGCGAAGGACCTTCGCGGCATCCACGGCCGGCGCCTGGTTGCCGCCGCAGGAAGCGAGCAGGAATGCCGCAGTCACCGACGCCATGATCCGCGTCACTGGCGGGCCCGCACGATGAGCCGGATGGGGCGATCATAGAAGAGGTAATCCCACGCCCAGTTCACGAGGACGACGAGGCGGCTGCGAAAGCTGATCACGTTGACCAGGTGGACGACAAGCCACATGCCCCATCCGAGGAATCCGGAAAGGTGCACCGCGCCAAGCTGCGCGACTGCTGAGTTGCGGCCGATGGTGGCCATGATGCCGGGGTCCTTGTAGCGGAAGGCGTGCGCTCCGCCGTTGTTCACCATGTCCTTGATGCAGGCCGCAACGTGCTTGCCCGCCTGCATGGCAACCGGGATGAGCATCGGCAGCAGGGTGTCACTGTTTGCCTCCAGGCGCGCGCCCGACATGTCTCCGATCACAAACACCACCGGATGACCCGGCACCTGCAGCGTGTCGTCGACCTTCAGGCGCGACTGGCGCACCAGCTGAGCGCCCGTCGCCCTGGCGACGTCCGATGCGCGAACGCCCGCGGTCCAGATCACCGTCCCGGCGGGAATCTCCTCGCCGCCGGCGATGCGGACGCAGCTGTCGGTCACGGCTTCGACCTTGGTCGACAGTCTCACCTCGATTCCCTTTCGCTTCAGCGATTTGAGTGCGGCCGCCCGCAGCGCCGGCACAAAGGCTCCAAGCACATAGGGTGCTGCCTCTATAAGCACCACGCTGACCTCGTTTGTGTCCAGGTCGCCGTAATCCTTGCGCAGGACGAGCCTGATCAGCTCCGAGATCGCACCCGCCATCTCGACGCCCGTTGGACCTCCGCCCACGACCGCGAAGCTCAGGAGCGTGCGCCGCTGCGCGGCGTCGTCGGTCCAGCGCGAGGCCTCGAACTGGGAGAGGATCCGGTTGCGCAGAGCCAATCCCTCGTCCAGCTGCTTGAGCCCCATCGTGTGCTCGGCCAGCGAAGCGTTGCCGAAGAAGTCGCTCTGGGCTCCCGTGGCCAGCACGAGGTAGTCATACGGAATTGGACCGTGGTCGGTGAGCAGGCGGCGCTGCTCGAAATCGACGCCGGTGATCGCGGCCTGGCGGAAGTCTGCGTTGCGAAGAGGGCGGATGAGCTGGCGGACGGGCCGGGCGATCTCGCCCGGATCAAGGAGGGCGCCCGCCACCTGGTAGAGAAGCGGCGTGAACAGGTGGTAATTGTTGCGGTCGACGAGCAGCACCTCCACCGGTGCGTCCTTCAGCGCTCGAGCGCAGGTCAAGCCACCGAATCCTGCGCCCGCGATGACGACACGCGGACGCATCTACGTTCTCACTCCGGCGTGTTTCGCGGTCCTTTTTGCGGCGGATACCGACGACCTCCGCTGTGCCGCCGGTTGGCCATCTTCTCGACCGCCGGTGCGCCGCCGGTTGCCTCGAGAAGTGAGCGGGGCAGCTTCTGCTTCTTCTTNAGGACCGGNTCGAAGAGGTCGCCCAGCTTGTCGACTCGCTTGAGCACCTGCTCCGAGTCGAACACGAGCANGCTCGGGTCCTTCGCCTTGAGGCACTTCTCGACCTCGTCCCATGACACCGGCGTCGANACGGTCGGCCGGGCGCGGGCGCGCAGCGAGTACACGTTCACGGTCGTCTTGTACTGGTCGTTCTGGCTCCAGTCGATCAGCACGCGCCCGGTGCGGAGCTCCTTGAGCTGCTTGTGCACGGCGAGGTTCGGGTACTTCTCCTCGAACAGCTGGGCGAGCCCCTTCGACACGACCTTGGTTTCGACGTACGTCACCTTCGTGTTCAGCGGCACATAGAGCTGCAGGCCCTTCGAGCCGGACGTCTTCGCGCAGCACTCGAGCCCGTGCTCGGCGAAAAGGTCGCGCAGCATCATCCCGACCCGGCAGCACTCCACGATGGTGGCGGGCGGGCCGGGATCGAGGTCGAATACAAGCGTGCGCGGCTCGGGCAGGTTGTCGGCGTACGAGAGCGATGTGTGGAACTCGAGTGTTGCGATTTGCGCGAGCCACACCAGCGTCGGCAGGTCCTGGCACAGGCAGTAGTACATGTCGCGGTTGTTGCCTCCGCTCCACACCGTCGCCGTCTCGACCCACGGCGGCCGGTGCTTGGGGCAGTTCTTCTCATAGAAGAACTCAGCGTCGACGCCATTGGGGTAGCGCTTCAGCGTCAGCGGGTGGTTGCGTGTGTGTGGCAGCAGCACCGGCGCGATTCGTGTGTAGTAATCGATGACCTGCGCCTTGGTGAAGCCGACCTCCGGATAGAGGACCTTCTCGAGGTTGGTCAGCTTGAGGGTGCGGCCCTCGATCTGGACCTCGACCGCGGTTTCCTTAGCCACCTTCCCGTACCACCTCGCGCGAGGTCTTGTCGTTGCGGAAACCCTTGAACGCTGGCGCGCGCAGCTGGCCCCCGCGCGTCCACTCGACGAACTCGAGCTCGGCCACGATCTTCGGCTTCACGAAGTGCGCGGCGCGCGGCGGCGAGCCGGCGTCGAACGGGTTCTTGCTGGTGGCCAGGGGTTTCAGCTTCTTGTTGAGCTCCTCCAGGATCGCGTCGGTGAATCCGGTTCCGACCTTACCGGCGTAAACGAACTTGCCGCCATCGTAATAACCGACGAGCAGCGCGCCGGGATAGCCGCCCCGCTTGCCCTCGCCATCGAGCCAGCCGGCGATGACGAACTCCTGGCGGTTGCGGTTCTTGATCTTCTGCCAGGCGCCGCTCCGCCCGCCCGGCTCGTACTTCGAGTCAAGCTTCTTGGCCATCACACCTTCCAGGCCGGCCTTGGCGCTGGCGTCTTTCATCGCCTGGCCGCCGCCCTTCTCAAATGGCGGGGTCTGCCACGACGGCCCGGTCAGCTTGAGCCGGCTGAGCGCCTGGCGGCGGTCGACGTACGTTTTGTCCATCACCGAGTGGCCGTCCTGCCAGAGCAGGTCGAAGAGCATGTACGTGACCGGCACCTGCTTCAGCTTTCGGCGGATCTCGTTGGGATCGGTCAGGCCCATACGCTGCTGGATCTCCTCGAAGCTCGGCCGCCCCTTATCGTCGAGCGCGACGATCTCGCCGTCGAGGATCACCTCCGCCGAGCCGAGCGCTCGGCCCATCGGATGGATCTCGGGGTACCGAGGCGTGATGTCCTCGCCACTGCGGCTCTGCAGCCGCACCCGCCCCCCCTCGACGAATGCGACCGCACGGATGCCATCCCACTTGAACTCGAATCCCCAGGCGTCATCGGGCGTCGGCAGCTTCGTGACGAGCTTGGCCAGCATCGGCGTGATCTTCTCCGGCGTCGGCCGGCGTTCGGGGTCCTGGGGCGGATCCATGCGGTGGATCATCCAGTCCTCGCCCCTGGTCCGAAACAGCACATAGCGGCCCTGCAGCCGCTTGCCGTGCAGGACGACCATCACCTCGCGGTCGGACCACTTGATCGGCTCGTACGTCCCCTCGTCCCAGATCGAGACGTGACCTGCTCCGTAATTGCCCGTCGGGATGTCCCCCGCGAAGCTGAAGTATTCGAGCGGGTGGTCCTCGACGTGGACGGCGAGATGATTCTTCTTCGGGTCGGGCGGAATGCCTTTGGGGACGGCCCATGAGACGCCGACGCCGTCTTTCTCCAGGCGGAAGTCCCAGTGGAGGCGGCGGGCGTGGTGCTCCTGGACGACAAACCGAGGCGCCCGGGTTGCCTTTTTGGGCACCCGGGCGTCTGGTTCAGGCGTCTTTTTGAAGTCGCGCTTGGCCTCGTACTCGGCCAGCTTCTTCGCCACAGGAAAAGGTTAGGCCACGGCCGCTTGCTCCTCCTCGACCACGAGCTCGACGGTTTCTCGACGAAAGTCGCCGTGTTCGACCTGGACTGGCAGAGCGAGGGCGCGTCGAGCGCGCCCGACCGTTACGAGCTCGAGGTGAGCAGCGGTGTTGTGGATCTCAAGCTCGACACCTACACGCCGAAGGTTCAGCGCGTCAGCGCGCCGCCCGCCGAGCCCGAGCCGGAGGGCAAATCCGCCTCGGCCCTGGAGATATTGCTCGACGGAGTCGAAGCCAGGGTTGGCTCCCGCCGCGCCTAAGGGCGAGAGGCGCCGCGCCGCAGCCTGAGGATGTGGATGGCGATACCGACGGCCATCAGGCTGAAGGTCAGATAGTCGCCGCCGACGTCGTCGGGCTCGTTGTGCTCGATGAGGATGCCGGTCAGGTTGGTCAGGAGCGCCAGGCCGGCGATCGCCGGCCAGATCGCGATGGGGCGGAAGCGCAGACCAGGCCACATCAACCAGACCAGCGCAGCTGCGCCCAGTGCGTAGTCGACGTATTCGTCGATGTGGTGCGATGGAACAGTCTCAACGACCACGTCGGGGATCAGAAAAACGGCAATGCCGAGCACCAGCGCGAGGGGAAAGTAGTTCCGGCGTCGATTGAGCAGGTCCTCCGGCGAGCGAGTCGCCAGATCTTTCCTAAATTGAAAGATCGCCACCACGATGAGGACGATGCCGATCAGAACCGCCGCAATGTCGTAAGGAAAGTCGATTGGCCCAGGCGCTGAAATCATCATCGGCCAGCTCTATCTAGTCAGGCCCGATCTTCTTCGGTGTCAGAGAACGGGGATCCGGCCATTCGAGCTTTCGCGCATTTGCACCGACATAGGCGTCGAAGGCTGCCTCAAGTAGACCGAAACTGGTGAAGTCGCCAGCAAGAATGTCTCTTCCGTAGCGCCACAGGGCTCGCGATGCGGCTCGGAGTGCGGCTTCGACATCAGGCTTTGACTCGCCCCGAGCATTCTCAAGGGCGGTCGAGGCGGACTTGTCCTGCGAACGAACCCACACCACCAACCACAAGGGGTACCGCTCACCGGGTGCGTGGCGCCCGACGGCATCAGCTGCCGACAGGGAGCCGAGGTCAACCGGCAGGTAGGAGAAATCCTGGGGTTCCCAGCCGATGCGTACGTGCGACGTGGCGTTGGTCAAGACCACACCGGCGTACCGGCTGCCTATCCGAGTCCTTCGCGTGACGACGAATCCACACTCATCGATAAGCCATCTGAACTCGGCCTCGGCGAGGGTCGAAAAGCGGTCAAGGTTGAGCCCCGGTCTCCAGCCCATCTGACTTATTGGACAGCTTAACCATGAAACGCCCGAACACCTCCGAGGCGAGCTGAGCCTTCGCGCCTTAACAACCAGGGTTCCCGCGCCTCTTCCTGGGCGGTAGCGTGCCGCGAAAAGATCCTGGAGGCGCAAATGGTTTTTCTCGCCGGGGACCCTGACATCACGCCCATCACCAACCTGATCACGACCTGGATTCACATCGGCCAGGCGCTGGTCGGATCGATCGGCGCTTTGGCTTTTATTTTCGCGTTCATCTGGAAGATCACCGCCGTCGAGACGAAATCCGCGCTGGCGGCCAAGCAGTGGATCCAGCGCATCGTCGTCGGCACGATCGGTGTCGAGGTCGCCGGGTCGCTGGTCGGCATCCTGACGAGCTCGGTGCCATCGCACTGATCGATGGGTGACCTTGGTTCGCGCATCGCGTTGCTCTATCAGGAGCTGGGCCGGATCGACGGCTACCTCTATACGATCGTCCACCCAAACCTCATCGTGGCGCGGCTGCTCGACGACAGCGTGGGGCTGCTGCTCAAGGTCTGGTTCAACTTTGTCCTGAGCACGACAGACTTCGAAACCGGCGGGGACTTCGTGACCAACGCGACGATCCAGCGCTTCGAGCCGAAGGTGCAGCTCGTCGCCGACGCAGCACTTGTCGTGATCGCGGTGTGGGCGTCGTACCGGATCATGTGGGGCCACGGCCTTTTCACCCAGTACACGGCGCGCATCCTGCTCCCGCGCCTGCTGCTTGCCGCAGCGCTGATCAACTTCGCGCTGCCCCTCTTCCAGATGGGCGTCGCGGCGACGAATGCGATGTGCCTGGCGCTGCAGGGGTTCAGCCTGCACGACGACCTGTCGACCTTCAAGGCGAGTTTCGTCAATGACCCGAACGCGGGCACGTGGGAGGTCATCACCACAGGCGGGTTGGCGCTTGGCTACGGAGTGCTCGCGATCTCCTATCTCGTGCGCTACGCGGTGCTGATGGTCCTTGCCGTCACCGCGCCAATCGCAGCGCTCGTGTTCATGCTTCCGGAGACCCATCACCTCGCGAAGATGTGGGCCTCGCATTTCGCGACCAACCTGATCATGCAGCCGGCGCAGCTGTTCGTCCTTGCGATCGGGTTCGCGCTCGAGCACGACGGCATCAGCCCCATCCATCACCTGTTCGCCCTCGCCTCGCTGCTGATCGTGTTCAAGGTGCCCGGCGCGATGGGCGGCGCCGAGAAGGCGGCGCACAAGCTGGAGTCGACGATGCACTCCGCGTTTCACAACCTCGGCCACGCCCTGGCAAAGGCATGATCCGGATCGCGGGTGCTGTCGCGGGCGCGGTCGTCGTGATGCTCACCGCCGCGACGCACGTGCCGAGTCACGAGAGGCTGCCGCTGCAAGCGGTCGTCGTGGGCGCGGTCATCAGCCAGCCGTTCGGTTGCACGAGCCTCGAGCTCGAACCGTTCGACCCGTTCTGTCCTGGCGGTCACATCCACACCGGCGTCGACCTTGCGGCTCCGCTTGGGACCGAGGTGCACTCGGCGACCGAGGGCATCGCGTCACTCGGTTTCGACTCTTTCGGCGCGGGCAACTATGTCGTCGTGGCCGCCGGCCCGCACGTCCGACTCCTCTACTGCCACCTGTCCGTGTTTCGGGTGCGCCCTGGCGATTCGGTTTCGCCAGGCCAGCTGATTGGACTCGTGGGAGCGACCGGCCTCGCGACCGGGCCGCACGTCCACTTCCAGGTCGACGTCGACGGCACGGCTGTCGACCCGGCGCTGTGGCTGATTTCTTAACAGGCTGGGTTGGCGCGCGGGCCTGGCAAACCTAGCCTTGAATCAATTTCACGGAGGTGATGCGATGGTCAACAAGGTTCTTCTGATCGGCTACCTGTCGGCGGACCCGGAGGTGAAGGCGACGCCAAGCGGCACCTACGTCGCCAACCTGCGGATGGCGACGCACTCCTATGCCGGCAAGGACGACGAAGGCAAGAGCAAGGAGCAGACCGAGTTCCACAGGCTGGTCGCGTTCGGCAAGATGGCTGAGTTCGCCGGTCAGTACCTGCAGAAGGGCCGGTTGATCTACGCGGACGGCCGCCTGCGCACGAGCACATGGGAGGACGCGACATCCGGCCAGAAGCGCTACCGCACGGAGATCGTCGTCGACGAGATCCGTTTCGTCGGCCCGAAGCCGGCGGAGGCTGCCGCCTGACGGAGCCAGGGCGAATGCGCGTCCTCGGGCGTAATCTTGTAATCGATGCCCGAGGACGTCAGCGCCTGGTTTACGTCCCGCGTGCCCAAGGCCTGGTTTGTCGGACCACCCGAGGTCGACGCGGACGGCGAGGAGATCCTGGTCGTGGGGACCCTACCCGACGTCGAGCTGGCGGCCGGCACGTCGGAGGAGGGGATCGCGGCGGCCAGGGCGGCCCGGATCCAGAGGTTCCGCGAGGAGACCCGTGATGACCGGGTCCGGATCGCCCGCGAGGCGGAGCGCCAGTTCGGGCGCAAGGTTGCCTGGGGCGCCAGGTGCGGTGACGAAACCCGGATCTTCACGACGCTGAGCGTGCCGGTCATGACCCGCCTGCGCATGAACGAGCGGTCGATCCTGGACACGCTCGTCGCCGGGGGTGTCGCCCGGAGCCGGAGCGAGGCTCTGGCGTGGTGTGTCCGGCTGGTGGGCATGCACCAGGCCGATTGGATCAAGGGCCTGCGCGACGCCCTGGTCAAGGTCGACGAAATCCGCGGTAAAGGACCGCTGAACTAAGCCGACCTAGTCACCGATTCGTATCCCGATAGGAACTCAAATAGCGAGCGTCGTGATCAGGCCGGATTCATTCCGGCCGCCACCTGAGCGTGAGCTTCCAAGCGCCGCCAACGTCATCTGTGAACCAAGGGATGGCCCGCGGAAGGGGACGGAGTCCTCTTCCGCGCCCAAATCCGCGGTAAAGGACCGCTGAACTAGGCGAGCTGTCCGCTTCCGCGCCCAAATCCGCAGTAAAGGACCGCTGAACTAGTCATACCGGTCGGATACTGTTGGCCACTTTGATCGCCGAAGGCGAACGCAAACACGTCGTCGTCATGGGTGCCGGCCCGGCCGGGTTGACGGCAGCCTACGAGCTGCTGAAGCGTGACGTGCCTGTCACCGTGCTCGAGAAGGACCCGAAGCAGGTGGGCGGCCTTGCCCGGACGGTGGAGTACAAGGGCTACCGGTTCGACATCGGCGGGCATCGGTTCTTTTCCAAGAACCAGGAGGTCGAGGACCTCTGGACCGAGATCCTCAGCGCCGAGATGCTGACTCGCGACCGCCTGTCCCGCATCTACTACCGGGGCCGGTTCTTCGCCTATCCGATCAAGGCGTTCAACGCGCTGCGGAACCTCGGCCCGATCGAGGCGGTCCTCTGCACCGCGAGCTACGCGCGTGCGCGCCTGCAACCGGTCAAGAACCCGAAGAACCTTGAGGACTGGGTGCGCAACCAGTTCGGGTGGCGCCTGTTCAGCATCTTCTTCAAGACCTACACGGAGAAGGTGTGGGGGATCAGCACCAAGGAGCTGTCCGCGGACTGGGCCGCGCAGCGCATCAAGAGCCTCGACCTCTGGGTCGTCCTCCGCAGCGCGCTCCTTCCGCGTCGCATGAGCGGAGGAAAATCGGGACGGCGGGACGAGATCGTCACCACCCTGATCGACAAGTTTCGCTACCCGCGGCTGGGCCCGGGCCAGATGTGGGAGCGGGTCGCGGCCATCAGCGAGGACAAGGGGCACCCCGTGCTGCTCGGCAGGTCCGTGATCCGCATCAAGCATTCGGGCGGCAAGGTCACCTCGGTGACGACTCGCAGCGCGTCAGGCCAGGTCGAGGAGCACTTCGGCACAAACTTCATCTCGAGCATTCCCATCCGCGAGCTCGTTTCCAGGCTCGATCCGCCCGCCCCCGAAAACGTCCGCGCGGCCGCCGACGGACTCGGCTACCGAGACTTCATCAGCATCGCGCTGATGATCGACCGGGCCGAGGTCTTCCCTGACAACTGGATCTATATCCACGACCCGGCTGTCCGGGTCGGCCGCATCCAGAACTTCAAGAACTGGAGCCCCGACATGGTGCCCGATCAGTCGAAGACGTGCCTCGGGCTCGAGTACTTCTGTTTCGAGGGCGATGGGCTGTGGACGATGGATGACAAGGAGCTCATCGAGCTCGCCAAGCGCGAGCTGGGGCAGCTTGGCATCAGCTCTCCGGCAGAGGTCTTCGACGGCGTTGTGGTGCGGCAGCAGAAGGCTTATCCGGTGTACGACGACAGCTACCAGGCCAGGGTGGCGGTGGTGCGTGAATTCCTCGAATCCGCGCTGCCCAACCTGCACCTGGCCGGCCGCAATGGCATGCACAAATACAACAACCAGGACCACTCGATGATGACGGCGCTACTTGTAGCGCGAAAGATCGCGGCCGGGTCAGCCCTCGACCCGTGGAATGTGAACGCGGACGCCGTGTACCACGAGGACATCAGGGCCGGCGAACGCGACGTAACCGGAAGGCTGGTCCCGGAGCGGGTCCCCGCGACCTAGGGGTTCAGGCGCTCAGACGGTTCTGGGTCGGGCGAAGTTCGCAGCGACAAAGCTGGCGACCGCAAGCACCGCCAGAAGGATCGCGTGCTTGTAGTGGTTTCCCGGGCCCGACGTGAACAGCTGCAGAGCACCGATGGCGTAAAGGACCGCAAGAATGATAAAAACGACCCCGAGCACCCCCAAACCGACTGCCAACGAATTGCTTTTCATCACAGGCTGAAGCGTAACAAAGCCAGGCTGACGAGCCCGGCGGCGATGCAGTACCAACCGTACGGGTCGAGGCGGCCCGACCGGAAGTAGCCCAGAAGAAAGCGCGCGCTGGCGTAGGCGGCGATTCCTGACAGGACCGCCGCGGCCACGTACTCGCCAAGCGGCCCTCCGCCGGCGAAGAGCTGGGGGACCTCAAGGACCCCGGCGCCGAGGATCACCGGAGTGGCCAAGAGGAACGAGAACCGCGCTGCCTCTTCGTGGCGCAGGCCCGCGAGCAGCCCGCCTCCGATGGTCACGCCAGAGCGCGAGATCCCGGGCAAGAACGCCAGCGCCTGGCACGCGCCGACGATCGCCGCCGCGCGAAAGCTGATCCGCTCCGCATGGGCGAAGTGCTGCTCCTGGTCGATGCGCGATTGCGCTTGCGCCGCCACGCGCCGTTCGGCGCGCCGCCGCAGCGCCTCGAAGCCAAGCATCAGAACTCCGTTCGCGACCAGGAAACCGGCGGCTTCGTACGGACTTGCGAAAAGAGTCTTGATCCGGCTCTCGAGGAAGACGCCGAGCACGGCCGCGGGGATCGTACCCACCAGGAGCAGCATCGCAAGGCGTTCGTTGTCGTTCTGCATCTGACCGCGGAATGCGGCAGTGAAAAACCCGCGGATGATCGCGACCCACTTGTCGCGATAGATCACGAGCAGGGCCGTCGCCGTGCCGAGATGCAGGAGGACGAGAAAGGGAACGAACGACGGGTCCGACTGCTTGAAGCTCCAGTGCAGGAGGCTCGGTACGAGCACCGCATGACCGAGCGACGAAACCGGAAAAAGCTCGCTCGCGCCCTGCAGCAGGCCCATGAACAGCGCCTGCGCTAGGGACACATAGATATATTCACTGACACATGGGCCGGCTTGCTGCGATCACTCCTGCGGTCAAGACGCTCGACGAGTCGGTCGCGCGCGTGAAAACGGCGGAAAGGCTCGGCTACGAGTCGGTCTGGAGTGTCCAGCTCCCTCCCGCGCGTGACGCATCGCTGGTCCTGGCTGCATATGCCGCGGCCACGGAGCGCGTGAAGCTCGGCACGGGTGTGCTGCCTATCTACACGCGCCATCCCACCGCGATGGTGCAGATGGCCGCGACCCTGGACGAGCTCTCCGGCGGCCGGTTCATCCTCGGCATCGGCGTGAGCCACAAGGTCACGGTCGAAGCCATGTGGGGCATGAAGCTCGAGAGCCCTGTCGA
>JGI12709J13192_1000006_pt1 | contig 34132 bp, 41 predicted proteins | sample BlaSpr_A8_OM3_M3_FD_13192 | JGI IMG/M metagenome (IMG submission 13192)
GGGTTAAAAACCATGATCGTGGTGTGGCCCGGGATGTTGAGCGCCGAGTTGAACATCGCGCCCGCCGAGTTGAACCAGCCGGTGTGGGCGGCGATCGTCGCGGGCGTGACGGAGCCGAATCCGAAATGTGAGTAGACCATGGCCAGGTCGGAGATGAGGCAGCCGATCTTCCACACCTGGTACGTCGCAGGCCCGACCTGCTGGCCGGCCCAACGCGCGTCGCGCTGATTGAAGTAAGTGCCGAACGAGTCGCTGATGGGCATGGCCTCGAGGATCAAGCGCTCGGTGCTCCCGCCGCCGCTGCCCGCGCCCGCCAGTCCGCGTGCGATGTCCCAGCCCGGCCACGTCTTCGACGGCGCGAGGACCGGCGCGCTGCCGAACACGTGGACGTCACCGTGGCGGTCGAGCACCCAGCCGCCAGGCGCACCGGTCGGCGCCGCCGTCCAGGCGACGATCGAGTCGGCCACGTCCTGTCCGGGCCAAGCTGCGGATGCTTGCACCGCAGGAGCGCCTCCGAACGGGTGGATGCCGCCCGAGTAATCGAGCGTGTAGCCCTGGACCAACAGGTCGTTCACCCCGTGGATGAGGACGATGCCGCGCGCGATGTCGTCGGGCCAGTGCGAGCTCCCGATCACCGCGCGCGCTCCGCCGAACGGATGGATCCCTCCAAAGCCGTCGAGCGTGTAGCCCTTCACCGCGGACGGCGTGCTGTCGGGCGTCAGGACCAGGCCCCGCGCGTTGCCCTGGGCGGGCCACGTGGCGTTTCCGGTGACACCGGGTGCCCCGCCGAACGGGTGGATGCCCCCGTCGGCGTCGAGCAGGTATCCAGCGGGATAGCGGATGGAAGACCACGGCGCCATCACGACCTCGCGGGCACCGATCCAGCCCGGCCAGTACACGCCGCTGTCGGCTTTCGGCGCGGCACCAAGCTCGTGCAGCCCGCCCCAGCCATCCATCACATACCCGCCCGTCCCGTCGGGGACGAGGGCGAGGCTGAACGCGATGTCACGGGTCGGCCATGAGGCGCTTGTCGTCAATGCTGCCGACTTGCCAACGGGGTGAACTCCACCCCAGCCGTCCAGCACGTAAAGATGGTTCTGGTTGTCGACAGGCGGGGCGACCCGCATAGTCAGGCCGCCGAATGCCGCGGAATTTGCGCCGAAGCTTCCAGGGTTGGAGAAGAGGAGCATGGACGCGAACAGGGCTGCGACGGAGCTGGAGGCGACGAGGAACGGCAGGAACATCCGATGCCGCATGGAGCGAGGATCGTAGCTCATGACGCCCTTCGAGGCTGTGGCTAAAACGCGCGAGGTGACCCTGACCACGCAGGGGCGCAAGACGGGCAAGCCGCATCGCGTCACGATCTGGATCTCAACGGACGGGGAGCACCTCTACATAAGGTCGGGCCAAGGGCTTCGCCGGCAGTGGCCGCAGAACCTGATTGCGCGGGGCGAGGCGACGCTCACCGTGGCGGGTGACACGATCAAGGTCAGGCCCCGCCACGTGGCCGACCCATCGGAGGCGCGAGCCGCGTCCGAGCTTCTCCGCAAGAAGTACGGTGCGGTGGTGAAGCCGTCCCAAGGGTCCGAGCCCCTGACGCCTGGCGAGCAGGCGACCTTCGAGCTGATCCCGGTCGCTTGACCGGGCGCCCCCGGCGTGCGGTCTCGGCGGCCTTCCTCGCCTTCGGAATCGCGGGCGGGAGCCTGATCCCCCGGCTGCCGTCGCTTAAGGACTACCTGCACCTCACCGACGGTCAGGTCGGCTTCGCGCTGCTCGGCTTTTCCGCGGGAGGAATCACCGGGTCGCTGGTGTCGCGGCTCGCCGTGCGGCGCGACGCCCGCAAGTTCGTGCGCATCGGTACGGTCGCCCTGTGTGTTTCGCTGGTCGGTCCAGGCCTCGCGCAAAACGTTGTCCAGCTCATGGTCGCCCTCTATCTCATGGGCGCGATGTGTGGATTCCTCGACGTGCTGGAGAACGCGCAGGGAGCCGACTTGGAGGTCCGGGAGGGCAGGCCGTTGATCAACGGATTCCACGGCTTCTGGAGCATGGGCGCGCTGGTCGGCTCGCTCATCGCCGGCGTCGCCGCCTACACAGGCGTCCCGCCTCTGCAGCAGTTCATCGTCACCGCCGCGGTGGTGGCCGTGGGCTCGGCGTGGTTCCTCAGTGAATTACCCAATCTCCTCCCCACGCAGTCGGGAGGTGTCGGCGCGGCCGCCGGAGGGAGCCAGGGTGTGGCAATGGCCGTCCTGGCGATATCCGTCATCACGTTCGCCGGCATCATCGCCGAGGGCGGCACCTCTGACTGGAGCGCGATCTTCCTCCGCGAGCTCAGCCATGCGAATCCCGGCATTGCCACTGTGGGATTCTCTGGTTTTGCACTCGCGGCGATGCTGGTCCGATTCCGAGCCGACCTGCTCACAGCGCGCACGAGCCGGGCAACGGTGGCGCGGCTCGGTGCCGCGACAGCCGTCGCGGGTCTTTTGCTCGCCATCGCCTTGCCGGCGCTGCCCACCGCCATCGTCGGCTTCGCCATGGTTGGAATGGGCACCGCCGTCCTCATGCCGATCGCATTCGCGGCCGGCGCAAACCTGGGGCACAGCGGCACGGCGCTTGCGCTTGTCATGGCTTCCGCTTACGCGGGCACTATCGCCGGCCCACCGCTCATCGGAGCGACAGCGGACCATGTCGGTCTGCGCCTCGCGATGGCTATCCCTCTGATCGCCACGCTCGTTGTGGTGGCGCTGGCGGGAAACCTGGGAACAATGTCCTCTCCAGGGGTTTCCCTCTCCCCGAAGGGAGAGGGTCAGGGTGAGGGCTAGAGGCAGGGGCGTGCGCTATGCGAGACCGCAGATGAATCGAATCAACGCCTCGATGCCCCGGTGATAGTTGTCGATCGCGAGGTGCTCGTTGGGTGAGTGGATCGCCGAGTCGGCCTGGGCGATGCCGCTGATCACCAGCGGCGCCCCGACCGCCTCCTGGAAGTCGACCGCCACCGGGATGGAACCGCCGACCCGGATCAGCGCAGTCTCCATGCCGAACGCCTCCTTGTAGGCGGCGCGCAGCGCCTGCGCCGCGGGGTGATCCGCACCAGCCAAGACGGGCGGGGCCGCGCTCAGCATCTCAACCTTGACCTCGACGCCCGGCGTCGTCAGCTCGGCCACGCGCTTCTCCAGCGCGGCCAGGATCGTCTTCCAGTCCTGGTCCGGAACCAGCCGCATGCTCACCTTGGCGAACGCGCGAGCTGGGATGACGGTCTTCTGTCCCTCGCCGACAAATCCGCCCAGGAAGCCGTTGGCATCGAGGGTGGGACGGCTGCCCGAGCGCTCCATCGCCAGGCGTCCCTCTTCGCCTTCGAGCGCACGCGCGCCCATCATCCGTTTGACTGTCGCGACGTAGCGCGACTCCCGGTCCTTCCACGCCCGCAGCTCCTCCTCGGAAGGTTCGCGCACCGCGTCGTAGAACCCAGTGATGGTGACGCGGCCGTGCCGGTCCTTGAGCTCGCCGATGATCCGCGCGAGGGTGTTCACCGGGTTGGGCGCCACGCCGCCATACGTGCCGGAGTGAAGGTCGACGGCCGGCCCGCTCGCGTGCAGCTCGGTGTAGAGAAGACCGCGCAGTGCGATCGCGAGCGTAGGGTTGCCGTCCTCGTCCATGCCGCTGTCCCAAATGAGGACGGCGTCGCTCTTCAACCTGGCTCCGTTTTCGCGCAGGTAGTGGGGAAGAGCGTGGCCACTGATCTCCTCCTCACCTTCGATCAGGAACCGCAAGTTGATCGGTGGCCCGCCGGCGGCGAAGAGGTGCTCGACCGCCTTGACCGCGGCGAAATGGTTGCCCTTGTTGTCGGCGGCCCCGCGCGCGAAGAGGTGGCCGTCGCGGACCGTCGGGTCGAAGGGCGGCGAGCTCCACTCGTCGACCGGGTCGACCGGCTGCACGTCGTAGTGGCCGTAAATCGTGAGGTGGGCCTTGCCCGGGCGCCCGTTCCAGTCCGCCACGACGACCGGCAGCCTGCCGGGGATCGCCTCGACCAACTCGGACGTCATGCCCATCCGGCGGAATCGGTCGCGCAGCCACGCCGCGCTCCGAAGGCAATCCTCGCGCCGCTCCGGCAGCGTGCTGATAGAAGGTATGCGGAGCTCTTCGCTGAGGTCGTCGAGGTCGGCCTTCCGGCCCGCGTGCGCGCGGCTCAGTGCCGCGTCGAGCACCGCGTCGGGGTCAGCCGTCATTTGCCTCGGGCGCGCTTGATCTGCGCGGCGTGGTCATGGCCGTGCGCGGCGTAGATCTTCAGCCACTCCTCGGTCCCGTAAGCGCCGCTTTCCGAGTGCGTGCCGACGATGCGCCAGTCGGCCTCCGTCATACGGTCGAGCAGTTGGAAACAGGTTTCGCGCGCCCAGCGGAAGGCTTCCAGCGACGGTTCGATGGGCCGGTCGGACGTCAGCCGCTCGGCGAAGGCCTTCTCGTCGTAGCCCTGGATCAGGGCGTCGGGCTCGGCCAGCAGCTTGCGGATGCGGATCGCGGAATTCATCTCGCTGTCGGCGAGATGGTGGGCGATCTGCCGTGGTGTCCACCCGTCGTCGTCGGCCGATCGGTCGAGCTCTTCGTCCGTGATGCCTTCCAGCGCCTCGACGACCGCCCGGTGGCCGTCGCGATACTGCCGGATCAACCGCGCCCTTTCATCAGCTTGCATGAATATCCCTCCTCAAACTAGAGCCGCAAGGCATTATCCCGCGCGCCGGTTAGGGTCAGCGTTGAGGTCAAATCCGGCGACTGAGGCGCACACTCTGATGAACGTGCGCGTTCTCGTGGGCCTTGGCGCGATCTTCGTCCTGGCCACGTGCGATGCCGGCACCGTGGCCACAGATGCCAGTCCGTCTCCTGACGTGTCGGCAGGCGCGTCGGCGTCGCGTCAGCCGGCGCCGTCGACCACGAGCCCGCTTTCAGTCGATCCGTGCCACGTCGGCACGGTCACTTACTGCGCGCTCAATCCCTCAGTGACCCAGGCCACGATCGGAAGCACGATCTGCGTCTCGGGTTGGACGGCGACGATCCGGCCGCCGTCTTCCTACACCTCAGCGCTCAAGGTGCAGCAGATCGCAAGCGAGCACCTGGCCGACACGAATCCCGCCGACTACGAAGAAGACCACCGGGTGCCACTGGAGCTCGGCGGTGCACCGAGCGATCCCTTCAACCTCTCGCCCGAACTACACCCTGGATCGCTCGCCAAGGACAGCGCCGAGAACGCGGCCAAGGTCGATGTCTGTGCCGGACGCGCGACGCTGCAGGCCGAGCAGGTCGCCTTTGTCGCCGCATGGCTCGTGCCGTATCCGAGCTATCGGCAATAACTTGGAGCCGCCAGCAGGAATCGAACCCGCAACCTGCTGTTTACAAAACAGCTGCTCTGCCAATTGAGCTATGGCGGCGTCCTCTGAAGGGTAAAGGAACCCCTTTCTGACACGGGGTCGGGGTTAATGCGAGCAGAGGCCAAGCCTGCGGGAACCAGTATCAGTCGACCGGCGGAAGTTGTCGGACCAGACTTGGCACGTTGAGTTTCGGCATCGGAATCCTCGGGTTCATTGATCGCAGAGTTTCCAGCAGCAGGCGCGACACTGCCCAATCACGGAACGGCTTGTCGTCCGCCGGGACGATGTACCAGGGGGCGACCGGCGTCGAGCACCGGGTCAGGAGTAGGTTGAAGGCCTCCTGGTATTCATCCCACACGCGCCTTTCTTTGATGTCGTTGGGGCTGAACTTCCATCGTTTTTCGGGTGTGTTGAGGCGAGCAAGTAGCCGCTGACGCTGCTCCTCGTTTGAGATATGGAGGCAGATTTTCAGCGGGATCACGTGTGATCTGACAAGGCCGGCCTCGAATCGGTTTATCTGCTGATACCGATTCTCGATCACATCGAGAGCGGCCAGCTTCTTGACCCTGGCGATGAGCACATCCTCGTAGTACGAGCGATTGAAGATTGTGATGTGGCCTGGCTGCGGCACTTCCTTCCTAAAGCGCCAAAGAAAATGGTGACGAAGTTCGGTCGCACTTGGTGCCGTGAAAGGACGGACGTGAACACCCTGAGGATTCATCGCCGTCATCACGTGGCGGACCGTTCCGTCCTTGCCGCTGGTGTCCAATCCCTGCAAAACGATCAGGATCGCCTGTTTCTTCTCCGCGAAGAGGCGCTCTTGAAGGTCCATCAGCTCAGGACCGTATTTCTCGCCTGCGGCCGCTATCTTCTTGCGCTTGACTCCCAGGTGATCGCCAGGGTCAACGTCCGCGAGGCTCACCTGGCTGTTCCAGGCGCGAGCCTTGAGCATGTCCCTCATGGATCTCTTTGCCATGGACCGTTCAGTTCAGCGGAGCGGCAGCTTTGGCTGCTGGAGCAGCAGTCGGTAGCCCTTACCCTTCTCGTTGACCACTTCGCACACGCCCTTGAACGGCAAAAGCTTTTGCCGAAGTCGCGTCACGTAGGTCCGGAATTGCTCGATCGACGCTTCGGGACCCCAGGCCGGCAGAGCCACCTCCTCGGCTGCGAAGAACTGATTCGGATTGGTCAGGAAGAATGCGAGCAGCTGCCATTCGCGCTTCGTCAAGGAGATGGAGGTCTCACCATTCTTAACCGTTCGCTGCTTGGCCTCAAAGACGAGGCCTCCCAATTCGATTTTGGTCGCGATCGAAACCACAGAGGCCACGTCGGGCCCGCGCAGCTCTGACTTGATCGCCCCGATCAGAGCATCCGGGACGAAAGGCTTGGGCAGGACCTGGCTTGCACCCGCCTCGTAGGTTTCGAGCGTTTGTCCCGCATCGTCGGACAACTCGTCGAGCAAAATGAATGGGGCCCGAGCTGTGGCCCTCAACTCACCTAGCTGCTTGGGGGTTACGCGGGACTCGGCGCTCATCCCGAGGATGACGAGGTCGAACCTCGTGGACCTCTCGAGCTGACGCCTCGCTGCATCAAACTCAGCCACACTCTCAAATTCCCCTCCTGCCAGCTCGACCACGTGCGAGATGACGGAGCGGTACCCGGCATTGGCGTCGACGACCAGGATTCGGGGCAGCCTGGGTCGCGCCCGAGATCGAATCTGAGACTTGCTCTTCCCCATGGCATGCCCCCCTGCCGGACCATTGCTGATGCTCAAATTATTGCGCCCTTAGCACGTCGCTACTGTCGTCGCGGAACTCCAGAGAGTAGCCGAGCCGGGGCCGGTTGACGAGATCGCACGGGATCTCCAATGACACCAGGATCTTGCGTACACGCAGCACGTAGTTGCGGACCTCCTCCGGGAAGAGGGCGGGCTCGGCCCAGGCCTGGCCGAGGATCTGGGTGACCGTGAAGTAACGGTGGGGATGATCGAGCAGGAATTGGAGGAGCTGAAACTCTCGAACGGTGAGCCTAGCCTCCCGACGCTGGTAGCGGATCAGTCGCCCTTCCGGATCCAACCGGAGGCCGTGGAGATCCCAGACCCGTAAGTACCAAAGGTCGAGCCGTTTGTGATAGCCGTCCATCTGAGTCTCGATGATCTTGACGTCCGCCTCCGCCGCCCTCTGCGCGACCGGCGGTAGCCTGGTTATGTCGCGCCTGACCCGATCGAGGATTCCCCGCTTGAATTCGATGAGATCGGCATAGATGCTCATCCAATGGCGGGCGTCCTCCCAATGGGTGGTTTCAATGTGCTCACCCTCGAGCGGCCGGGAAGCTTCATCCGTCACCGGCGACGCGAACGCTGTCCGCGTCCTCGCTTGCGCCACTCGAGGCTCTGATGCGGTGCTTCGATGATGCGATGCACGTCGAGGAAATGTGGCACCCGGAGGGGGCCGCTGTCAGCAAAATTCGGTGTTTCCCTGCATTACAAATCTTGCGCCCGCGTGCGTCTCTTTATTCTTGGCAGGACTTGATCGAGCCCAAGGACGTCGTGGTCGCCATCCTCGGCGCGTCGGCCGCGTTCGCCGGCTTCGTCCTGGTGTTCCTCGGCATCATCATCGCCGCCTACCAGTCCTACCCCGGCGGCGCCCCGGACGCGGTCGTGCAGCCCTACCGCCGGACGGGCAGCGCGCTGCTCGGCACCTTCGCCCTGAGCCTCGTCACCGTCGCGCTGAGCCTGCTTTGGCTGATCAACGGTGGATCGACCGGGCTGTACGGTTGGACCATCGGCCTCTTCGCGATCCAGCTCGCCGCCGTCTTTGGCTCCGCCGCGTGGGCCACCCGCATGGTGCTCTGGCAGTAATGGCGCTGACCCAGAAGAAGCTTCAGGACATGGAGGACGCGAGCCTCACCAGCCTTCTCGAGGGCGATGCCGCGAAGTGGAAGGCCAAGGCGAAGCACGCCTACGCCGCCACCCACGCATACATAAAGGAGCTGCGCCCGGACGACGTCACAGCTCTCCTCATCGCCGAGCTCGAGGTGACGCCCGAATTCCGCAACTACCTGGCAAAGAAGAAGCTGAAGCAGAAATACTGGTCGGAGTGGTTCGCCGACCTGATCATCGACCGCTACTGGTCAGAATTGAAGGGAGGATGACGTTGGCGAAGGATTCATCGCAGCTCGCGAAGCAGTTCATCGACGCCTCGCTCAAAGGCCGGTCCCGCCCGCCCAGCAAGGCCGCCTACGCCCGGGCCGTCAAGCTGGCGAGGCAGGCGATCGAAGAGCTGACCCAGGTGGCAAGCCGCATCCGGCGCTAAACGGGCGGCGCGGACAGCAGCTCCGCCCGGACTCTTTCCGCGGCCTTCACCATCGCCCGCAGCTTGCCGAACGCCTTGTCGCGCGGCAGATATTTCATCCCGCAGTCGGGCGCGACCACGAGCCGCTCTGGATCCACGAACCGCAGCGCGTTCCTGATCCGCATCGCAACCGCCTCGACATCCTCGACAGGGCTCTCGTCGGAGAGGTCGATCACCCCGACGATGAGCGTCTTGTCGTCCAACGACCTCAGCACCGACAGGTCGACGTTCTGCTGCGCGGACTCGAGCGAGATCTGCCGCACGCTGGTATCCGCCAGCTGCTCTAGAAACGGATAGCCGTTCGGCCGGTTGTGCACGATGTGCGCGTAGCCGAAGCACGTGTGCAGCGCGGTAGTGCCCTCGACACCCTTGAGGGCGCGGTTGATGGCCGCAAGCGCAAACCGCTCCGCCTTCTCGGAGCGCGCCTGCAGATACGGCTCGTCGATCTGCACGACGTCCGCGCCCGCGGCGAACAGGTCGCGCATCTCCTCGTTCACGGCCGCCGCGAGCGCCATCGCCAGCGCCTCCTCGTCGTGGTAGTAGTCGTCCTGCGCCTGCTGCGACATCGTGAACGGTCCCGGCAGCGTGGCCTTGATCTGGCGCGTGGTGCTGGCGCGAAGAAACTGGACGTCGCGCACCTCGACCGGCCGCGTGCGGCGGATCGGGCCGACCACTCGCGGCACCGGGTTCGGATGGCCGGTGCGGTCGAGCGCCGTGCCGGGGTTGTCGAGGTCCATCCCCTCGAGCGCTGTCGCGAAGCGGTTGGAGTAGCTCTCGCGCCGGATCTCGCCGTCCGTGATGATGTCGATCCCCGCTCGCTCCATGTCGCGGATCGCGACCACCGTCGCGTCGTCCTGCGCCTGCTCCAACAACTCTGGTGCGACTCGCCAGATCTCCAGCGCTCGCGTGCGCGGTGGGAGCCGGCTCCCGAGCATTTTCCGATCGACCAGCCAGTCCGGCTGCGGGTAGCTGCCGACCACCGTCGTGGGCAAGAGTTTCGCCACGCCAGCAAGGTTAATCTGTGCCTCGATGGCGATCAGCACCAACCGGCTCGCCGGCGATACCTGCGAACGGGATTGGATCTGGGAGCGCGAGATCGAAGCCGCGCCGTGGGAGGAGACAAGGCGCATTTCCGCCGCCGCATGGGAGCGCCAGTTCCGCAGGCTGCGCGAAAGCTCGTCCTTCTATGCGCGGAAGTGGCGCGAGGCGGGCGCCGGCAGCTCCTTCGTCAGTCTCGCCGACCTGAGCCGGCTGCCGTTTACGACCAAGGACGAGCTCAGAGGCGCGCTCGATGAAGACCGGCCGTTCGGCAGCAATCTCTGCGTCGAGCCCGACCAGGTCAAGCGCGTCTACCAGACGAGCGGCACGACGGGCTCGCCCAGCGTGCTCGCGCTGACGCGCGCGGACATGGAGACCTGGACGGTGATGGGCACGCGGAGCTACTACGCGACTGGCATCCACGAGCACAGCTCCGTGCTGACGACCTTCGGCGCCGGACCTTTCGTGGCCGGCCACACGCACTTCGTTCTGCTGCGCATCGGATCGCGTTCAGTCCCCGTCGCGCCAGGCGACACCGAGCGGGTCATCTTCGGACTGCGCTCGGGCCTCGCCGACACCCTGCTCTCGACCGCGTCGTTCGCCCAGTTCCTGGCCAACCGGCTCGAGCAAACCGACAAGGAGCCGAGCGCCATCCCCCTGACACATGTCGTCACGGGGGGCGAGCCCGGGGGCGGTATACCCGCGATCCGCGACCACATCCAGCGCGTGCTCGGTGTCACGGTGACCGAGGTGATGGGCATCGGCGACATAGCGCCTTCGCTGTTCGGCGAGTGTCCGCACCAGCAGGGCATGCACTTTTGCGGCGGCGGCCACGTCTGGGTCGAGCTGATCGATCCGGAGACACGCGAACCGATGGAGATCGAGACCGGCGCCGAGGGCGAGCTCGCGTACACGACGCTAACGCGCGAAGCGATGCCGGTGGTCCGCTTTCTCGGCGGGGACATCGTGCGCATCGAAGGCACGTCGTGCGAATGCGAGCGCACCACCTTCCGCCAGCGCGTCCTCGGGCGACGCGACGACATGTTCATCGTGCGCGGTGTCAACGTCTATCCGGCGGCGATCCTGTCCATCGTGGGTGACTTCCGGCCGCGCGTCACAGGCCGCGCGCGCGTCGTACGCAAAGGCCCGGAAACGTCGATCGAGCCGCCGGTCCTTGTCGAGGTGGAGGTCGTCGAGGGACACACGTCGGATCCGGGGCTGGTCGCGGAGATCGAGAACGCCATCCACTCGAAGCTGCTGTTCCGCAGCAGAGTGACACTGATCCCGGAAGCAGACTTCGGGGAGGCCGCCTACAAGACGCGACTGTCCGTTCAACGATGAGCCGCAAGCTCAAATCAAAATTAGGCCGCAGCACCGCCGACCAGATCTTTGTCCGCGGCTACGACCTCACCGCCGTCCTCCTCGGCAAGGTCTCGCTGGGCGACGTCGCGTACCTCGAGCTGAAGGGCCGCCTGCCGAACCATCACGAATCGGTCATGTTCAATGCGCTCGCGGTCACCCTGGTCGAGCACGGCCTGACTCCAAGCACGATCGCGGCGCGCCTCACGTACTATGGCGCGCCCGAGGCGCTCCAGGCCGCGGTCGCCGCAGGCCTGCTGGGCATGGGCGACCGCTTCGGCGGTTCGATCGAGCAGGCCGCGCGCACCCTGCAGGAAGCCCCAAGCGGAGCCGATCCGCGCGAGACCGCGCGCAAGATCGTCGGAGGGCACCGGGCCAAGAAAGAGGTCATACCGGGCCTCGGCCACCCCATCCACAAGCAAGTCGATCCCCGCACAACCCGCCTCTTCGCATTGGCGGCGGAGCACGGTTTCTCCGGTCGGCATGTCGAGCTGATGAACCTGATCGCCGAGGAGGCGTCGAAGGCTTACGGCCGCGACCTGCCGGTCAACGCGACGGGCGCGATCGGGGCGATCGCAAGTGAGATGGAGCTCACCTGGCGCGTGTGCCGCGGCCTCGCCGTGATGGCCCGCGCGATCGGCCTCGTCGCCCATCTCCAGGAGGAGATGGACGAGCCTCTGGCGGCCGAGATCTGGGCGCGCTCGGAGGCGGAGTTCGGGGCGGAAACAAGTTCAGACCACGGCTAACATGAGGGTGCACGGAATAATCAGCGGAGGCGCCTGACCAATGGCCGCCAGCATCCCCGGCATCCACCACGTGACGTGCATCACGGGCGACGTGCAGAAGTGCGTCGATTTCTACGTTGGCGTGCTCGGCCTTCGCTTCGTCAAGAAGAGCATCAACCAGGACCTGCCCGATACCTATCACATCTATTTCGCCGACTACGTCGGCACGCCCGGGACCGTGATGACGTTCTTCGGCTGGCCGACGTGGCCGAAGCAGCGAGCCGGAAGCAGCCAGGTGACGACCGTCGCGTTCCAGGTCCCGGCGCGGGCGCTCGATTTCTGGAGCAACCGGCTGAAGAAGCTGGGTGTAGACCATCGCAGGGTGACCAGGTTCGACACCGACGCGATCGTCCTCGCCGACGCGGACGGGATCGAGCTCGAGCTCGTCGGCCAAGCGAGCGACGCGACCTGGAAGCCGTGGAAGGAGTCGCCGGTCGACGAGGAGCACGCCATACGCGGGTTCCACTCGGTGACGCTGACCGTCGCCGAGGCGGCGGGCACGATCAGCCTGCTCACGAACACGATGGGCTTCCGAAAGGCGTCGCAGGAAGGCCACCGCACGCGCTTCCAGACCGGTGCCGGCGGGCCGCACTCCATCGTCGACGTGATCGAGTCGCCGGAGGGACCGGAGGGGGAGGAGTCCATCGGCACGGTCCACCACGTCGCGTGGCGAACACCGGACGCCGCGACGCAGATGTCGTGGCGCGGGCTGCTCACAAGAGCGGGCCGCAACGTGACGCCCGTGATCGACCGCTGGTACTTCAAGTCGATCTACTTCCGGGAGCCGGGCGGCGTGCTTTACGAGATCGCGACCGACGGCCCCGGTTTCACCGTCGACGAAACGCCCGAGAAGCTGGGAACCACATTGAGCCTGCCGCCCTGGTTCCAGGTGCGGAAGGATCGCCTCGACGAGATCTTGCCGCCGATCGTCCTCGCCGACCACGGCGACGATGCCCGGCGCGATTCGATTACCGTGCCACATGTGTAGATCGATCTTCATCGCGCCGGTTCGTCGCCGCCGACCACGGGCGGCGACCGGGGCGTATTAGGGTCCGTGGTCTATCTGACCTCTGGGAGGGGATGCGAATGAGCACAGCAGTGATCAGCCCCGTCAGCCCGTTCGCCGGCGACGCCAAGTCGACGATCTTGAGCGTCATGCGCCGCGACCGGGACAAGTTCACGAGGCTCGTCTCGGACACCAAGAACTGGAACGTGATGACACGAAGCGCCGGCTGGGAGGTACGGGACCTGGTCGGCCACATGATCGATGTGATGGAGGGTTATTTCAAGAACTGGGACCTGGCAAAAAAGGGCGACGCTGCATCGACCGCGGGCATGGAGGTCATGGGGACATCGCTCAACGATCACGCGCTCGACTTCCGCAAGCTGTCGCGTGAGGAGGCGCTGGACCGATTCAAGAAGGACGCGCAGAAGCTCGACGGCATGCTCGACGCATTGACGGCGGACGAGTGGGGGACCTTCATCGTGATGCACCCATATGGGGGTCCGGTTCCCGGGGGGGCATACGCGACGTTTCAGATCATGGACTACGCGGTTCACGGCTACGACATCGAGTACGGCCTGGGCAACAAGCTGGCCACGATCGATGAGGCGTCGGCCGGGCTGATCTTGCCGTTCACGTTCATCTTCTGGAGCGCCACCGTGGACCAAAACGAGGCGCGCGGCCTCGACATGAATTACGGGGTTCATATCGCGGGGCCATGGGGCGGAAAGTGGCGCTGCACGGTCAAGGATGGCAAGTTCACCTATGCGCCCGAGACGGGAGATTTCGAGGGCTGTGACGCGCTTTTCTTCTACCCGACAGTGCAAGAAGAGGTATTTACGTTTTTCGGACGCTTTCCCGGTGGCGCGGCTCAGGGCGACCCGGCGGCCATTGAGAAGGTGCGGCACCTCTTCTTCCCGTTCTAATCCGGAGCACTCTCTGGGCGGCGGACCTGGCGCCTGCCGGTCCGCCGCCTCTCGGCGTCGAAGAGCTCGATAGCTCACGTACGCTGCTAGTCGAGACGGTCATGGGCGCCGACGGTGACCTCGTCGCCAAGCGGCTGGCGCGGGGATCCCGCTGCTTCGTGGTCTGGATAGGTGGCGCTGTAGGCGGCTACGGATGGCTCTCGGTCAGCCCGGAGTGGATGGGTGAGGTCCAGTTACGGATCACGCCGCGGGCGGGTGAGGGCTACGTCTGGAACTGCGTCACGGTGCCGGAGCACCGCCGCAAGGGCATCTTTCGCTCGGTGCTGACCGGGATCTCAAACGACGCGCATGACGAGGGCTTGAAGCGCCTGTGGATCGGCAGCGTCGCCATCCCGGCCGAGAAGGCCGTAGGCCCGTCAGGCTTCAAACCCGCGCTGCACTTCACGTCGGTGAACACTGCCGGGTTCCACTGGTTGGCGGTGCGACCGTCACCAGACGGTGACCCCGCTCTAATCGCAGACGCGCGGTCGGTGTTAGGAGTGGGCGGGAGGCCCTTGAGACCTGGTGTCTCGCTCCGGCGCTCCCGCCCGATGCGCCACTAGTCGCCGCTGTCGCCGTTGTCGCTGTTGTTGTTGTCGTTGTTGTCGCCGTTGTCGCCGTTGTCGCCGCCATCCTGTCCGTGGCCGCGTCGCTCAAACGTGTAGGTCGTCGTGTTGATCTGCACGTTGTCGACCAGCACGGTCTGCGTGAAGTCGCTGACGAGCTGGATTCCGGTGACCGTCACGGATCCGTACTTCGTCTGCGCGGACGCGAACGTGTCGTAGAAGGTGCCGCCGGGCAATTGGCTCGTGTCGATGAAGCTCGCTGCAATAGCAAGGTTGCCGGTGGTGACCCAAACGTTCGGCGGGCAGCCGGTGTAGTTGGGCGGCGGGCCGATGTAGACGAAGGCGTTCTTGCCGAGCATGTTGATCTGGAACCGGGGCGAGCCGAGGCCGCAGGAGGCTGCCGTGAAGTTGTAGTCGGTGCCCAGGTTCTGGATCTGGCTGAAGGTCATGCCAGAAGGAACCTTGAAATCGATGCCGCCGTACCCGATACCGGTGCTGATCGAACGCAGCTGAATCGCGGTATGCGAGTTATGCCCGGGATGGACGCGTGTGGCATCTCCGAACAACGTGTAGCCGGCGGCCGCGCTTGCGGGGACGGCTCCGACGAGCACCCCTACAGCGACGGCCGCCAACGCCCCAACGAGTCTGCGAACCATCTCAACACCCCTTTACAGAAAACGGAGGGAGGGACCATCGAACGGCCAGCAACTGAACGTAGATCGGCATCGCGGCCGCTGTCAAACCTCCGATCGAAACGCGACCAGAAATCTCCTCCCCACCGTGTGGGGAGGTGGCACGAAGCGCCGGAGGGGAGTCCCGAGCATCCCGAAGGGCAAATCTCCTCCCCACCGTGTGGGGAGGTGGCGCGAAGCGCCGGAGGGGGTCCCAAGCACCCCGAAGGGAACGCCCGCCCGCCAGAGTACCGCTTAGGCTGCCACGCCTGAGGGCAGCTCGATTTCCATGAGTCTGTCCCGAAACCAACGGTGCAGGAGCGTGATGGCGACGAGAGCGACAACGGTCGCCCCGATCACGATTCCCCGACCCGCGTCCGAGCCGCTGGGCCACACGGTCACCAGCGCCACCAGGCCGGCCACCGCGACGAAGATGCCGTAGACAACCGTGGCGGCGAGTGTGTTGCGGGTCCTATGGGCACCCTTCGCTACTTGAACGGTGATCTCGATGCCCAGGCCTGGCTCCAGCTCGCGCGCTCGCGCGGCGGCCTCAATGAGCATGACCCACCAGTACCGGTCCATGAGGAAGAGAACGAGCAGCAGGACGATGATGACCGACGATGCGGCGACACGGTCCGCCACAGGGTTGGTCGTCGTGATCAGGGCGTTTGCTGTGAGCAACAAGGTCACCAGCGTGAAGCCATATTTTCGAGTGTCGGCCAGGATGGTGTCGAAGCGCCCCATCGTCGTCCGACACTCGGTCCATTCTGCGAGGCGGTGATCCTGATCCGTGCTTCCCATTGGCAAAAGTTGAGCAGGATTCTGCGCTCTGTCGCGGGCCTGTGCGAACTTTAGAGAGCGGCCAGGTAAATTCCCAGCAGGTCTGCTTCCGGGTATTTCCCCGCCAGCTCCTGCGCCGCCTTGCGCAGGGCCGCCTGCCCCACGTCATATGCGGTGATGTGCTGCGGCAGGTCGAGCGTTGCGATCAGCTCCTCGACGCGGTCTGCGGGGTCCAGCCCTGTCGCCTCCGCCAGCAGCAGCATGCGGTCCGGCATCTTCGGCTCCAGGTACCGCATCACGTGAGGCAGCAGCAAACATGACGTCACGCCATGTGGGATGCCATGCCGCGCGCCGATCTGCTTGCCCATCGTGTGGCTCAGGCCGCTGGCCGACGCGCCCGGCAGTGTGAACGAGAACCACGCGGCAATCTGGTTTTCCGTCCGCACGTTGACGTCGTCGGGCGCCGCCTTGGCGCGAGGCAAGGAGTCGAACAGGCGACGGATCGCCTCCAGCGCCATCACGTCCGAAAACGGATGCTCGCCATCGGCAAGGAACCCCTCAACCGCGTGGTCGAGCGCGCGGATGCCCGTCGACAGCCACAGCTCCATCGGCGTCGACAGCGTCAGCTCCGCGTCGTAGATCACAGTCTCGACCATCAGCCGCGGGTCGCGCATGCCCGCCTTGTCGCCCGCCTCGTTCGTAAATCCCGCGCCTGCCGCGAGCTCCGCGACCGACAGCGTGGTGGGCACGGCGATGTGGGGAAGGGCGCGCTCGTCATGCCCGGCCAGCCGGACCGAGATGATCTTGGCCGCATCGATCACGCTGCCGCCGCCGAAGCTGACGATTGCACGCACGCCGGCCAGTCCGATGTCTTCGGCCCCGGCGCGGATCTCTGTCATCGGCGCGTGCTGTCCGATAACCACGATGGTCGACGGTTCGAAGCCGAGACGATTGACTGACGACCTCAGAGAGCGCGTCGTGACCAGCGCGACGCGCGACGCTTCCAGCCGCTGCAGCTCCGCACCGAGCTGCGCGACCGATCCCGCGCCCCAGTGAATGACGCGGGGGTTTGAGTACGTGAAGACGCCTCTCACGCTCTGGTCATACTAGGTTGCGGTGGCTGTTGCCCATGGTCAGCGCATCATCCAGGCCGGCGAGCCACTTGAATCTGCTCGCGCGGCGATGATCCTCGTCCACGGCCGAGGCGCGACCGCCGAGGACATCATGACCATCACCCCTGAGGTGCAGCAGCCCGGCTGGGCCTACCTCGCGCCGCAGGCCGCGGGCAATGCGTGGTACCCCAATCCGTTCACGGCACCGATCGAGAGCAATGAGCCATACCTCAGCGCCGCGCTCGACATGCTCAAGCGACTGCTGGAGCGTGTCGTAGCTACGGTCCCGACCGAGCGCGTCGTGCTGTTGGGCTTTTCGCAAGGCGCGTGTCTGACCATGGAGTTCGCGGTACGCAACGCGCGCAGGTACGGCGGTGTCGTCGGCCTGAGCGGAGGCCTGATCGGTCCCGACGGCACGCCGCGCGACTATCCGGGCAGCTTCGAAGGCACGCCGGCCTTCCTCGGCTGCAGCGACGTCGACCCCCACATCAGAAAGGATCGTGTGGAGGAAGCGGCCGAGGTGTTGAAGCGGTTGGGCGCGGAAGTCACCATGCGCCTCTACCCCGGCATGGGGCACACGATCAGCGAAGACGAGATCGAAAAGGTCCGGGAGCTGGTCGCCGCGATCTAGGTAGTACGGCCGGCCTCCTGCTTTTCGTAAACGGTCACGATCGCCGACATCTCGAGGTCGCCGGCCGTCTTGGCGGCGCGCTCGTACAGCTCCTTGGTCGTGTCGGCCAGCGGGGTGAAGGCTCCGACGCGGTGAAACACGTCCGTCGCGAGGCGAAGGTCCTTGACCGCGTCGCGCAAAGCAAACGTCACCGGCTCGAACCTGTGCTCGATGAACCCGGTGCGCCGCCCGGCGATGACAGGTGCGAAGTGGGTCAGCACCCAGAAGACGTCCTCCGCGTCGAGGCCGGCCGCGGTACCCGCCGCCAACATCTCGGCCGCCAGCGCGCTGACGCCGGTCAGGGTGGTGTTGGCGATGAGCTTCAGCGTGGCCGCGCTCTGCGGATCCTTCATGCGGCGCATCTCGCCCATCGCGTCGAGCACCGGGCGCGCGCGATCGATCGCCTCGTCGTCGCCGGCTGCGTAAAGGATCCCCTTGCCGGTTTCCATGGACGTGATGCTGCCGCTCACCGGGCAGGCGATGAACTTCGCACCCGTCCGCTCGATCGCGGGCTGCACCTCCTTGATGACGTCCGGACCGGCCGTGCTCATCTCGATGAACACCTGCTCCTTCGCCGCGTTGGCCGCGCCGCCGTCGCCGAGGTAGGCGCTCCGCACCGCAGAAGCGTCGGTGAGGATCGAGATCACCACCTCTGCATCCTTCACCGCCTCGGCCGGACTGGCCGCGACCTTTCCCACGCCAAGCGCCTCCGCGCGTGACCGCGTGCGATTCCACACCGTGACGTCATGGTCCAGCTCGTGGAGGTGTCTCGCGATCGCGCCGCCCATCTTTCCCGTGCCGAGGATCGCCACTCGCATCAGTTCAACCTCCATAACCAGCAAGGAAACGCGCGCACCAGGCTTAAATAGCGCAATGAGCCTCGGAGACATCCTCATTTTCATCCTTGTCGGCCTGATCGCCGGCTTCCTGGCCAGCAGGGTCGTCTTCGGCAAGGGCCGGGGGCTGCTCCTGGACATCGTGATCGGGATCCTCGGCGCGCTCCTGGGAGGCTGGCTGGCCGGGCTGGTGCACTTCTCGATCGGCTTTGGCATCTTCGGCCGGATCGTCATCGCCTTCGTCGGGGCCCTGATCCTCCTCCTGATCTGGCGCGCCCTGTTCCACCGCGGCAGGAAATAGCCCGGCTGCGAAGCTTGTAGTCCTGTAGATGGACTACGGGCAACCAGTCCGTTTCGGAGCGTTCGTCATCCCCGAAGCGACCGACCGCCCGCTTCAGGTCGCAGCCGTGGCGGAGGAGCTGGGGTTCGATCTGCTCGGCGTCCAGGACCATCCCTACCAGCGCCGCTTCTACGACACCATGACGCTCCTGACCGCGATCGCGATGCGCACGGAGCGGATCACCGTCTTCCCGGACGTCGCCAACGTCCCCCTGCGTCCGCCCGCGATGCTCGCCAAGGCGGCGGCGACGCTCGAGCTGCTCAGCGGCGGGCGTTTCGAGCTCGGCCTCGGAGCCGGAGGTTTCTGGGACGCGATCAAGGCCTACGACGGCCTGGTCCGCACGCCGGGCGAATCGGTGTCGGCGCTCGAGGAGGCGATCCAGGTCATCCGTCTGATGTGGAGCGGGCAGCACGGCATCCGCTTCGACGGCAGGTTCTATCGCCTGGCGGGGGCGCACTCCGGCCCCGTGCCGGCGCACCCCATCGGCATCTGGCTGGGCGCGTACAAGCCGCGAATGCTGTCGCTCGTCGGCCGCCTGGCGGACGGGTGGGTGCCGTCTCTCGGCTACGTCAAGCCGGCCGACCTGCTGGAAGGCAACCGGCGCATCGACCAGGCGGCGAAGGCGGCCGGCCGTGACCCGCGCTCGATCCGCCGCGTGCTCAACGCAGGGAACCAGGACGCTGAGACATTGGTCTCGCTCACAGTCGATTACGGGATGGACACGTTCCTGATCACGGACGACCCCGACGAGATGCGAACGTTCATGTCGGAGGTCGCGCCCAGCGTCCGCGAAGAAGTTGAATCACGCCGATCTCGTAGCGCTGATTAGGGACGGGGTTGGGGAGCAGGGAGGCCAGTGGGCCGACCTCGGCGCCGGCGAGGGCGCCTTCACCGCGGCGCTCGCCGACATTGTTGGGCCGTCGGCGCACATCGTCGCCATAGATAAGGACGCGGGCGCTCTCCAGAGCATCGCCGGCCGATTCGAAACCCGCGTCGCCGATTTCACCCGGTCTCTCGACCTTCACGACCTGGATGGGGTGCTGATGGCCAACTCGCTGCATTTCGTCCGCGACAAGGACCCGGTGCTCCAGTCGGTGCATGGAATGCTGCGGCCCGGCGGGCGCCTGATCGTCGTCGAGTACGGGACCAATCGCGGCAACATGTGGGTGCCGCACCCGTTCACCTACGAGCGGTGGGAAGAGATGGCGGCTCGGGCCGGCTTCAAGAGCACGAGGCTCCTGCGCACCGTCCCGAGCCGCTGGCTGGGAAGCATGTATTCAGCCCTCACTTTTTCCCTCTCCCCTTCAGGGGAGAGGGTCAGGGTGAGGGGCGCGGAAGAAGGTTAGAAAACCTGGCTCTGTTTCTCCGGCTGCCCCGCGTGCTGGCGTCCGTGCCGGCGCATCCACCGCCGGATCATCACGCTGCGCCGGTCGTCCGAGCGTCCGCCGCCGCCACCACCACCAGGGTTGAAGCGCTTCGTCACGCCGTCGAGCTTCGCGCCCCACGTGATGTACTTGTGGAAGCGCTCCTCGGCCTCGCGTGCGATGCCGATCCGCTCGCCGCGAGTCTCCTCGCGAAAGCGGGCGATGCGCCCCGCGGCCGCGCCTTCCTTCTCCTCGGGCGTCGACCCGACGTTCAGCGCGGGCAACGTGCCGAGGACCACGACCTGGTCGTCCTCAACGGAGACCTCCACTCCCGTGAACCAGCCGTCCGGGAGCCGTCCGGCAAACCAACCCTTGATCGAACCGAGCTCTTTTTCATTCATGAATTACATGATTACACTGTAATAAACCGAATGTCAAGGGAGCAATCTCCTCCCCACCGTGTGGGGAGGTGGCGCGAAGCGCCGGAGGGGGTCCCGTGCCCAAGTTGAAAACCTCACGTAATCTCCACTCCACATGGGAATGATGCCCCCGGGCTCTCACGGGCCCGTGATCTGGTGGGGAGGCTGGGGTCGGGGCCGGCAGAAGTCCGAAACCGGACCCGCCAACAGCGGTCTGACCGGCGACCCTACGATCGAGCCGCCTCAGCAGCCCGAGGGTCCAAAGGACCTTCGCGGCCGCTGGGAAAACCTCAAGCAGGCGGTGGCCGGCACCACGGCGGCGCTGCCCCAGGTGCTTCGCCTGGTGTGGGAGGCCAGCCGGCCCGTCACCATCGGCCTGTTCGTCACGACCGCCCTCGCCGGAATCGTCCCGACCATCTCGGTCGGTATCACGCTGATGCTGACCAACGCTGTCGTGGCGGGGATCAAGATCAACTCCTTCCACCAGCCCGACCACGTCAGGTTCTCAGACCTCGGCGTGACCTGGCTCCCCGGGCCGACCTTGTCGTCGGTCGGCATGATCGTGTTTCTCGCCCTGCTTCAGCTGATCGTCTTCGCGCTGAGCGCACTGCTCAATACGCTCCGCAACATCTGTCAGCAGTTGCTGCAGAACTCGGTCTCGATGCGGATCCAGCTGATGGTCATGGAGAAGGCCGCGTCACTCGACCTCCCCTTCTATGAGGACCCGGCCTCGTATGACCTCCTTCGCCGCGCGCAAAACGATTCGATCAACCGTCCGGTGCTGATGATCGCGACCGCGTTCGGCCTCCTCCAGACCCTGCTCACCCTGGTCACGATGATCGTGCTGCTGTTCGGGGTCAGCTGGATCCTGGCGGTCGCTGTGCTCCTGTCGCCGATTCCCGCCTTCATCGCCGACACGCGATACGGCTGGCGCGGCTACAACATCGCGCGATGGGGCTCGCGCTTGCTGCGCCGCATGAACTACATGGTCAACCTCGTCACGACCGATTCATTTGCGAAAGAGGTGAAGCTCTTCGGCCTCGGCCATTACTTCATCGAGCGCTACCGGCTGATCGCCACCGCGTTCTACGACAGCCAGCGCTCGCAGGTGGTGCGCCGCTACATGACGGGTTTCGCGCTGGGCAACATCAGCACGATCGTGACCTCGCTGACCTATCTATACATCGCGCTGCAGGCGATCGCCGGCCGGCTCTCGCTGGGCTCTCTGACCGCGTACACCCAGGCGGCCGTGCAGGTGCAGAACTCAATCCAGAGCGTGCTCAGCGGTTTCTCCGGCATGTACGAGCACAACCTCTACCTGAACAACCTCGTCGAGCTGATGGCGAAGGAGCCGTCCATGCCTGTCGCGGCCACGCCTGTCCCGGTGCCTCAGCCGATGCGCGGAGAGATTCGTTTCGACAACGTGAGCTTCGCCTATCCAGGAGCGCAGAACCAGGCTCTGTCCAATCTTTCGTTCACCGTGAAGGCGGGGGAGACCCTGGCCGTGGTCGGGCGCAACGGCGCCGGCAAGACCACGCTGTTCAAGCTCATCTGCCGGCTGTACGACCCTTTGGAAGGGCGCATCCTGATCGATGGCATCGACATCAAGGACTTCGAGCCGGACGAGCTCCGCCGTCAGATCGGCGCCATGTTCCAGGACTATGTGGACTACCAGGCCACGGCGGCAGAGAACATCGGGCTCGGCAACCTGCCCGAGATCGCGAACCGCGACTCTGTGGTGAGCGCGAGCAAGCAGGCCGGCTCCGACGAGCTGATCGCCCACCTGCCCGAGGGCTATGACACGGCGCTGGGCAAGTGGTTCGACGCCGGGGTCAACCTTTCCGGCGGCGAGTGGCAGAAGGTCGCACTGGCCCGGGCCTTCATGCGCGAGGACGCGCGGATCCTACTGCTCGATGAGCCGACCTCAGCGCTCGACGCCCAGGCCGAGTACGACCTGTTCGAGAGGCTCCGTTCGCTGACCCACGGCCGGACCGCCGTGTACATATCTCACCGGTTTTCGACGGTCCGCCGCGCCGACCGGATCGTCTTCCTCGAGCACGGGCGCCTGGTCGAAGAGGGGACGCATGAGGAACTGATCCGCCTGAACGGGCGCCACGCGCGACTGTTCAGGATGCAGGCGGCCGCGTACACCGGCGAAGACGTCGAGGTTCTCCCAGAGGAGGCGGTCTCCCAGTAGCCCGGCGGTGGCTGATCCGGTGGGCCGGTCTAGTGCGCTGTGTGGGCGCTGCAGGCGTGGATCCCCTGCGGCGTCATCTTGAGAACCCGGACGGCACGGCCGCGCATCCGGTCACAACGCCAGCAGAAGACTACGGCGTCGATTCCCCAGGGCAGGATCCCCCTCAGCAGCACCTCTCGCTCACGTTGGTGGAACACAAAGCAAAGAATGAAGTGCATCGCAGCCGCATGACTGTATCGGGAATCCGCCGACAAAACGCAGGAATCCCAGTAAAGAAGTTGTGAAACGCCCCAAAACGGGGCCTGGGAGGGTCGAAAACCCGCCGGAGCCGGCACCCCCGGGTTTGAAATCGCGATGAGACCCGCCGGAGCCGGCACCGACGGTGTCTTCAGCCAGAACCCACCCGGTCGATCTTCGCCGCCAGCACGAAGTCGTTCTCGGTCAGCCCGCCCGCCGCGTGGGTCCACAGCTCGACCCTGAGCGACCCATAGGAGAGGTGGAGGTCGGGGTGGTGACCCTCCTCCTCGGCGATCGGACCGATCCGGTTGATCAGCTCGACTCCGGGCATGAAGCCCTTGAACTTGAACGTCCTGGTGAGGAGGAGGTGGCCCTCGGCCTGGACGACGCCCCAACCGGAAAGCTCCTGGAGGAGACGGTCGACCTCCGCCGGCGGAAGGGTGGGAGTGCCGGGCTTGCAGACCACGCAGTGCTGTTCCGCCAGCGGCGTCGACATGACTTCGACCATCGTACGGGGGTGGGTAGAATGAAACCTCCCATGGGCGGCTAGCTCAGCGGGAGAGCGCTTGCCTCACACGCAAGAGGTCGTTGGTTCAAACCCAACGCCGCCCACCAGGTAGCGGCCCCGTCGTCTAGTGGCCTAGGACGCAGCCCTCTCAAGGCTGAGATCGCGGGTTCGAATCCCGCCGGGGCTACCAATATCCTCTGCTGGCGGTGTCTGCTTAATCGGGCGTCGCGGACCCGGGCCGTTTCTCGTTGTGCCCCCATCTCCGCCAACCTTGAACGTGTCCGACGGGGCCAGCGTAGCCAATGGTTGAGAACTGCTGCGGAAGGGTAAGAACCGGTAAGTACCGTTCACATCTAAGCCTACATCGGGAGGTGTATTGATGATGACAACAACGCGTTACTTGTTGCCCGGCTCATTAGCGGCTGGCGCCCGATCCATCGACCGCCTGTTCGAGCAGTTCTTAGGCTATGAAGCCGCGATTCGGGAGGATGGCACCCCGACCTACGCTCTCCCGATCGATATCCTCGAAACGGAAGACACATACGAGCTCCACGCCACCGTCGCGGGCGTACCGCAGGACGCCGTCGAGGTGACGTTCGAGAGCGGCATGCTCAGCATCGTAGTGAAGGCAGCCCCGGTCGAGGTACAGGGCACGTTCATTCGCCAGGAGCGACCTTGGGGCAACTGGAGCCGCAAGCTGGAGCTACCTAAGGAGATCGACTCCACGAAGATCGCCGCCCAATTCGAGAACGGTGTTCTGAGGGTTAGTGTGCCGAAGGCGGCGAAGGTTCAGCCCGTGCGGATAGCGATTGGCGGAGCAGGCAAGGTTAGTCCGCTTCCAAAGGGGCGGGGCTAGCTTCTCCGACGTTTAGCGTGAGCAATCCGAGAACACAAAGGCACCTGACGCAAAGCTGACCCGACATCCGTTGAGGATATGGATTCAGATAGCGGTCACTCAGGTCGTCCTCGGGTTGCGTCCGCATTCGCTGCTACCCGTCTCAAAGGCGCTCAGCCGACTCGCGGGCTGGGCGTATGCCGGTAACCGCGACGCCGGAGCCTACCTCAGTCCTCCCGGGGGAATGGCTCATCTCGGGACGTAGCTTCTTGGAGCGCTGCCTTGGCGGCAATTAGCGCTCGCTCTAGGAGGTCACGATCTCTCGGCTGAAGGGCGTCAAGGCCAACTTGCTCCAGGGCAGCTACCAACTGGGTCAGCGCCGCGCCGAGCTCCTTTTCTTGCTCGCTCATCAGCTTGGTCGAGTCTAGGCCTGCGTGTCGGAGACGAGCGCATCCGAGGAGTCGCGCCTCGACCCCACAGCTTCAGCGCGAGTGCGTCGCGCCAACTAATGACCGACCGCAAAAAAGGACGCCTCCGATTTCTCGGAGGCGTCATGAATTCAGGTTGTTATTTAGTCCTGACCGTTGTCTCCTGTTCTGTCACCACTATCGCTACTCTCACCTACTTTGCCTTGCCCCACCAGCACGCCGTTGATGTCGATGTTGTCGAGAATGGCAACGCCAAAGTTGTCCGGTCCTACGTCCTGACCGTCATCAAAGACGATGGAGATGCTCACGACGGTTCCAGTGATTGCAGAAAGAGAAACGTTGTCCTTGTAGCCCACGGGGGCCCAGCGCAGTCGCATCCAGCCATTGCCGGATACGAGGACTGTCGGGGGCGGGGAATTGCAGCCGACGGCCCAGAACCCATCCGAGGTGGTGACGTTGAATCGTGCGGCTCCATTGTCGCAATGTGAGCCACGGGGATCGTTCTGGGTGGCCCCAGGCTTCCTGAGGTCATAGCCGAGATCGGTCAACGTGATGCCTTTGACATTCTTCAAAACAGCGCCCGCCGACGCGTTGTTCTGCCCTGGTCCGGTCTTCACGAGCAGGAGCCCCTGGTTGGTCTTGTCCGAAGAATCTCCGGTTGGACAGCCGGCTGCGGTGAATGTTCCGTTGGGGGTGGTTGAAGGATAAAGGGCCACCTTGGCCCCAGTCGGACATCCAATTCCATCCAGCCAGGCTCCCTGGACGAGATGTGTCTTTGCCGGGTCGTAGATGAAGGGTTTGGCTTGGCTGAAGCCCCCGTCCGCGTAGACAGCAAGAACGCCTGCGCTTAAGAGCGCTGCAACGCAGAACCCTGGGATCAAGGTCTTCCTATTCATCGCAAGTCACCTCTCAATTACCTCCGAGCTAACCGGCGTTTACGAGGCAGCGGGGATTGATTTACCCCCATGTGAATGGTAAACCGGCATTGCGATTGCTGCCTCGAACCTCGCCGGGGCTACTCCTGCCACGTCGCCCCCAGCCATAGGTAGAAACACCGATGCGACCTTGAGCCACCGCAAGTAGCCTCGACGCGTCCGAGACGCTGCGGCTTTGACAGTAATAGGGCGCGCTCGGTGGAGGGCGAAAAAGGAATGGGCAGCTACTTGAATCGTCGTAACTTCCTTATCGGCGCCGGGGTGGGAGCAGTAGGAGCGGCAGCCACTGTCGGAGCGTCGACCACTGCGGTGTTCGCCGCGGACGAAAGTGACGGCGAGGGAATCGAGGGCGGCTGGTACATCAAGATTCACATCACAACCTCAAACGCCCCACCGCCCATTGACCAGGGATCCCGTTTCGCAGGTGTCGCCTCGAATCCCACCGAGGCTACCAACCCGCGTCATCGGGGAACGAACTCCTACCGGTCGGTGTAAGGACAGTGTGAATCGAAATACCAAATGGCTCTCAGCCGGACTTGCTTCTCTTGCGCTGATACTTGCTGGCGCCTGCACGACCTCTCCTGCGTCCTCTGCACAGGTTCATCCAAGCCCGACCGCTCCCGTTCACTCTTTCGCGGGCGGCTGCGCCGGCACCGTGCTGACCGACGCTCAGCCACCGGTGTGGGCGCAGGATGGGTGGGCGAAGCTGACGCCGTGGCCGGTGCCCTGGGCATTTGGCACCAACAACGACACGGTGGCCTACCTTTTCGCCACTCAGTTGGTAGCCGGTGTCAGCCCTCGTGTCGACGGCACCCAGAACAAGGTCCTGTGGGAAGCAAAGGCCAGCCCATCAGGAGGCAACGTGAAGGTCGAAGGTCACCCGCTGGGCCAGTCACAACCGCTGGTGACGATTGCCGGTGGCCCCAGCATCACCGACGTACCGACGCCCGGCTGTTGGACGTTCCGCCTGTCGTGGAGCGTCAATGGCGAGCACAGCAGCACCATCAATCTCGAAGTGCTCCCGGCCGGAACCCTGCCCCACTACCTGGCCGCCGTCACACCTTGATGCTGGCGACCATCTGCCGGCCGACACCCGTCAGGGTCGCGGCATAGTCGCTCGAGTACGCGCCCCAACCCAGGACGAACACATTCCCATCCGGCAGCAGAAAGGCGACTGCGTGGCTGGTGGGAGGAGGACCGGGACCGAGCGCGGTTGCATCGAAACCAACGGCGGGCCTTTCGCTGACAGTGGTGTCAGTGAGGTTGGACGTCGAACCCCACAAATGCCTCGGCTCGCCGGCATTTGGTGCGCCGGAATGGGCGGAGATCCAGTCGCGCACGCTGCCTGAGTCATTGCGGTAGATCTCGATACCAATCACGCCCCGCGCCGGGTCTTCAGCCACGCGGGCTTCGAACAATGCTCCGGCCGGATTGGAAAATGTCTCCCACTGGAAGCCGTTGGGGCAGCTGACGCTAAGGCCAAACGCGTCGTTCGAATAGGTTGCCTGAGGAAAGTCGCCGCACTTCACAAGAACGTCCGGTGATGGCGTCGTGCCAGGGAGACGCGTCGGCGTCGGCGTCGCAATCTTCGGTGCCGCCGATGCGGCGGGCGACTGAGTGGCGGACGGGTTTCCGCCACACCCGGCCCCGATAACCAAGGTCGACGCGATCGCAAGAAGTCCGAGCCGGCTCAACAGCAGGTAACTGTAGGCGCGTGCGTGGCATTCGGCACCGCTGACGAATCGTCGAAACGCTGACGCATACACTGCATGGCGAAAGAACGTGTCGCAGGACTTTGACCCGGTCGCATTCAAGGAGACCACGCGCCGGCAATGGCAGAACGCCGCCGCAGCCTGGCATCGCTGGACGCCCACTCTTCAGGCATGGTTGGGTCCGGTCACCGAAGCCATGCTCCACTTGGCGAAACTGCAGCCCGGCGACCGGGTGCTCGACCTCGCGGCGGGCGCGGGCGAACCTTCGCTGTCGGCTGCTGAAAAGGTTGGTCCGTCTGGCCATGTCCTGGCCACCGACATCTCGTCCAACATCCTTGAGTTTGCTGCGCAGACCGCGCGGGAGCGAGGCTTGACCAACTTCGAAGTCCGGGTCATGGATGGCGAGAAACCGGACTTAGCCGATGCCTCGTTTGACGCCGTGCTCTCACGCCTCGGGCTGATCTATTTCCCCGATCGACAGGGCGCGCTGCGGGCGGTGCACCGCGTGCTCAAGAGTGGTGGTCGGGTGGTGCTCGCCGGCTTCTCGACTCCGGACCAGAATCGCTTCTTCTCGATTCCTATCTCGATCATCCGGCGGCGTGCGCAACTCGCTCCTCCGGCGCCAGGTCTACCGGGCCCATTCAGCCTCGGTGCTCCGGGGGTGATGGAGGAGATGCTGCGCGGCGCTGGGTTCACCGAGGTGACCGCGCAGGCCGTACGGACGCGACTACGGCTCTCGTCCGTGACCGAGTGTGTCCGTTTCGAGCGGGAATCGTTTGGCGCCCTGCAGCAGATGCTCGCCAGTTTGCCGGTTGCGGAACAGGAAGCCGCTTGGGACGAGATCGAGCAGGAGCTGCGCGTATTCGAAGGAGAGTCCGGGTTCGACGCCCCCGCTGAGCTGATTTTGGGGGCCGCAACCAGGTAGCCACCGGTCCTGGAACTCACGCAGCTCCCCGACCTACTCGCCAGCTTGAGGCTCCCTCAGTGATCATGAGCGGAAGGTCACCTGCGGTTTCGTGGGTGTCGCCTCGAATCCCGTCGGGGCTACCGTCGCCATGGTTGGTCATTCGTCCGAGATTGCGGGCGCAAGGTTCACAAGCGTCTTCGACCAGAGCGTGTAGTAGGCCGTTACGTCGCCACTTTGACGCACGATACCCGCGGCTGCGAATGGAACGCGAATCCGATGGCCTCGGAGTCTGACCCAAAGCACATGATCCTCCTGGTCTTCGGCCGTAACAATGGCTTGGTCCGTCACCTCCACCACGCGGCCGCTTCGCAAATCCGCCCTGATGAGGTCGAACGCCCAAAATACGATGGGCGCCGCGACCGTAGCGATGAGAGCAATGGCCAGCCAAACTCGGGCGCCGCCGGTCATTGCGACCCACCATGCGCTGACGGCGAATGCGCCGGTGCCGAACAAGCCGAGCAGAGCGCCCGTGGCACGCGCCCGAAGCATCGAACGCTGGCCCTTGGAAATCAGCCCAGCCCGGTTGGTCTCCAGGGCTCCTGGGTCAAGCGCGAGCCGTTCGCGATCAAACATCGTCCACAAATCGTGACGGCTGCGGCCGAGCTACACCCTGCGCCATCGCGCCGAGCGCTGTGCGAAGCGCTCGAAGAACCGGTCGGACCACGTGATTCGAACCACGAGATCAGGGCGGAACTGCACGATCATCGCCACGACATCTCTGTATCCCTGATTGGCGACGATGAGCGGCGAACGATCACCGTCGACGGTGATTCTCTTCAAACCGTATCCGAGTAGAAGAGGCGTCTCTATACCCTTGATTCGCGCCAGCGGAATTTCGTGGCTTGACGTGATTGAACGCCAGCGGAGGATCGAACCATTGACAACGCCAACCTCGTACGAGACCCGAACCAGGTACCAATAGGCGATCCACGCATAGATCGCGAGCCACAGAACCACAAACACGACCCCCGGTCCCTCGCCACCTCCGAGCAGGTTCAGGACAAGAGCCACGCCTGCCAAACCCAGCACCACGACGAAGGTAAAGACCAGCGGCCGGTACATGACCATTCGATAGGTGATAGGCGCCGGGTCTGGACCCGTTGCGCCAGGAGTGCCCGTCACGGGAACTTGCCCAGTCACCGAACGAAGTCTATGGGCATCCCCATCCGCGCCCTCACCGGCCGGCGAGGCAGAATATGGGCGTGCTGCAACACGCCGAACTAACCCTTCTCGAGGAGAGCCTTGAACACATCCGGGCGGCGCCCGCGGACGGCGGGACCGTTCAGCTGATCGTGCGGCGCCCCGCCGTCGACGAAAGAGAGGTCGTCACCGAGGCTCATCTCGACCTGCACGGGGGTCTCGAAGGCGACACGTGGCTGGCCCGTGGCAGCAGCCGGACACCCGATGGCGGGCCCAGCATGGACGCTCAGCTGACCGTCATGAACGCGAGGGCGGCGGCGGCGATGGCTGGGGATCGCGAGCGCTGGCCCCTGGCCGGCGACCAGCTCTACCTCGATCTCGACATCAGTCGCGCCAACTTGCCCCCGGGCAGTCGGATCCAGATCGGCTCCGCGGTGATCCAGTTCAGCGAACCACCGCACACCGGTTGCGCCAAGTTCTCGGCGCGGTTTGGCGTCGACGCGCTCAAGTTCGTCAACTCCCCGATCGGGCGTGAGCTTCGCCTGCGAGGAGCGAACTGCCGGGTCGTGGTGGCGGGAACATTAAGGACCGGCGACGCGATCAGGAAGCTGCCTCAGCGAGTGGAAGAGCCGCCCAGTCCCTGAAGTCCGCGAATTGACTCGATCATCCCGAGATGGCGGCTGAGGTGTTCGAGGTAGATGAGGACGTTGTCGAGATTGGTGTCGCCATCCGCATCATCCTTCGCCATCGCCAGCAAGTGATCCTGCATGAGACGGACTGCGTCCTCGGCGTAGGCGAAGGCGAGCCTGGCGTAGCCGACGACTTCCCTCTGATCCGGGAACTTGACCTTCTCCGCCATCTCATCCGACATTTCGGTTCCGGTGTCCCTGCGACCCATCGAGCCTGAGGGCAAAGACCACCGTTCCGCCAGTGACTCTCTCTCCCAAACCTGCGTTTGAGGGTCGCGAGCAAAGTCCTTGTGAAAGTGGGAAGCAAAGAAATCGTCCCATCGCGCGGCGTGCCACAGCTGCCAGGCGACCGAGTGCAGACTCGGACCGGCGCTGCGAGCAAATTGCTCCGGGGGGAGCTCCTCGGCAGCCTTCAACAATCGCTCGTGCGTGAGCGCGTAGTAGCGCAAGAGCGTCTCGCCAAGAGATCGGGAGGGTCCCGCCATCAGACGTTAAGGTACCGCGCCCTTCACTCCGCCGGGCTTCCAAACTCAGCCGGCCGGGCGGTTGCCCGATGCGGCGACCGCTGATAGACTCGGCTGGGCCTTTAGGACATGACTTCACGGATCAGCCGCCGCACGTTCATGCGCTTGGTCGGTGCCGGCGTCGTGGTTGGAAGCGGAGTTAGCGCTTTACAGCTCTTCGGCCCGACGCGCGTGTACGCCAGGGTTCGGATCAAGACCAGGGCTCACGAGGAAGAGCGCGATGTCGAGGGCGAGTCAGTCTTCGCGTTGCCTTTCAACGCATCTCACGTCGCCGTGCATTGGGAAGGCAACCACGACGCCCTTGTTCAGGTTGCATTCGACACCGGCGCCGGTTTCGGAGTCGCGTCCACGGTGCTGCATGACGAGGTCGGCGAGCATAAGAACGACGGTCGAACGTATGGAGCTGTGATGAGTGCCGGCAGCGCAAGCGCGGTGCGCATCATCGCGGACCGTCCTCTCCCACGGCTGCGGGTGCTCGCGATGGTCGATGGCGAGCGCACGGTGACGCACGAGACCGGCGGTGGAGTGCTGGCCGCTCCCAATATGCCGGCGGTGATCTCACGCGCGGGATGGGGATGCGATGAGAGCCTGATGACATGGCCGCCCGAGTTCCACCCGATCCAGAAGCTCATCACCCATCACACCGCGACCCAGAACCGAGATCCAGATCCGGCTGCGACCATCCGCTCGATCTACTACTACCACGCGGTGACTCAGACCTGGGGCGACATCGGATACAACTTTCTCGTCGACGAGTCCGGCCGCATCTATGAGGGTCGCTACTCACGTCCATACCCCGCTGGAACATATCCAACTGGCGAGGACGCGATTGGTCAAGGCGTCACCGGCGCCCATGCGCTTCAATTCAACTCGGGAACAGTCGGGATCGCCCTCCTCGGCACGCTGACGACCCAGGACACCACGGTCGCCGGGCGCAGCGGGATCGAGAAGATACTTGCCTGGAAAGCGTCGACCCATGCCATCGACCCGAAGGGGTCCAACCGCTACACGAACCCGGTCACCGGCGCCCGTACCACCTTCGCCAACATCGCCGGCCACCGCGATGTCAATGCGACGGAGTGCCCGGGCGGAGTCTTCTATCAGAATCTGCCGACCGCCCGGAGCGACGTGGCGGCGATCATCAGTGGCACGCCGTCCCCAAGTCCGACGGCCGCGCCGTCTCCGACGCCCACACCGAAACCCAGCCCGAAACCAACGCCCAGGCCGTCCCCGACTCCTTCAGACGGAGGGGGCGGCAACCACTAAAACCAAGCCGGCCGATCGGGGGTGATCGGAGCGGGAGGGACAGCCGCCTAGGTTTGATGTCGGGGGCAAAGCCATGATCTTGGTCACGGGTGCCAACGGCTTCGTCGGGGCGCACGTTCTTCGTCGCCTGGTCGAAACGCGAGAAGGCCCGATACGGGCCATGGTGCGCAGCCGCTCAAAAGCGCCATCACGCGATGGGGTGGAGGTGGTCGAGGCCGACCTGACCCGCCCCGAGACCCTCGCGCCGGCGGTTTCCGGCGTGAGCGTGATCGTTCACGCCGCGGCGATCACGGCCAACATCAAGGAGCCCTACTCGGGAGCCTATGACGCGATCAACCGAGTCGGTACCGAGAACCTCGTCGCCGCCGCGAAGACAGCGGGAGTCTCGCTGATCGTCGTCATGTCCGGTCTGGGCACGAAGCCCGCGCCCAAGGGCACTTACATGGCGACCAGGTGGGGTCTCGAGGAAGCCGTGCGCAAGAGCGGGATCGCGCACGTGATCCTCCAGCCGTCGGTTCTCTTCGGCGATGGAGCCGAGTTCATCGCCGCGCTCAGCCGGCTTGCTCGCGTGTCCCCAGTTCTGCCACTCCTGGGCGGCGGGAAGACGCGATTTCAGCCGCTGTGGGTCGAAGACCTGGTCACCTGCCTGGTGAAGTGCGCGAAAGGCGACCTACTACGCAACAGCTCGGTCCCGCTCGGCGGGAGCGAGTACGCGACCTTCAAAGAAGTGCTGCAAACCATTTGCGATGCAATGCATGTCCGCCGGTTGATGATCCCGCTGCCGCTGCCAATCGCGCGCGTTCAAGCGAGACTGATGGCCGCGCTTCTGCCCAACCCGCCGCTGACCCCTGGCACCCTCGAGCTGTTCAGCTTCGACAACTCGACTGACCTGGATGCGGTGGACCGCCACTTCGGATTCCATCCACGCGGATTCCGCGACCACATCCAGGAGCACGGGATCTCCGGGTAATCAGGGCGTTTGGAGTTGGCCCGTGAGCCAGTCCAGCTCTGATCGGTCGTCGGGGTCGAGAGCCATACCCAGTTGCTCGAGTGCAGTCGTGCCGATTGCATAGCGCCGCCGCGCTTCAGTTATGTCGCCCTCGACTGCCGCGACAGCGGACCAGTTGAGCTCCTTCCACGCGTCGCCGTAGGCGTCCGGGTCCGTCGCGGCATCCCTCTCCTGGAACCGCAACCTGGCCGCTTCGACGTTGCCGAGATGAAGCTCGACCCATCCCAGGTTGTGGAGCTCAGTCCACACCCACGTCGCGTTGCCCAGCTCGGTGTTGAGGCGAAGACTCTCCAGGTACAGCTCCCGCGCTGCAGGGTAATCGCCCTGAAGCCTGGTCCCGGCCGCCTCAAGGTGAAGCGGTCCCACACCTGCCTGATGGTCGCCTTCGGTCGACGCCCGCTCGCGTGCCTGCCGCGCAAGCGCGACGACGTCCTTGTACTTGCCGTCTCGAAGGGCCACTCGCGCGAGTCCCGTCAGCGCATCGCACTCACCGCGTGTGTCGCCTGTCTGACGAGCCACCACGAGAGCCTTCTCGTTGGACAACAGGGAACGGGGCTGATTGCCGGCGCGAAATGCGAAGAGGCCGTCGGCGTAGAGTGCGCGGACCTCCCAGGGAACGACCGATCCCCGTGGTACTGCGAGCGCAGCCGCGACGACGGCGCTTCCCTCGGCGATCTCCCCCCGAGCCAACCACATGCGCCACGTCAGGGCGACAAGCTCGAGCGCTGACGCCGCGTCACCGACCTCTCCGAACCCGCGAACAGCGCCGGCGACAGCATCCGGTTCGATCCCCAGCCGCTCCATATCCCCCGCCCGCGCCGCGCCGAGAATCTGGTGCGGAGTCATCGTCACCCCGCCGAGGCTATGCGGGCGGGCGGTGCTTCCACTTAGCTGCTGATTATCTTCCGCCGGAGCCGCTATTCCTCGCGCAGCAGCTCCGCCGGGTTCAGGCGCCGCAGGATGCCCGCCGATGCCACCGTCGACAGTCCCACGCCACCGAGAACCAGTGTGGTCAGCAGCAAAAGCTCGCCGAACGGGACGGTGAGGCCGGTGGGCTGAATCGTGAA
>JGI12709J13192_1000009_pt1 | contig 31137 bp, 29 predicted proteins | sample BlaSpr_A8_OM3_M3_FD_13192 | JGI IMG/M metagenome (IMG submission 13192)
AACGTCGCGCACCAGCCGCACCGGCCGAGCCGGCGACGCCGGCGATGCCCGAGACCTACAGCCCGATGGGGTCAGAAGGCGGCGGCGGCGGCGAGATGGGCGGGACCAGCGAAAGCTAGAGCGTTCCAGACACCTTGACTCCGCCCAGGAGCACGGCTCTTGGGCGGAGCTGCTCCCAGTCGCCTGGTTCGCCGCCGTCGAGCGGATCCCCCCGGTAAACCTGGAGGTCCGCGAGCATTCCCGGCTCGAGCGTGCCCTTGACGTCTTCCTCGAAGCTGGCAAACGCACCTCCGGACGTGTAGGCGCGCAGCGCCGCAAGCAGGCTGATCCCATTGACGGGATCGTCCACCGCCACGCGGATGCCGGGCCACGGACTGGGGTCCGGTGATACCGGCAGGTCGGAGCTGAACGCGACCGGTACACCCGCTCGCATGAGGCCGCGATGCGGCGCGAGGTCTGCGCGGTCGCGCACCGGGAAGAAGATCGTCGACGCAACTCGGCTGAACCGCGCCGCCATGGGTTGCATCACGGCGACCATGCCGAGTTTGGCGAGGCGTGCTTGCAGGTCCGGTGGACAGATGGTGCAGTGCTCGACGCGATGCCTGAGGTGCTTCGCCTTCGCGTTCTCGACCGCGTCGCACATGGCCTCGATCGCGGCGTCGCCGATAGCGTGCGCCGCGACCTGGAGCCCGGCGCCGCTGGCGCGTGCAACCAGCTCGCGCAATTCCTCAGGCGTGGTGCGCCACACGCCGCCGCCGGATCGCATCGCCACCCGCTCGGCCCCGCCGTCGACGAAGACCTTGATCGGCCCAGCACGCAAAGTCGTCCCGCCGAAGCCGGCGCGCACGCCCAGGGATGACGCCGCCTCCAGCAGCTCCCAGGAAAGGAACTCGTTGACGCGCATCTTCAGCCCGCCTTGCTCAGCGAGTTGCTGGTAGGCGCGCAGATCGTCGGCAAATCCGCGGTTGACCGCGGCCCCGACGGACGTGATGCCGCGTGAGATGAGGAGCTGCTGCGCTTGCAGGATTCCGTCGATCCGGCGCTCGAGGGTGGGCGGCGGTTGGACGTCGGCCACCAGGCGCATCGCGGCCTCGAGGAGGAGGCCATTCGGCGACCTGTTGAGGTCTCGCCCGATCTTGCCTCCGTGCGGGTTCGGGGTCTCGGTGGTGACGTTCGCCGCCGCCAGCGCCGCCGAGTTGGCGACGCGGGCGTGGCCGCCGCGCTCGTCGATGTAGCACGGCCGGTCGCCCGTCACCCGGTCGAGCTCAGTGCGATGGGGCTGGCGGCGCTCGGTCAGCTCGTCGGTCCGGTAGCCCATCCCCTGCTGCCATTCGCCCGGCTTCAGAGTCTTGGCATGCTCGTGCAGCCGGTCGAGGATGTCGTCCACGCCGCGCGCCCCGCTCAGGTCGGAGGCGAACCGCGTGAGGCCGTAATAGACGACGTGCGCGTGCGCGTCGTTGAAGCCGGGGAGAACCGCCGACCCCTTCAGGTCAACCACGCGGGTGCGCGGCCCGCGAAAGGACATGACGTCGCGGCCGCCGCACGCGATCACCTTGCCGCCCGCGATCGCCAGGTGGCTGTGGGGGTTGAGACCTGTGGCGCCCAGCGTGCGGATCCGCCCGCGCGCCAGGATCAGATCAGCAAGCACCGGGCGATAGATTAAGCGCGTGGCTGCGATCGACCTGCGCTCCGACACCGTCACCATGCCCACCCCCGAGATGCGGCAGGCCATGGCGACTGCGCCCCTCGGCGACGACGTCTTCGGCGACGACCCGACCGTCAACCGCCTCGAGGAGGTGGCGGCAGAGCGGATGGGCAAAGAGGCGGCGATGTTCGTCCCGAGCGGGACGATGGGCAACCTGATCGGGATCGCGGTCAACGCGCGGCTCGGCGAAGAGCTGATCGCGGACGCCGACTCGCACGTCTTCTACTACGAGACGGCCGGCGCGGCCGCGATCTGCGGCGTCCAGATCCGGCCGGTGGCAACCCAGGCCGGCGTCATGTCGCCGCAGCAGGTGGCCGACGCGGTCCGGCCGCGCGACGATCCGCACCAGCCGTTCACGGGAGCGATCACTTTCGAGGACACCCACAACCGCCACGGCGGGATCGCCTGGCCGGTGCAGGCAATGCGCGAAGCGAGCGACGCGGCGCGTGCGCACGGGCTACGGGTCCACCTCGACGGCGCGCGCATCTTCAACGCAGCGATCGCGAGCGGGGTCGAGGCCGCCGACCTCGCGGCGTGCGCCGACACGGTCACCTTCTGCCTGTCGAAGGGACTTGCATGCCCCGTGGGCAGCGTGTTCTGCGGATCACGCGAGTCGGTCGCCGAGGCGCGGCGCTGGCGCAAGAGGCTAGGCGGTGGGATGCGCCAGGTCGGCGTCCTCGCGGCCGCGGGGCTCGTCGCGCTTGACCGTATGGTCGACCGTCTTGCCGAGGATCACGCCAACGCGCGCACGCTTGCCGAGGGCCTTGCCGAGATGCCCGGCCTCCGCTGCGACCTCGGCCGGGTGCAGACAAACCTCGTCTACTTCGACGTGGAGAGGTTGCCGGCGCAGGCGTTCGCCGAGGCGTGCAGGACACGCGGGCTCCTCAGCGAAGCGATGGGACCGCGCACGATGCGTTTCGTCACGCACTACGGAATCGGGGCGGCGGACGTCCAGTCGGCGCTGGAGATATGTGACGGGGTGCTGAAGGTCAGTTGAGCAGCGACGCCAGGAGGACCGGGTCGATGTTGCCGCCGCTCACGATCGCCACGGTGGGCGGCCCCGGGGGGAGCTGCTCGAGGGCCGCGTAGGCGAGCGCACCGGCGCCCTCGGCGACGACCTTGGCGGCGGACGCGATCTCCGGGATCGCTGCCCTGAGCCGTGGCTCAGGCACGACGAGCCACGTGTCGACGGATTCCTTCAACAGTGCGAACATCCGCGCATCGAACGGCGCGGTCGTGCCATCGGCGATCGTTTCCGGCGTGATCGAGACAGGGCCGCCCTCAGCGAAAGCCCGATGCCACAGCGGGTAGCCATCTGACTGCACGCCGATCACCTCTATGTCCGGCCGGCTCGCCTTCAGCGCCGAAGCCACGCCGCTGCTGAGGCCGCCTCCGCCGACGGGCACGATGACCCGGGCAAGGTTCGGCACGTCTTCCAGCAGCTCGAGACCAAGGCCGCCATGCCCCGCCATGACCTCCGGCTCGGCGAACGGGTGGATGAACGATTCGGGCTCGGTGGTCCACCCCTCGCGTGCCATCCACTCGAGGAGGTCGGCGCGCGGCATCGGGATGGTCGTGCCGCCCCAGCGCTTCACCCCCTCGACCTTCGGAGGCGGCGCGTTGTCGTACATGACGACCCGACACGGGACGCCAAGCTTGTACGCGACGTAGGCGCAGGCCTGGGCCGCGTTGCCGGCGCTGACCGTGATGAGCCCGCGGGCCAGGCGCTCGGTGGGAAGCGCCAATGCCGCCGCGAAGAACCCGCGGACCTTGAAGCTCCCGGTCGGCTGCAGGCACTCGAGCTTGAGCAGCGCGCCTTCGACCGGCACCATGGGCGAGCGAAGCACGTGCGGCCGCGCGCGCTCGGCAGCCGCGCGTATGCGCTGGATCGGGATCACGCTGATAATCGTATTCGTGCCGATTTACGAATACCGCTGCGAGGAGTGCGGCAAGCGCTCCACGGCACTCCTCGGCAGCTTCTCCTCACCGGACCCCGCGTGTCCGCACTGCGGCAAGCCCGCGCTCCGCCGCCTCGTCTCGACCTTCGCCACCGTGAGCTCGAGCGACTCGGGCGGGGGTGACGGTGATGCCGACTTCGGCGGAGAAGGTGGGGATGATGACTTCGGCGGGGGCGACGACTTCGGCGGGGACGACGACTACTAGCCCAGGCCCAGCACCTCGTTCGCTGCTTTGATCAACGCCCCGCGGTTCGATTCGTCGTGGGCGAAGATGCGGAACAACGCCATCCGGACCGGCAGGCGGCGGAAGAGGTCGAGCACCCGGCTCTGCTGGTAGCGGTCCTCGAGCGGCTCATAGAAAAGGATGTCCGCCGTCTCGTTGATCGGGTTGAACGCGCGCGACTCCTGCGCCGCCACGTCGACCTCGAACACGATGCCGCGCAGCTTGGGAGGGAGATGCTCACGCAGCCCGTGCGCGAACTCCTCGCGCGTCATGAGCAGCGCGTCGCGCGGGACGTCCCGCACCTCGGTATGGCCCTGGTAGATGAGCTTCCATTTGAGCTTGCGCGCGACCACCGCCGCCCAGGCATCGCCCAGCTCGCGCTGCTGAGGGTCCCCGCCGCGCGACCAGCGGTCGACGTCGGACAGCAGCGACCACTCCGTGAGCCCGAGGTAGCGGTCGAGCCGCTCCAGCGGGTTGCCGCCGAGCACGATGTCGAGCGTCGGACGAAAGACCTCGCGCAGCTGCAGGTCGATCCGGCGGACCGTGCGGTGGAAATAAACCTGCGAATAGAGGTAGAGGCGAGAGTTGAGGAACATGTACAGCGCCTCGGCCGCATGGGCGTGGAGCGTGAGCCCACGCTCCGAGATGAACGAGTAGTGGATGATCCGCTGCACGTCGACCGGGCCGGCCGACACGCCACATATATAGGAATCGCGAGGGACGTAGTCCATGTTGTCCGCCGAGAACGCGCCGGTCAGGGCGGGCCTCATCGCGGCGAGCCAGCCCGGCGGCTCGAAGCCCTCCAGCTCGTTCGCGGAGATGAGGTAGGCGACCCAGCGCGGGTCGATCCGCTCGCCGGAAGCGAAGTCGGCGGATGGCGAGGCGCCCAGGTCCCCGATCACATCGGCCAGCGGGCCGGTGACTAGGGCGCGGCCGATCACCTCGTGGTCGATTTTCCACGTGTCGAGGTAGTTCTCATCAAAGAAATGGCCAAAGGGGCCGTGGCCGACGTCGTGCAGCAGCCCGGCTATACGCATCGTCTCCTCGACCAGTTGGGGTGAAGGAGCATCTGAGAAGACGACTTTCAACGACGGGTAGAGATGACGCGTCCATTCCCCTGCCAGGTGCATCGCGCCGAGCGCATGCTGGAAGCGCGAGTGCTCGGCCGTCGCGAAGACCCACCACGCGCTCTGCAGCTGGTGGATCCGACGCAGGCGCTGCAACCATGCGTGGTCGACGAGGTCCTGCTCGGAAGTCCGACCCCGCACGCCGCCAGGCCCGCTCCGCGTGATGCGAAGGTATCGGTAGATGGGGTCGCTCGACAGGTTGACACGCGAGTACTCGGAGCGGACGGCGTCCACCCAGCGATTATCACGATGAGCTCGCTCCTGGCGGAGGGCATCGAGCTTTTTAACCGCGGTCGCTACTGGGACGCGCACGAGGTGTGGGAGCGCGACTGGACGCCAGACCGCAAGGGCCCCGACTCTGGGTTCTACAAAGGCCTGATCCAGGTCGCGGCAGGCTGTCTCCACTACACAAGGCGCAACCGGCGCGGAGCTCTCAACAAATGGCGCAGCGGAGCCGAGTACCTCAGGCCCTACCTCCCGGTCCATCGCAGCGTGCGCCTCGCGCCCCTGGTGGCAGCGGTCGAGGGCTATCTGGAGGCGATGGCCGCGGCTCAGTGGCCGGAGCTCGTCATGCCTGTGATCGATCAGGAATAGGGAGGAAAGCGGCGGCCGGCGGCAGCCTCGATCAGCCCCCCGTGCCCCAGCCGGCGGAGGTCCCCGGCGTCAGCTCGACCGTAGGCGAACACGAAGGGGAGCAGCAGGTCGAGGGAGCTGTTGCGGCCGAACCCGGCGCATGATGCGACCCCGACCACAGCGGCCTGCATCAGCCTCCCGAGCCACAGCATGCTGCCGGGGTGCATCGGGGCGCCGAGCTGCAAGAGCTCGCCGCCCGCGTGCGAAAGCTCGGCGTAAGCCGGGTCCAGGGGGTCGATCGCCGAGGCGCCGGCAAACAGGATGAGCTCCGCGCCGAGCTCGGTCGCCTCGCGATACGCGCCGGCCACCGCGCCGGCGGTCCGCGCCACCTCGCGCACCGCGAGGACGTCGGCGCCGTACCACCCGAGCTTGGCGGTGACCGCGTCGCGAAACAGATCGCGCGCCTTCGGCTTGAGGCGCTCAGTCGCGACGACGAACGTCTTGAGCGGCCGGAACGCCAGGAGCTCGATGACGGGCCCCTTCTCGCGGCAGATCCGCTCGGCCTCCTCGATGAGCCGGCCGGGCACCGCCACCGGCGTCACCTTGCAGCCGGCCACCTCCTCCCCGGCGTCCACTGCCTGGCCGTCCATCAACGTGAAGACCGAGATCTGGCCCAGCGCATTGATTGCGTCGACCCCCTCACCGCGTACCCGGACCAGGCCGCGGTGACTCGCCACCAGGCGCGCCTGGCTCTGCACAGGCGCCTTCGCCTCGAGCCCCGCCGACGCAAGGGCGGCGGCGAGACGTCGCGCGGCCGCGTCCTCGTGCACGTCACCGGGCTCCAGCTCGACGACATGGAATTCCCCTGCCTGACGCACCCGGTCGAGATCCTGGTCGTCAAGGATTGTCCCCTTCCTCAGGTCCGGGCCAAGGTCGTGGACGAGGACGCGTCCTTTAATGTCGCGAGCCGAGACCGAGGCGCCGTCGAGACGAAGGGCACGCACTTAGAGAGAGGATAGAAGCGCTGTGCACCTGCCTCCGGTCCGCCTTTACAACACGCTGACGCGGACCAAGGAAACCCTCGAGCCCCTTCGCGACGGGGTCGTGCGCATGTATTCCTGCGGGCCGACCGTGTACCGCTACGTGCACGTGGGCAACTTGCGCACGTTCATGCTGCCCGACCTGTTGCGGCGCAGCCTGGAGTACCTCGGCTACGAGACCCACCAGGTGATGAACATCACCGACGTCGGGCACATGACGGACGACACGTTCGATCGAGGCGAGGACAAGATGCTCGTGTCCGCGCGACTGGAGCACAAGTCGCCCGAAGAGATCGCCGCGTACTACACGAACGCATTCCTGGAGGACGCCGCGCTGCTCAACATCCGCCGCGCTGAGACGTATCCGCACGCCACCGAGTACGTCCCGCAGATGCTCGATCTCGTCACAAGGCTGATCCACAAAGGCCATGCGTACGTGGTGAACGGAACGGTGTACTACGACATCTCGAGCTTCGCCGCCTACGGAAGGCTTTCGCGCAACACGCCCGAAACACTGATCGCGGGATACCGCGGCGAGCCGGATCCGCAAAAGCGACATCCAGGTGACTTCACGCTGTGGAAGGCGGCGGGCGAGCATCGCATGCAGGTTTGGCCGAGCCCGTGGGGCGACGGCTACCCCGGATGGCACATCGAATGCTCCGCGATGTCGATGTCGCTCCTGGGCGATCGCTTCGACATCCACACCGGCGGAGCCGACAACGTGTTCCCGCATCACGAGGCGGAGATCGCGCAGTCCGAAGGCGTGAGCGGGCATCCCGTCGTCGGCGTCTGGGTGCACGGTGGCCTGCTCACCCTGTCGGGCACCCGGATGTCGAAGTCCGCGGGAAACTTCTTCCGCATCACCGAGCTGCGCGACCAGGGATTCGATCCGCTGGCGTTTCGCTATTTGGCTCTGCAGGCGAAGTACCGCACCTCGCTCAACTTCAGCACCTCGGGTCTCGCGGGCGCCGACCGCGCGCTCCGGCAGCTGCGCGAAAGGGTGGCGGAATGGGGCGGTGACGGTGACGCCTCGGGCGGCGAGAGCTGGGAGTCGCGGTTTCGGGCGGCGATCGCCGACGACCTCGACCTCCCCGCCGCGATGGCGCTCGTCGCGGCGCTGATGCGGTCCGGCGCGGCGCCGCAAACCAAGTCGGCGCTGCTGCGGTCGTGGGACCGGGTGCTGGGACTCGACCTTCAGCCGGCCGGCGCCGCGCAGCTGCCGGAGGGTGCGGCGGAGCTTCTGGCGGAGCGCGAGGAGGCGCGGGCGGCGAAGGACTTCGCGAGGTCGGACCTGCTGCGCGAGCAGCTGGCTGCGCTCGGGGTGACGGTCATCGATACCGCCGCCGGTCAGCGCACCAGAAAGACAGCGCACTAAAAGGAAGAGGCCGAACCTTGCGGCCCGGCCCCACGAGAGGAAGGGGTCAAAACGCGGTCGCGATCAGCCTGGGTTGACCACCGGAGGCCCGGTCGTCTTGGTGGAGATCACGGGATCAGTGCTCTTGTCCTTGCCATTGCCATTGCCTCCGGCGCCGCCGTTAACGTCGGCATTGGAGTTGCCGCCGGCATTGCCATTGCCGTTGATCTGGCCGTTGGCATTTCCATTGGTGGTGCCCTGCTGCGGCGCCGCGGTGGAGGTGGCCGGTCCCTGCTGGCTCGCAAACGGGCTGACGCAGTCGCCGATGCCGTGCTGCGAGCTGCCCAGCTGCGCCTTGCATTCGGTCACCCGATGCTGCACCTGCCGGCCCCAGTTGGCCGGGTTCAGGCTGCCGCTGGTCGCGGCGCCCGCGACCGACACCGCCGCGGCGGCGACGACGACGGTGGTGAGCACCTTCACGGTCAGCACGGCGCTCGCGCCGCCGGCTATGGTCCTCAGCTTCGTGCGCGACGGAAGCGTCCTTCGAGGGGGGACCGGACGGGCCGCCAGCGGGTCGAGTGCCCGGTGCAGCTCTTCCTCCAGCTCGCGGAGCTCGCGGTCGATGTCGCTCATCCGTAAGAAGCCATAACGCCGCCCACCACCCGACCAACCATTTTTCGCCCTCAGCGGCCGAGCACAGCCTGGAGCTGCCTTCGCGCGGCGCCGAGGCGCGAGGCGACCGTCTGCTCGGGCACCCTGAGGGCGGTCGCGATCTCGCGATTGCTGTACCCGTGGTAGTGGCGAAGCACGAGGGCGGCGGCCTGTTTGGTCGGCAGCTTCCGCATCGCCCGGACCATGTCCGACCGCTCGGCGAGCACGGCCGGGTCGGCGGGTGGGGCCGGACGGCCCAGGCGGCGGATTAGCTCGCCCGCGTGCCGCACGCGCTGGTAGCGGAGGTCTGAGATCGCGACGTTGATCGCGATGCGGTGCAGCCAGGCCTCGACGGGAGCGTCTGGCTTCCAGGTCTTCCAGCTCCGATAGGCGCGTTCGAACGTCTCCTGGGTGCAGTCCTCCGCACTCGCCTGGTCCCGGACCAGGGTGATCAGGGTGCCCAGGATCCGGCGGTAGGTGTTGCGGTAGAGGCGCTCGAAGTCGGCTTCGGACCCTGGCTCGTAGCGCTTCGGCGCTGCGTGCGCCTCCTCTACCTCGGCCACCACCTCGTCTATTGACTGCAAACGAACGTTCGTCTAACCTCCCCGAACATATGTCCGTGCCGCCATTCGACCCTGCCGCCTACCAAGGGGAAATCACGCTGGACCATCTGATTCCCGCAACCGGGGCCGACTTCGCCCCGCTGCCGCCGGACCTCCGGCCCGAGCTCGTCGCCGCCCTCGCCCGCCGCGGCGTGGAGCGACTTTACTCCCATCAGGCCGAGGCCTACACCGCCGTCCGGCTCGGCCGGCACCTCGTGGTCGTTACCCCCACCGCGAGCGGCAAAACCCTCTGTTACAACCTCCCCGTCCTCCAGCGCCTGCTCGAGGATCCAGAAAGAAGAGCCCTTTACATATACCCGACCAAGGCCCTCGCGCAGGACCAGCTGGCCGAGCTGGGCGCGTTGAAGTCCGGGCTCCCGATCGACGTGCGGGTCGACACATATGACGGCGACACGCCGCCCGGGCGGCGCACCGCGATTCGCGAAGGCGGGCACGTCGTGATGACCAACCCGGACATGCTGCACACGGGCCTTCTGCCGCATCACACGAGGTGGCGCCGGCTTTTCTCCAGCCTCGAGTTCGTCGTCATCGATGAGCTGCACACCTACCGCGGACTGTTCGGCAGCCAGGTCGCGAACGTCATCCGCCGCCTCAAGAGGATCTGCGCTTTTTACGGCTCGCATCCGACGTTCATCTGCGCGTCGGCGACGATCCGGAATCCACGGGAGCTCGCGCAGCGCCTCCTCGAGGAGGATGACATCGCGCTGGTCGACCGCAGCGGCGCGCCGCGTGGCGAGAGACGCCTGGTGTTCTACAACCCGCCGCTCGTCAATCGCGAGCTGGGTGTGCGGCGCAGCTCGATGCTCGAAGCACGGCGCATCGCAGCACCGTGGATCAGGGGCGGAGTGCAGACCATCGTCTTCTGCCGCAGCCGCCTTCAGGTCGAGGTGATGCTGAGCTATTTGCGCCAGGACCTCGACCCGCGCCTCGACTCGTCGCGCCGCGTGCGCGGCTACCGCGCGGGTTACCTGCCTCTGCACCGGCGCGAGATCGAGGCAGGGCTGCGCCGTGGAGACATCACGGCCGTGGTGAGCACAAACGCACTCGAGCTCGGCATCGACATCGGCACGCTGCAGTGCGCGGTGTTGGTCGGATATCCCGGGACGATCGCGTCGACCTGGCAGCAGCTCGGACGCGCCGGCCGTAGGTCCGGTTCGATCGGCGTGTTCGTCGCGTCGAGCTCGCCCCTCGACCAGTTCATCGTCCGCCACCCCGAATATTTCCTCGGCACAGACCCGGAGGAAGGTCTGATCGACCCGGACAACCTGCTCCTGCTCGCGGCGCATCTGCAGGCGGGCCTGTTCGAGCTTCCATTCGAGGAGCAGGAGCGCCTCGGCCGCGCCGACGTGCGCGAGCTTCTCCGCATATTCGAGGAAGATGGGGCCGCAACACGCTCCGCGGGGCGATGGTTCTGGAGCCGCCAGGCTTTCCCCGCCGAAGAGGTGCACCTGCGCCGCATCCTCGCCGACAACGTCGTGATCATCGACACGTCGCAGCCGCGTCCGCAGGTGATCGGCGAGATGGACCAGTTCACCGCACCAGTCCTCCTGCACGAGGAGGCGGTCTACCTGCACGAGGGTGCGCAGTACCACGTCGACCGCCTCGACTGGGACGAGAAGAAGGCCTACGTCCGCCCGGTCGACGTCGACTACTACACGGACGCGCTCGCGTCGGTGACGGTGCAGGTGCTCGACACGTTCGCGGGTCCGGACGGCGATGCGGTCACGCGCAGCCACGGCGAGGTGAAGATCACCTCCCTCGCCAGCATGTTCAAGAAGATCCGGTTCCACACGCACGAGAACATCGGGGCGGGGCCAATCCACCTGCCCGAGCAGACGCTGCACACCACGGGGTACTGGATCACCATCGACGAAGGCCTGTGGCGTTCGCTCGGGCGCGAGACGTTGGAGGCAGGCCTACAGGGGATGGCGCACTCTGTGCGCCACGTCGCGAGCCTCCGTTTGATGTGCGATCCGCGCGACCTCGGCTCGGTCGCCGAGGTGCGGTCCGTGACGACGCTGCGTCCGACGGTCACCGTCTACGAGGCGTACCCCGGAGGGGTTGGGTTCTCGGCCCGCATGTACGAGCTGCACCGCGACCTGCTCGGCAGCGCGGCGGAGCTGGTCCGCGATTGTCCGTGCGCCGCGGGGTGTCCGTCGTGCGTCGGTCCCCTCCATCTCGTGGAAGGAGCGAAGGAAGCGTGCTTGAAGCTCTTGGAGGCAGGCGACGGGTCGGCGACGAGAGATTCGGTGTCCGAGGCGCGCCAGCTGCTAGGCGCCGCCGAGCAGCGCAGCTAAGCGCATCACGTGATGCGTGTGCGAGCAGCGCAGGCGGCAACGACGCAGATGGTGCGAATCGGCGCCGAAGATCCGTCGCCGGTCCCGGCGCCGGCCTCCACGGTCCGCGAGCGCCTTACCCGTTTAGGGGCACCGTCCCGCCCGAGCCCAAAGCCCCCCGTCGTGGTGCCGCGGGGGTTCGATGAGGTTGCTACACCCTTCGGAACGGCGGTGCTGCGGCAGGATGTGATCCCGCTGCCGGCGCTCGATCCCGACCCGGGCAACGTCGCCTACGTCGACACGGAGACGACCGGGCTCACCGGCGGGGCCGGCACCTACGTCTTCGCCGCGGCGGTCGCCCGGCCGATCGACTGCGGCCTGCGCGTCGCCCAGCTCTTTCTTCTCGAGCCCGGACACGAAGCCGCCTTTCTCCACGCGCTGCAAGAGGAGCTGGCGCCGGCGTCCCTCCTCGCCACATTCAACGGAGGCTCGTTCGACCTGCCGATTCTGCGCACGCGGTGGGTCATGGCCCGCATGCCGGGGGAGTTCTCGCAAAAGCCTCACGTCGACCTCTTGACCCTCGTCCGGTCGCTTTACCGGCACCGCCTCGAGAGCTGCTCGCTTCGTTTTGTCGAGGAGCGCGTCCTGGGTTATGACCGCGACGACCCTCTGCCCAGCGCGATGGTGCCCGAGGCCTACTTCGACTTCTTGCGAGTGGGCGCCGTCGATTTTCTCGAAGCTGCGCTCGAGCACAACCGGCTCGATGTGATCAGCCTGGTCCACCTGCACTCGCGGCTGCTGCGGCGACTGCAGGGCGTCGACGTCGACATGGACGCCGACGACTGGCTCGCGCTCGGGCGCCACCGTTTTCGGCGCGGTGCTCGCGCCGACGGGTGGAGAGCTTTGCGCAACGCCACTGCTTTCGCGCGGGGCGAGGCTTCCGCGACCGCCGGCCTGATGATCACGCGGCGCCTCGTCCGGCGAGGATCGGTGGCGGCCGCCGACCGTCTGCTCGGCTGGCTGGAGTCGCGAGCGAGAGAGGACGTCCGGGTGTCGGTCGCTCGCGCGCGGCTCCTGGAGTGGCGGCGCCGCGACCCCGAGAGCGCGCTGATCGTGGTCGAAGACGCTCAGCGGAGGATGCCGGAGCAGGCGCCCGACCTGGAGCACCGGCGCGAGAGGCTCAAACGGAAGGTGCTAGGACGCGGCGACAAGCACGGAGGCGGCCGCGACCGCCGGAAACGCGAGGTCTGGCAGGTTCAGCTCGACGCTTCCATCCTGGACGGCACGACCTAGCGACTCAACGACGGATGGGTCGAATGCGGTGCCGGATCCCTCCCGAACCTTGATCAACGCGTCTGGAGGCGCGATCCTCGCGCAGCCCCGGCCCGCGGTGAGCGCTTCATACATCTCCGCTACGGCCAGGATCCTCGCCATCAACGGAATGTTCTCCCCCGACATTTCTACTGTGCCTGCGGGGGCGCCATCCGCTCCTCCCACGCCATCCCAGCGTTCGTGGTGATGGCGGACGGCGGCCACGATCTCCGGCGCGAACTGTGCCCCGGAGACGATTCGCTCGCCCTCCTCGGGATGGCCGGGAGCCTCGAAGGCTTCGCCACCCGAGGGCAGCGTCATGTGACCGACGTCGTGCAGATATGCGGCGATGCGCAAGGCTTCCAGGTCGCTCGAGGAAACGCCCGCCCGGCGTCCGATGGCGCCGGCGATGGCGACGACGCGGCTCGAGTGCCCCTGCGTGATGGGGTTCCGGTGGTCGACGGCGTGCGCCACCGCGACCATGATCTGCGGTCCTGCCTCGGCCAGCAGCGGAACGAGGGACGAGTTAGCCAGCTCGAGCTCGGTGACCAGCTGGGGAAATGTGCAGGTCCGGTCCTTGCCCTCGCGTTTTGCCAGGTACAGCGCCTGGTCGGCAGCCGCGACCAGCTCATCGGAAGTGAAGGCGTCGTCCGGATACGTCGCGACCCCGATGCTGAAAGTCAGCTGCTTGCCCGGAATGGTCGAGACCGCTGCCGCGTGCACCGCATCGACGATGCGATAGGCAAGGCGCTGTGCCGCCGCGCCCGTAGCCTCCGGAACGATGACCGCGAGCTCGTCGCCGCCGTACCTCGCGACGAGGTCCTGGCCGCGCACCGTCGTGCGCACGATGCGGGCGCCCATCTGGAGGACAAGGTCACCGTGCTGGTGGCCGAGCTGGTCGTTCACTGACTTGAAATGGTCGAAGTCGATGAGGAGCAGGGACAGCGGCACCTCGCGCCGATCAGGTCGCATGAACGCGGCGTCGAGCCTTCTGCGGAACTCGCGGGCGTTGCCGAGCCCGGTCAGACCATCCGTCGTCGCCTCCTGGCGCGTGCGCTGGAAGCGCAGCGCATTCGCCACTGGGACCGCCGAGCTGCCGGACAGCGCGTCCACCGCGAAAAGGTCCTGGTTGGTGAACGCCCCGGCGGCCTGGGTCAAGAGAACGATCACGGTGGCCCCCTCGCTGGAAGCGATCGGCACGACCAGGCTCTTCTTGTCGGCCGAGAAGACTGCCTCGCCGGTGCTCGCCGCCTGGGCGATCTGGTGCTCGTCGAGTGCCTCCTCCTCCGGCGCCACGGGGCCCTTGCCGTTCCGATTCGCGGTCGCCACGACCGACAGCCCTTCCTGTGAGGAGAGGATCACCCGCCCACGCTCGGCCGTCGTCATCTCCACCGCGTGGCCGACCAGCACGTCGAAAACGTCCTTGATGTCGGTATCGCTGACCAGGTTCATGCTCAGCTCTCGCAGCGAGTCGGCCTGAGCTGCACGTTCCACCGCCGCGCGCCGCTCGCGCTCCAGCTCCCGGGTCATGTAACCGGTGGCAAGCGCCACGACCAGGAACAGGAACATGGTGCCGATGGTCGTATTGGTGTTGATGTTGAGGTTGGCGGGCGTGAAGCTGCCGCCGATGAACAGATAAAGGAAGGAAATGAGGAGGGCCGAGAGAAAGGCTGCCGTGGCGCCGAATCGAACCGCGTTCGTTATGACGGCGAGGAAGAGCGCAAGGAAGAACGGGCTGTTGAAACCGTCCGAGAGGTAGACCAGCCCGGNNGCGAAGAAGATGTCGAGGACCATGGTCGTNAGGCTGAACTGCTTGCCTGGCNGGTAGCCGCGGACCAGCACCACCTGCACGATGACGTTCATCACCGCCCAGGCGAAAAGGACGACGTCGATGATCACCTTGGCCTCGACACCGGTCGCGGGGTTGAAGTTGTTCAGCGCGCCGAGGACGATCAGGAAGAGCCAGCGAAAAACCAGCGCGACTCGCTCGCCCACGCGACGGCGGTCGGCATCGAACGTCGCGTCGATCGCCTTCGCGCGGACCTCCTGCCAGCTAGGCGGCACCCGCGCTTTCTTGGGATGGCTGCCCTTCGCCGGCGAAGTATCGCCGGACGATCTGCGGCGGCCCAGGAACCTCATCACTCGTTCTTCACGCGGAAGGGCCTAATGATGGGCCTGGGGGACGCGAAATGACCCCCTCCATCAGTCTCGAATCGCAGCCGAACGCGGGGGCGGCGCGTCATCATTTCACGGCATGCAGCGCCTACGACGGCTCACGGCGGCCGAGTTGTTCACGTGGGCCGCGTGCGCGGTGGCGGTGGCCGGCGCCGTGGTGGCGATCGCGATCCCGGCCGGCGGGACGAACCGCGTGCAGGGCGCCGCGCTGCCCCTCGCCATCGGCGCCGCCGTTCTGGCCGCCAATGCTCTGACCTGGCAGCGTCACATGCTCGGCGGTCTCCTCTACGCCGCTGCCGCCCTCGCCATCCTGTACGGAATCCTCCTGGCCCTGTCGGTGCCTCTCCGGCTGGCTGTGGAGGGAACATGCCCACTTGCTTCCGCGTCGTGCCCGTTGGGATTCGAATACCCCGCGACCGCCGGCGAGAATTTCGCGGTGTACGCAGCGACCATCTGTGGGGCGGTGTCCCTCATCCTGCTCTTCATCGCGTTCGAGCTGCGGTTCCTGCGCAAGCCTCGGCCGGTGCGCGACGAGACCGCTCCGCAGCGCGACCAGAGCGGTCCGCCGACTCCTTAAGCCTTCTTAAGCCCAGGCGCCTGGCCGGGCGGCAGGTCTCGCGCTTCGTCCAAGTCCGCGATATCGGCTCAAAACGCGGTCCCGAAGGCTACCATTCGTTGTCCGTCCGCCCAATGAACTCCCCTGCTACGTCATTGCAAATCGCTGATCTATGCGCAACGTCTCCTGCGCAATATCTCTCCACCGAGCACGTTGCCCTCGACAGCCCATGAATTCCTATGGAGTGAAAGTGGCCGGACGGATTGAGCGTCGCACGCGCGCTGCGCTGCGCCCTGTGAGTCGGGGTGTGCGCAGCCAGCGGAGCCAGGCGCTGGTCGAGTTCGCCATGGTGGCGCCCCTGTTCCTGCTCGTTCTCTTCACCGCGATCGATATCAGCAGGCTCCTGTATGCGTACACGGCCATCTCGTCCGCGGCGCGCGACGGCGCGCGCACGGCGTCGCTCAGCCAATCGATCTTCTCCGACTGCCAGATCATCCAGGAGGTCGAGCTGGTCGGCCAGGGATTCCCCGTGAGGATGGATCCCAACTCGATCGTCGGCAACTCCGACCCCAACAACCCGAGCGGACCCTTGCAGCCGTCGACTCCGCCACCCAACGTCGGCTACGCATACATCTGGCCGGCCGTCGCGACGGCCAATCCACCGGACACCAACTGCAGCTCGAGCCAGCAGCGCGCGGTCTCGCCGTCAGTCAAGCACGTCGCGGTGGAGGTCCAGTACCACTTCGTCCCGCTGCTGCCGTTTGTCAACCAGTTCGCCGGGAACATCATCGTCAAGACGGTTTCAGTGGTGACGACCGAATGATGTTCTACCTGCGGGGAATCAAGCGCCAGAGCGGGCAGGTCCTGCCGATCGCAGCGGCCGCGTTCCTCGTGATGTGCGCGCTGGCCGGCCTTGCGATCGACGCCAGCCGGGACTACCTGGTCAAGCGACAGGCCCAGGACGCCGCTGACTTCGCCGTCCTGGCCGCGTCGAAGCAAATGACCCTGTCCGGCACCCTCACCAGCCCGGTCGCGTCCAACTCGGCCACCGTCATCGCCGCCCACGACTATGCGGCCAGCAACGGCTTCAATACGATCTACTCGAACGGCTGCGACGTCCCCGGTCCTTCCTCCTTCTCCGCGACCTGGTTCGACATCGGCGGAGTCCCCTGCGGGTCGACGACCGGGTTCAACAACAAGGTCACCTTGCACTCGCCCCCGGTCGCGCTTCCCGGCTCCCCCGTGCCGCAAGCCTGCACGGGCAGCGGACAGTTCACATGCGTGCAGGTCGTGATCACCACGCGCATCGCCGAGCTGTTCACCTCTGTGCTTGGGATCAGCACGGCGTACGTCACGGTCGGAGCGGCGGCGCAGGCGATCCTCCCGAGCTCTTCCTTCGATGCCCCTCCACCGAACGCGCTGACGATCTACCAGCCGCAGATCGGATGCGTTCCCGCCTCGCAGCAGTGCTTCGATGAGACCAAGGCCGTCGGCCGGACGCTGCTCTCGTGCACCGGCGTTGGTAACAACTGCCCCACGTTCTGGGCGAGACCTAACACGGCGCCCAAGATCTACGGCTACGACGGGTCCGTGCTCACGCCGCCCGGCGACTACACAGCGCTGCGGTCGAACGGCGACATGGTGATCCAGGACCGCACCACGATCTGCGATCCGTACAACGGGCTCACATGTTCGCCCAACTCGGCGATCGGTGGGGCCGGTTTTGCGGTGCCGGCCGGCGCCAAGGTGTACTGCTCGTCGAACGTCGGGGCCGTTTCCACGCCCTGCACGAACTCTGGACAAGCGCCCCTGTCCACGCTCTACGGCAACCAGGCCGGATGGTTCATACCCGGGTACTGGTACCCGACGGTCAACACCAGCGCGTTGACCGACTGCGGTTCGCTCATCCTCAACGGCCAGCCGATGTACGGCCCGTGCGCCGACCCGCTGGAGCCGTACCAGATCGGGAATGGGAAATATGACTACATCGTGATCAACCACGGAAACTACGAGTTCGGCCCGGGGCTTTACGACATCACCGGCAAAGCACCCGTCAACAACCTGACCGGCTGTTGCTACACCGCCAACGGGATCGACCACAGCCGAGAAACCGCAACTGACTTCGACCTCTGCACCGCCGGCCTGCCGAACTCCTGTCCGGGCTTGACCGCTGGGATCTGGCTGGGACATGGCGGCGGCGCCTTCACCGCCTACTCCGGCCCGACGCCGGGCTCGTGCACCAACGGCGTGGCGGGCAGTGGTGGTGGCGGCGGTGACCCGACCGTCATCAGCGGCAGCGGCGTCGTGTTCCGGTTCGAGGCCAACTCAGGTGGCTTCGTCAGCACACACGAGGTGCAGGGCCTGGCTCTCGCGGGGGCCGGCGTCGGATCGCTGGCCTCGGTGAGCGGCTCGCCGCTGCTCTTCGACATGGAGAACAGCGGGTGGATCCACCTGGACGCGTCCCAGCCTGGCGCGGGCACCCCGCCCAACACGACGAGCGGCATCATCTACCAGGCTCCTCCTCCGGCCACCAATGGCGGAGGCGTCGAGTTCAATCCCGCCATGGCCGGCTTCAACGTCAGCGGTCAGGAGCTGCCTGCCATCCAGGGCCAGATTCTCGCTTACAGCGTCACCGTGTTCGGCCAGTCCGGCGGCGTGCTGGACTTCACCCAGGGCTACGGCGGCGGATCGGTGCCGGGCATCGGGACCAGCGGTAGAAACGAGAACCAGATCATCACGAGCGTCTCGCTCACGGCCGGCGCTCCGGGCTATTCCGTCCTCACCGTGAACTACTCCGACGAGTGGATGATGGACGCCTACGACGTCTACACCAAGATCAACAACAGCAGCCCGCAGTTCTTCTCCCAGGGCATCTGGACCACCGTTCCCGGCCCTGGCACGCCGCTCCCACCGCCCGGCAACAACCCGGGTGACGCCAACCCTGCGTATCCGAGCGGCAGCACGCCTGGCACGTACTCGATCATCTCCACGGGCCCGCCGCAAGGAAACAGCGACTGGCTGTACACGATCCCGGGAGGCAACGGCGCGACGATCGAGGCCATAGGCGGCTGGAACTGGGGCCACCACAACACCATCCCCGGAGCCAACAACAGCACCTACACGGCGAAGCTGAAATACACGTTCCCGAACCCGGCGGGCAGCTACTTGAGCGTCACCATCTTCATGCTCGACGGTGACCGCTGCGGTGACTACGCGTACGCCACCTACACCTTCAGGAGCACCGGTGGCCCTGGCCCCGGACAGCAGGCCATCGGCTCGGTGTCGTTGGTCTCATGACACAGTCCGTGACGACCCGCGCGGCAAGACGGAAGCAACGAGGCCAGGCGCTGGTGGAGTTCACGCTCCTCACGCCCGCGCTCATCATCTTCGTGCTGCTGACCGTTGACGTCGGCCGAGCCTACTGGGAGACCATCGACGCGGCCGGCGCTGCGCGCGCCGGTCTGCGGATGGGGATCATCTCCGACACGTCGGACATCGGAAGCGCGGTTCGCGACGAGCCGAACACCGGTATCCCGAACACGGTCGCGGCCTGGGGATCCGTAGGACCCGGCACCGCGAACGGGATATGCACCGTCGCCACCACCGTCTGCGGCGATCCGAACGGCTGCGCCTCCACGTCTTTCACCGGCTCGCAGATCGCTTGCTTTGCGATCCGGACGTGCACGCTATCTTCCGGCTCCGACCTCGGCAGCTGCTCTTCTTATGGCGCTTGGGGACTCCGCCCGGTGTCTGGAGGAAAGGGACTGCAGGTCCTTGTCGTGATCAAGTTTCCCGCGGTCACTCCCGCCCTCTCGACTCTCGTCAACGGCGGGACTTTGTACCTGAGTCAGTCTTCGCTGGGAAACGAGCTTTACTTCTAGCGGCCGCTGATCACGGCGATTTCAGCAGGTTCGCCGGCGTGCCAGACGACCTCGCCCAGCCCGGCTGCAGCGGACCGCCGGCCGCCCAGATCGCCGTCCCGAGCGTGACCAGCACGCTGACGATGGCAAGCGCCGCCCAAAGCCGCGGAGAGGTGGTCCAGCGCTCGGCGACGCGGATGGCGAGAAATGCGATCAGGGCCGACGCGACCGCGGCCACGTTGAGGAATAGGAACACTGCGTTCCTCACATCCGAACCAGTGCCCAGGGAGTGGATGACCGCGATGAGCCAGCCGGCGTACATGACGCGGTGCAGCCAGACCCAGCTGGATCGCGGCAGGCGACGGGCGGGCCAGCTGGTCAGGGTCGCGGCCGCGTACAGGTATGCGGATATCACGCCGAGACCGAGCCACGTGCCTCGGTAGGCCGAGGCAAACGGAACGAAAACGTCGATAGGGCCCAGGCGAGCATAGGGATCGAAGATCGCCGCGACGACGTGCAATCCACCGAAGACGACGGTGAGCAGCGCGAGGTTGCGATGAGCCCCTTCGATAACGAACGGATACGCGGCAGGCATCCCCGCGCGCGCGATGCCGAGGACGAGCACGGCGGTGAGGAGCAGCACGGTCACCTCGCCGGCGCTGCGATCGACGAACCAGAGTGGGTTCGTCGACGTCATGAGCCGCCTGTGGTTGCGACGGCCTTGGCGCCTGGGGAGGGAGTCGGCGCCTGAGACGCAGGCTGCAGGCCCGCACCCGGAAACAAACCGTAGACCGTCGACACGATCAGGTTCTGGAAGTCACCGGGTCCGATCTGTTCGAGGCCGGCCTGGACGAAGAGCGCGGCATTCAAGCCCGCTGCCGCGACCGCGGTGGTGATCGTGATGCGGCGCAGGACGGCGCGCTGGTCGGCCGGCCGGCGGCGACGCCTTTGCTCCTCGGCGCGCATCGCCTCACGCCATGGCTCGTGGCCCGGTTCGCTCAAAGGGGACGGGCCTCGTAGCCCAGCGCGCGCAGAGCCTCGTCGATCCACTGCACCGCCATCTCCCGGGTGTTGGGCCATACCCCGGCCGACGATTTCGGCGTGCCCGTGTCGATCACAACGCGTCCGGCCACGCGCAGGAGGCGGCGCACGAGCGGCGCCGCCTCGGGTTCGTTGAGCTCGAGGCTCTCCAGCGCACGGGAGAGCATGAAGCACGCGGCGTTGAACGTTTCAGCGTCGATCGGCTTATCATTCGCCAACCGCTCGGCCAGTTCGGCCCTTAGATCGGAGGGGTCCATGTGCCGGGTAATATTCAAACAGGGCTGGAATGATGGACCTAACCGAACCCGTATTGCTTACGGCCGAAGGGCTGGAAAAGCTCAAGCGCGACCTCGAAGTCGCGCTGCGCCGTCGCGCCGACGCGGGTGAGCGCCTGAAGGAGGCGTTCCAGCCAGGCGACATCGAGGACAACCCGGAGTACGAGCAGGCGAAGGAGGAGGTGGGCCTCCTCGACAGCCGCATCTACGAGCTTCAGGAGATGATCGGCCGCGCGTCGATCATCAAGGAGACCCATTCGAGCGTCGTCGAGCCCGGATCGACGATCGAGGTCGTCGACAACGAAGGCGACAGCGAAACCTACCACCTGGTCGGCGCTGTGGAGAGCGACCCGTCCGCGGGCCGCATCTCGGTCGACTCGCCGGTCGGGCGAGCGCTCGTGGGCAAGAAAAAGGGCGACAAGGTGACGGTCAGCGTCCCTTCAGGAACCCTGACGCTCACGATCAAGGCGGTCAAATAATGAGAGGGAACCTACCGGTTCCCTCTCACGCTCCCCACGACTTCGTCGTGGCGGACCCCAGCCGGTATGCCGACCCGGCCTGCGGCCGGGCAAGCGCCGCTGCTCACCCTCCCGCTGAAGATCTGGCTAGGAAGTAACACCACGTCCCTGAGGGCGACTGAGTCGACGCAGGCGATCGATGTCGAAGCGATCTCCGATCGCACCACCGTCGGCGTGTTGTTCCGGCAGATCGCCAAGTACCGTGATCGGGCACTCGTCCACTACCGCGAAGGCGACGGCCCATGGCAGGTCCTCACGTGGTCCGACATGCAGCGGCACGTCCTCGCCGTCGCGTCGGGCCTGGTCGACGCCGGGATCAAGGCAGGCGACTGCGTGCTTCTTTTCTCGGACAACCGCATCGAGTGGCTGTACTGCGACTTCGCCATCCAGGCTGTCGGTGCGATCACCGTGCCCGTCTATCACAACCTCTCCAACGACGGCGCCCAGACGATCGCGACGGACAGCGCGGCCGTTTACGCCATCGCGTCCGACCCGGAGCTCGGCGCGAAGCTCCAGGTCACCGGCAACCTGCGCCACATCGCGTACATGGACCGCGAGATCGCGGAGTGGGTCAAGAAGCAGCCCGATAACCTCGCCGAGATCAGCGCGCGCCTGGGCAAGATCTCTCCCGACGACCTCTGCACGATCGTCTACACGTCGGGCACGACGGGCTTTCCAAAAGGTGTCGAGCTCGCGCATCGCAACCTGGTCGACCTGAGTCGCGCCGCGGTCAAGATGCACCCGATCACCGACCAGGACTCGTCGATCTCTTGGCTGCCGTACTCACACGTCTTCGGCCGCATCAACGACATCTTCGACGGCCTGCTGTACGGCGGCCAGACCTGGATCTCTCGGGGTCAGGACCACCTCGCGGAAGAGATTCACGAGATCAAGCCGACGATCATGCTCAGCGTCCCGCGCGTCTACGAAAAGATGTATGCGGCCGTGATGGCCCGCGTGCGCGATGCGAGTCCGGTCCGACAAGCGATCTTCAAATGGGCGATCGGTGCGGGCACGCGCTTCTCCATGTCGCCGCAGCCGGGTCCCGTGCTGCGAGCCCAGCGACGTCTGGCGGACCGGCTCGTCCTGACCTCGATTCGAGACCTTCTGACCGGCGGAAGGCTGCGCTTTTTCATCAGCGGAGGCGCCGGCCTGGCGAGGGAGATCGAGGAGTTCTTCTGGGCGCTCGGGGTGCCGATCTTGAACGGCTGGGGCCTGACCGAGACCACTTCCGGAGTCTGCTCGAACACGCTTCGGGAGCACCGCTTCCTGACCGTCGGCAAACCCGTGCCGGGGGTTGAGCTGAAGATCGCGGACGACGGAGAGATCCTGGTCAAAGGTCCCGGCAACATGCGGGGTTATCACAACCAGCCCGCGGCGACGGCGGAGGTGCTCAACGACGGCTGGTTCTATTCCGGGGACATCGGCGAGATCGACGGCAACGGCTACCTCAAGATCACCGACCGCAAGAAGTCGCTCTTCAAGACCTCAGGCGGAAAGTACATCGCGCCCATGGCGATCGAGCATGCGATCCTGCGCGACCCGCTCGTGCTTCGGGCGGTCGTGGTCGGCGAGGGTAAGCCTTACGTCACCGCGGTCGTCGTTCCCGACCGGGACGCCGCTCGCAAGCAGGGACTCGACGAGGCGGCGCTGCAGGCCTCGATCCAGAAAACGGTCGACGACGTGAACTCGCAGCTCGGACACTGGGAGACGGTGAAGTACTTCACGCTGCTTCCCCGCGACTTCACCGAGGAGGCCGGGGAGCTATCGCTCAAGCAGGACGTCAAACGCAAGGCGGTCGCCGAGCACTTCCACGACCAGATCGAAGCCATGTACACCGGAAAGTCCAAACCCTCGTAGATTTGCTGCCGTGGCAGGCCCCATCGATCTCTCCGAGCTTCACGCGGCGCTGGACCGGCTGCGTCCTCAGCTGTGCCACTGCGGCCTCAAGGGCGAATGTCTCGGCTGCAAAGGGATCGAGATGGTGCGCGTCCAGGCGGAGGCGGTGGTCGCCGCGGCCAGCCAGCCGATCCTGATCCAGGTCGCCCAGGAGAGCGCGATGAAGGACATGGCTTCCCGCTTCCAGGCGATGTCGGAGCGCCTCATGTCCGACCCCGAGATTCGCCGTTCCGCCGAGCAGATGCAGGAGCGGCTGATGTCAGACCCCGAGACGCGACAGCTCCTCGAGGAGCTGATGCGGCGCCTCGGCGGGCCGCCTCAGGAGGAGCTGAACTAGAGGCGCGGCCGGAAAAACCGTCGACGGATCTTCGGCGCCCATGCGGCCCATCTCCGGGTTCAGCTCCTGCGCTGCTCGCTCACGCATCTGCAATGCGCTCGCTGCGCTGCTCGTCGCTTCACCCGGATCTGGACCTCCTGGATCGCCGAATCTCTCGTCGAGGGTTTTCGGCCGCGCCTCTACCCCGGCTCAGGCCGCCTTTGGCGTTGCGGTCGGTGCGCCGGCCGCGGGCTTCGGGTGCTTCACGTGGGCGTTCCACAGCGGAAGCGTCCCGGTCTGCAGCTTCTTGAGGATCGCTTGCTCCTGCGCAGCCGTGAGCTTGTTGGCCTTGACCGCGGCGTCGAGGGAGGGTGTGAGCCTGGCGATAAGCAGCGGGCGGAACTGCTCCTCGGTGAGATTCTTGGATGCGGCGACCTGAGAGAGGGACTGGCCGCCGGCAAGGTCGGTCTTCAGCTGGGCGTCGGTGATGCCGAGCGCGGAGGCCGCCGCGGTCTCATAGGCCGCCATGTAGGCGCCGATGTCGGCCTTGGTGCCGCCGTGTGGCGCGGCCACCGAGGGGAGAGTGCATGGAGTCTGGCCGGCGAGCTTCTTCTTGATCGCGTCCGCCTGGGCCTGCGTGAGCTGTTTGGTCGCAACCTGGTCCGCCAGGGTGTCGGCGATCGCCTTTTGATACGCGTCGTTGATCTGGGCCTGGCTCTTGCCGATGCGCACGGCGAAGTGGGACATGAAGTCCGAGCAGACCGTGGCTTTGGTCGATGCCTGCAGCGTCGAGTCCGTACCGGCATTCGCCGGTGACGAGGCCGCGGGGTGAAAGCCAAAGGTCATGCCGGAGGCGGAGGCGGTGACGACCACCGCAGCGCCGGCCACCATGACGGCCCCGGCGGCGAAACCGACGATGCGCAGGTAGCGGGCACGCAGGAGTCTTGTCATATTCCAAGTTAACGCCGGCCGGCCCGAAACCTTCTTCAAGCTTTTGTAAGTCGAGCCGCGGTCTATATTCGGCGGCATGGAAGCGCCACCCGCCTCCGGATGGAGCGGCAAGCATGCCGTCGAGCTGTACGTACAGACGTACACGACCATGCTCCAGAGCTCGGGCGACATCAAGATCGAGTCCCTGGTCCAGGCACACCTGGGCATGGGCTCGGTCCTGCATCCCCTGGCCGCCGAGCCCCAGTCGGACATGGGCGCCCTGCTGTACACCGTGCGGCGGCTGCCGGCCGCCATCAACCACTGCCGCCGCGTGATCATGGGCCAGAGCCCCCAGGGATTCAGAGCGGTGCTCGGGGCGGACATCATGACCTGGGAATCGGTCAAAGCGCCCGCCCGCCGTAGGCGCTGGTACCACGACGGCAAGAACACGCTCGCCGTCCTGATCGCGTCGACGTCCGACATCGACGACCTCGTACCAACCCTGGTCGCATTCCAGATCGAGTGGAACAAGCTCCATCGCGCGATGCAGGACGCCGGCCTGACGGACAACGAGGCCAGGCAGGCCGCCGGCGCCAGCCAGGACGACTGGCGGCGACTGCACGACGCTTGGGGCGAGAGCTTCGACGCCAACCTCGCCGCCATCAAGCGCGAGGAGTGCCGGCTCGTGCTTCGGCTGATCGGCGGCAGCCACATCGGCTTTGCCCGCAACGCCAGCCGATGGTGGCTTCCCATCGCGGCCGCGATGGACGAGATGGGCTCGCGGGACGCGCCGATCTACTTCGTGTCCTCGAACTCGCACAGCCTCGTCAACGTGCTGACCGGGGTCGCGCGCCGCATCGAGAACGAGATCGTCGATTGGATCGGCCGGAGCGACAGCGGCCTCGACGAAGAGAGGAAAAAGCTGGAGGCCGGCCACAGCCGCGCGTCAAGGCAGAACTGGCTCTACTACGGGGCGCGCCAGATCTTCGACGCGCATCCCGAGCGCGAGCGCCTGCGCAAATGGCGAGCCGAGCTCGAGGCTGCGAACGGCGTCCGTCACGTCCCGGCGGTGGGGACGGGCGTCGACTCGGCCGCGCAGATCTTCATGCTGTCGAAGCTCGACGCTTCGGCGATCGACCCGCGTGTCGGCGCCGTCGACGAGCGGAAGCTGCGCGAGTCCGACGCCTGCATCGTCAACGTCGACTACCCGCTGGGCGCGGCCGCGTATCACATCCTCCGTCAGGTCGCGGAGCAGGCCGCGTGGGTCGCGGGCGTTTACGTCCTTGGCAAGGCGGCGACGCTCAACGCGGACGTCGGCGACGTGATGATCCCGAACGCGGTGTACAACGAGCACTCTGGCAACACGTACTGGCTCGCCAACTGCTTCACCGCCAGCGACGTCCAGCCGAACCTCGCCTACGGCTCAGCCCTGGACAACCAGCGTGCGGTGACCGTGCGAGGCACGTTCCTGCAGAATCGCGATTACCTCGACTTCTACTACCAGGGCCGCTACACGGTCGTCGAGATGGAGGCCGGACCGTACCTCGACGCGTGCTACGAGGTCGGGCACGCGGAACGGTATCCGACCGGCGAGAGTGTGAACATGGCGCAGGTCAACTTCGACCTCGGCATCGTCCACTACGCATCCGACACTCCCTACACGCAGGCGCGCACGCTTGGGGCGCGCGGGCTTAGCTATCGCGGAATGGACTCGACCTACGCGTCGGCTATCGCGGTTGCGCGGAGGATCCTGCAGCGCGAGGAGGCGCTTCTCGAGCCGGCGAAGTAAACACCGGGTGGGGATGGTTGTGCTCGCCCGCACCGTGATGGATTTCGCCACAGGGATGGCAGCTCTCGACCTGGATCGTGGTGTGCCCGATCTCGAATCGCGCGCAGAGTCTCTGCTCGAGGTCGCGGACGACATGTTCGGCGTCACCCAGCGAGCAGTCGTCGATGACAACGTGGACGCTCAGCGCGATCTCTTCCGAGGAAAGCGCCCAGACGTGAAGGTCGTGCACGCCGGTGACATCCCGCGTCCGGGTGATCTCGCTGGTCACCTGGTCCAGGTCGATCTCCGCCGGGGTCCCTTCGAGTAGGAGGTTGATGGTCTCGCGGACGATCCGCCAAGCACCCCATGCGATCAGGGCCGCGATGACGAGCGACAGCAGCGGGTCGATGTAGAGCCAGCCCGTCAGCAGGATGACCACACCCGCTATGACCACACCGGCCGAGGCGCCGATGTCTCCCGTGACGTGGAGGAACGCCGCCCGCATGTTCAGGCTCTTCGTCTCACCGCGGAGCCCGAAGACGACGTAAGAGTTGATTGCGATGCCGACCAGGGCGGTGGCGATGACCACCCATCCCTGCACCGGCTCAGGGTGGGCCAGGCGCCGCACCGCCTCATAAGCGATCGCGATCACGATCACGATCAGGGTCACCGAGTTGACGAGCGCGGCCAGGATGCTCACCCGCTGATAGCCATAGCTCCGGCGCCGGTCGGCGGGACGTTTCGACTGCTCCAGGGCAAACCAGGCGAGGCCCAGGGCGAACACGTCGGTCAGGACGTGGCCGGCGTCCGAGAGCAGCGCCAGGGAGTGGGAGACGAGCCCGCCTGCGAACTCGACCAGCAGGATGACGAAGGTGAGCGCCAGCGCGGTCCTGAGGGTGGCGCCCCGCTGGTTCAATCGTTCCATACCTTCACTCTACCCACCGCGCCACCAATCCTCTCCGCGTTCGAGGTAGGCCAGGAGCATGCCGTGGCGGAGGCCCTCGTGGCTCACGTGAAGGAGGGCCAGGCCGTACCAATCCAGGAACAGGAGAAGGGCCTCCACGCCGGCTCGCATCGCCCGGATGCGGCTGACCGGAAGGCCCACCTCGGCGGCGACCCGAGCCGCCTTGTGCCCGTCGAGCCGCGCTTCGCACGTGAGCAGGTCGGCCGTCGTCAGAACCAAGGGCGGGTTGCGCCGGGCCAGGACGGCGGGCAGGTTCGACGCGGTCCCTCCGGTGGCGACCAACCGTTCCACGTCGCCATCCGGGGCCTGAGCCAGCTCGCGGAGCGCCGCCCTCCGCAGCCTCGCCCTTTCTTCGGGCTTGGGCGGATCCGACAGGTAGGTGGCGGCGAGGACGCCCGAGCCGATCGGCAGCGACGCCGGGCGGAGCATCTCGTGGTCGCGGGCGATCACGACCTCGGTCGAGGCTCCCCCCAGGTCGACCATCGCCCATTCCCTGCGGATCGCGTGACGGCTGGCCACGCCGAGAAAGCTGAGCTCGGCTTCGCGGCGTGAGGTGATGATGCGGATGGGCGCGCCGATCGCCTCGCCGGCCCGCCTGACGAACGCGGGTCCGTCCGAGGCCTGGCGCACCGCCTGGGTAGCCGCGGCGATGAGCTTTTCGTAGCCATGGGTCTGCGCCTGCTCGATGACCCGGCGCAGCGCGCTGATCGCCGTCCGGGCGCGGCTCCCGATCACGCCGCTCTTCGCGACCTGGGGGCCCAGCTCCGGCATCTCGACGTAATGGGCGACGTACTCGAGCTTGCCGCGCACAACGTCCGCGACGAGCACGTGCACCGTGTTGCTGCCGATATCCACCGCGGCGAGTCGCATTCAGAAGGAACTCTAGAATCAGCCGGAATGGCGACGCGGAAAGGGAGGACACGAGTGGAGCGCGACTCGATGGGCGAGATGGAGGTCCCTGCCGACGCTTACTACGGCGCCTCGACGCAGCGCGCGGTGCTCAACTTCCCGATCTCCGGCCAGCCACTGCCCCGCCGCTTCATCCGCGCGCTCGGCATGGTCAAGAAGGCCGCGGCGCAGACAAACCGCGAGCTCGGCCTGCTGCCGCGCCGTCGCGCCGTGGCGATCGCCGCGGCGGCGCAGGAAGTGATCGACGGCAAGCTCGACGACCAATTTCCGATCGACGTCTACCAGACCGGCTCAGGCACCTCGACCAACACCAACGCCAACGAGGTGATCGCGAATCGCGCGACCGAGATTCTCGGCGGCGAACGCGGCTTGAAGCTGGTCCATCCGAACGATCACGTCAACCTCTGCCAGTCGTCCAACGACGTCATCCCGACCGCGATCCAGCTCGCTTCGGCCATGGCGATCAAGGATGAGCTCGTTCCGGCGCTGGAGCGCCTCGAGCGATCGCTCGAAGCGAAGAGCAAGGAGTTCTGGCCAGTCGTGAAAACGGGCAGGACCCACCTGCAGGACGCGACTCCAATCCGGCTCGGGCAGGAGTTCCGCGGGTACGCCGGGCAGGTCGAGGAGTCCATCCGCCGCGCCGACGCCGCGGTGGACGAGCTGTCGCGCGTCCCGCTCGGCGGCACTGCGGTGGGGACCGGGCTGAACTCGCATCCCCAATACGCGCGCATCGCCGCGGCGCGTCTCGCCAAGGCGACGGGCGTTCCGGTTCGCGAAGCCCAGAACCACTTCCACGCACAGGCGACTCTCGACGTCCTGGTGGCCGCGCACGGCGCGCTACGCACAATCGCAACCAGCCTCTGGAAGATCGGGTCCGACATCCGGCTCATGGGCACCGGCCCCGTCGCGGGCCTGGGCGAGCTTCGCCTCCCGGAGACGCAGCCCGGCTCGAGCATCATGCCGGGCAAGGTGAACCCCGTGATCATCGAGTCGATGCTGATGGTCATCGCCCGCATATACGGCAACGACACGACGGTACTTGTCTCGGGCCAGTCCGGCAGCCTCTTCGAGCTCAACGTGATGATGCCGGTGGCGGGCTACTCGATGCTCGAGTCGATCACGCTCCTGGCCGCCGCCGCGCGCAACTTCTCCGAGCGGTGCGTCGAAGGCCTGCAGGCAACCGACCGGGGGCCGGAGCTGGTCGAGCGAAGCCCGATGCTGGCGACGGCGCTCAATCCCGTCATTGGATACGACGAAGCGGCCAAGCTCGCCAAGGAGTCGATGCGGACCGGAAAGTCGATCCGGCAGCTGGCCCGAGGGCGCGGCGTCACCGAAAAGCAGCTCAACAAGGTGCTCGACCTCGGCAAGATGACGAAGCCAGGTCTCGAGGGTCCGGGCGGGGGCGGATAGCCTCCAAGTCAATGCGCCTGGAGCATCCGCTCCGCAGGTTTCGCCTCGCCGTCGTCCTGCTCGGCGCCGTCATCGCCATCGGAATCACCGGCTACATGCTCATCAACGGATGGGACCTGCTCGACTCCTTCTACATGGTGATCATCACGATCAGCACCGTCGGCTACACGGAGGTGCACCCGCAGGGCACCGCCGGGCGGCTGTTCACCTCAGGGCTGATCGTCGTGGGCGTGGCCACGATGCTCTACGGCTTCGGCGTGTTCGCCGAGACGCTGGCGGACAATGCTTTCGGCAGATATCGAAGGGGGCGGCAATTGCAGCGAGACCTTGACCACCTGCGAGACCATTTCGTCATCTGCGGCTACGGACGCATCGGGACCCAGGTCGTGGCGGAGTTCGAGGAGCACAAGGTCTCGTACGTCGTCATCGACCAGACCCTGGAGGCGCTCGAACGAATTCGCGCCGAGGGGCGGCTGCACATCGAGGGCGATGCGTCGAAAGAGGACGTCCTGAAACAGGCAGGCATCGAGCGCGCCCGCGGGCTCATCTCCGCGGTTGATTCCGACGAGCGCGCCGTCTACATCGTGCTCGCTGCGCGGGCGATGAACCCCAACCTCTACATCGTGGCTCGCGCGGGCCGCACCGACTCGATCCGGCGGCTCGAGCTCGCGGGCGCATCGCGCATGATCTCGCCCTACGTGATGGCCGGCCACCGCATGGCCGAGCTGGCGATCCGTCCGGCGATGGTCGACGTGCTCGACACCCTGCATCACGGGGAGGGAGGCATCGGTGTCGAAGAGATGCTGGTCGCGGCCGGGACGAAGGCCGCGGGCAGGACGCTGGAAGACGCCGGCCTGCTGGCAACCGACGCGGCGAAGGTGCTGGCGGTGCGCAAGCGCGACGGCACGGTCAGCGTGAATCCGCCCTCGAGCACCGTCCTCGAGGATGGTGACCTGGTGATCGCGCTGGGCACCGAAGACCAGCTCGTCGCGAGCGCCTCGCGGCTGAGCTAGCAAGAAAGGCCCCGATGAAGGTGCTCGAACGCCGTCCCGAGCTCGTCGCGCTCGGTTCCGTCGCGATCGGGGTGGCCCTCGTCCTGGCCAAGGTGGTGGTCGGAGTCCTAACCGGAAGCCTGGGCATCCTGAGCGAGGCCGCGCACTCGTTCCTCGACCTGGCTGCGAGCAGTTTCACGCTGGTCGCCGTGCGCACGGCGCGCAAGCCGGCCGACAGAGAGCACCCTTACGGCCACGGCAGGACGGAGAACCTGGCCGCTTTTGCCGAGGGTGTCGTCCTCATGGTCACAGCGGCCGGCATCGCTTTCGAGGCCGTCCGCCGCCTGGCCAGCAGCGGCGGCGCTCCTGTGAACCCGGCCGGATACGCCTTCGTCCTGCTGATCGCCACCCTCGCCATCGAGTCTGGCCGCGCGGCCGTGCTGCGCCGGGTCGGCAAGATGGCCTCGAGCGAGGCGATGCTCGCCGACGCCACCAACCGCCTGTCCGACGTGCTCGCCACCCTGGGCGTGATCGCGGGGCTGATCGGCGTGCGCATGGGGCTGAGCTGGGCGGACTCGGTCGCCGCGCTGCTGGTCGCGGCCATCGTCGGCCGCGCCGCCGCGATGCTTGCGTGGCGTTCGGGCGACATCCTCATCGACCGCGCGCCGGCGGGGGCCGAGGCG
>JGI12709J13192_1000010_pt1 | contig 29421 bp, 32 predicted proteins | sample BlaSpr_A8_OM3_M3_FD_13192 | JGI IMG/M metagenome (IMG submission 13192)
GAGCCGCTCACGATCTTCGCCTCGTGCCTGGTCGACCGGATGTGGCCGCAGGCGGGCGTCGCGCTCGAACGCATCGCCGCCGCGGCGGGCTTCAAGGTTGGATTTCCCAAGGAGCAGTGGTGCTGCGGCCTGATCGCCGCCAACGCGGGCGAGTTCAAGACGGGAGCCGCTCTCTCGGAGCAGACGACCGCCGCGCTTCGAGATTCCAAGGGTCTGATCGTCACCCCATCCGCCTCGTGCTTCGGCGCGTACACGATGGACGCGCGTGACTGGGGCGCCCAGGGGGATGAGGAGGTCCGCTCGCGCTTCCGCGACTCGACCAGGTTCGCGCTCCAACTGCTCGAGGCCAACCCGGACCTGGTCGACGGCGACCGGATGAGCCTGAAGATCGCGTATCACGACTCCTGCCAGACGCTGCGCCAGCTCGGGTTGAGGAGCGAGCCGCGCCGCGTGCTCGAGCTCGCGGGCTATGAGGTCGTCGACATCCCGGACATCGCGAACTGCTGTGGCTTCGGGGGATCCTTCAGCCTCGAGTGGCCCCGCGTCGCGGACCGACTGGCGGAGTGGAAGCTCGACGCCATCGCCAAGACCGGCTGTGCGGTCGTCGCGTCGGACAACCCCGGATGCCTGATGCACGTCGCAACCGCCGCCCGCAAACGCCACCTGAACCTACGTGTGGCTCACGTCCTGGAGCTCGTGGCCGAACACCTCCGCTAGAGGCGCGGCCGAAAGACCTCGACGAGAGATTCGGCGATCCAGGTGGCCCAGATCCGGGTGAAGCGACGAGCAGCGCAGCGACCTGCTCGAAGCGCATTCGAAAGCTTGGGTCCGCGGCCAGGAAGTCGGGCAGGACCTTGATCGCGACGAATCGGTGCAGCGAGGGCTGGAAGGCCTTGTAGACGGTCGCCATCCCGCCTCGCCCCACCTGCTGGACGATGCGATAAGGCCCGAGATTCGACCCGGCGCCGAGCGCCATTTCGGGAGGGAGTGTAGTCCGGAGTTTTACGCTATGGGGTGCCGTGAAGATCAGCCTCGCTTCGGCGGGCCCCGCCGAGCTGAACGTCGACGCACTTGCCATCCCCGTCGTCACCGGCCAGAACCTCGCCGGTCCCGCGCTCGAGCTGGACGGCGTAATGGGCGGAGTCCTCTCCGAGATGATCGCCAACGCGGAGTTCCGCGGCCGCATCCATGAGGTCCTCCCAATCCCCGCCCAGGGCAAGATCAAACCGCGGCGCGTGATCCTGTACGGGCTCGGCGCTCCGCACGACCTGGACGGCCAGCGCCTCCGCTCAGCTCATCACGAGCTCGTCCGCGCGTCGCGGACCTGGGGCTACAAGCGAATGGCCATCCTGCGTGGCGAGCCGCTGGGCCTGGATAGCCTGAAGGCGGTCGTCGAAGGTTGCGTCATGGGCACCTTCGAGCGCCGCTCTCGGCAGACTGGAGCCGCACCGGAACGGCGGGAGATCGATGAGATCGTGCTCGTGGGCTTCGGCGCCGGACGGGAGAACGAGATCGTCGCGGCCCAGGAGAACGGCGAGGCGACCAACCGCGCCCGCGAATGGCAGAACGCACCACCGAACGAGCTCACGCCGGACGCCCTGGCGCAGGAGGCGGTCAGCATCGCCCAGCGTCACAACCTGGAGGTCGAGGTTCTCGGGCCGGGCGAGCTGAAGTCGGGCGGCTACAACCTGCTCCTGGGCGTCGGCTCCGGATCGGTCAGGCCGCCTCGTCTAATCCGCATCAGATACCACGGGAACCATGACGCCGGCCATCGTTCACAGGCCAACGAGACGACGCTTGCCCTGGTGGGCAAGGGCATCACGTTCGACACCGGCGGCATCTCGCTCAAGACCGCCGAGCACATGAGCCAGATGAAGGACGACATGTCGGGCGCGGCCGCGGTGCTGTCGGCCATCGAGGTCATCGCGTCACGCAAGCTGCCCCTGGACGTCATGGCGGTGATCGCGGCCGCGGAAAACATGGTCGGCCCCGCCGCGCAGCGCCCGGGCGATGTGCTCGTGAGCGCGGATGGCAAGACGGTCGAGATCGTCAACACCGACGCCGAGGGCCGCCTCGTCCTGGCCGACGCATTGACCCACGCCCTGCGCAACGGGGCCACACACATGATCGACCTGGCGACCCTCACCGGCGCGGCGACGGTCGCCATCGGGCACGCGGCGAGCGCCGCGGTCAGCAACGACGACGCTTTCTGGTCGGTCGTCGAGCGTGCGTCACGCGAGGCCGGCGACCGCGTCTGGCGCCTGCCGATCTACGCCGACTACCGCATCCTCCTGCGCAGCCAGATCGCCGACCTGCGCAACGCCGAGTACGGCGAGGCGGGGACCATCATGGGCGGCATGTTCATCGCCGAGTTCGCCGGCGGGAAGCCCTGGGCGCACATCGACATCGCCGCCTCCGCCTGGAACACGAACACCGAGCTCACCACGGTGCTGCGCGGCCCGAGCGGGGCCGGCACCAGGCTCTGCATCGAGCTCGCGCAGCTCATGGCGGGCTCTGCTTCGAGCTCGAAGGACTCATGGCCCCTGCCGCCGCGAAACTCATGACAGGTGGTGGGCGTTAACTAGAGACGTGGGAATCCTCGAGACGATCCACTCCCCCGCGGACCTCCGAGCCCTGGACGGACCTCGCCTCACCCAGCTTGCCGGAGAGGTCCGCGCCTTTCTCGTCGAGCAGACTTCACGCACGGGCGGCCACCTCTCCCCTAACCTCGGCGTTGTCGAGCTCACGTTCGCCCTGCATCGGGTCTTCGACAGCCCCAAGGACGCGATCGTCTGGGACACCGGCCACCAGGCGTACGTGCACAAGCTCATAACCGGCAGGGCGGGCCGGTTCGCGTCGCTTCGGCAGCGAGACGGCCTGTCGGGATACCCGTCGCGCAAGGAGTCCGAGCACGACCTGGTGGAGAACAGCCACGCATCGACGTCGTTGAGCTACGCGCTCGGCATCGCGGAGGCCAGGCTGCGCAAGCGCATCGACGGTTTCGTGGTAGCTGTCATCGGCGACGGCGCGCTGACCGGCGGCATGGCTTACGAAGCGCTGAACCAGATCGCCCACCTGCAGCCGCCCAACCTGATCATCGTGATCAACGACAACGGCCGTTCCTACGCGCCGACGGTGGGCGGCCTCGCCCGCCACCTGTCCCAGCTTCGCGTCGACCCCCGGTACGAGCGGATCAAGGACGACATCTCGCGCCTGCTCCGCGAGCTGCCACTGGTCGGGTCGACCGCGGACCAGGCGGCCTACCGCGTCAAGGAAGGTCTCAAGCAGCTGCTCCAGCCGTCGACCATGTTCGAGAGCCTCGGGATCAAGTACGCGGGCCTCGTCGACGGCCACGACGAGGCGGCGCTCGAAGAGGTGCTGAACCGCGCGAAGAAGCTGCGCGAGCCGGTGGTCGTGCACGTCGTGACCGAGAAAGGCCATGGCTACAGCCCGGCGGTCGATGACGACGTCGACAAGCTGCACGGCGTCAGCGCATTCGATCCGCTCACGGGGCGGCCGCGCTCGACCGAGGTGACCTACACCGACGTCTTCGGCGAGGCGCTGATGAGCTCGGGCGCGCGACGACCAGAGGTCGTCGCCATCACCGCGGCGATGGCCTCATCGACGGGATTGCTCAACTTCGCGAAAGAGTTTCCCGACCGCTTCTTCGACGTCGGCATCTGCGAGCAGCATGCGGTGACATTCGCAGCGGGTCTCGCGATGGCCGGCATGCACCCCGTTGTGTGCATCTACTCGACCTTCCTCGCGCGCGCGTTCGACCAGACGCTGATGGACGTCGCGATGCACAAGCTGCCGGTCGTCTTCATCCTCGATCGCGCGGGTGTGACCGGCCCCGACGGCGCCTCGCACCACGGCATCTTCGACCTCTCCTACCTGCGCCTCATCCCCAACATGAAGGTCGCGGCGCCGAAAGACGCGACCGAGCTGTGCGCGCTTCTGGAGACCGCGCTATCGATGGATGGACCCGTGGCGATTCGCTATCCGCGCGGCCCGGTGCCATCGACCCCCGACCTGCCCGTAGAGCCACTCCCCGTCGGCCGTTGGGAGGAGCTGCGCAAGGGCGACGACGCGGTCGTGTTCGCCGTCGGCAAGATGGTCGAGGTCGCGCGCGAGGCGGCAGAACGCCTCGAGCTCCAGGGCGTCTCATGCGCCGTGGTCAACGCGCGATGGATCAAGCCGGTCGATCCGCGAATCACCGATTGGGCACGCTCGCACCCTGTCGTCATAACCGTCGAGGACAACGTCGGCACCGGCGGATTCGGAGGCGCGGTGCTCGAGGCGCTCGCGCCGCACGGCCTGGCTGGACGGGTCCGCACCGTCGCCCTGCCGGATCAGTTCCTGCCGCAGGGCAAGGCCTCGGACATCCTGAAGGAGCACGGGCTGGACGCGGCGGGGATCGCGAAGACGGTCTACGAAGCGGTCAGAGGCCGAGTCCCCGAAAAGAGCTAATTCACGGACGCGCCTCAAGGGTTTTTCCTCATACCTCAGACCAGGGTCGCCATGGCGGCCGGGTTCACCCCGGCCGCGACTTTGTCCGAAGCGCCACCAGACGGTGTCAGTTGGAAGGCTACTTAGTAAAGGCCCGACCTTATACCGGAATTGGAGCAGGCCCGTCGCGAAGCGACCGGCCGATGAGGGAAAACCATCAGGGTTTTCCCTTATACCTCGTTAGAGCCTCTTTCGTCCCGCGAAGCCCTCGCCTTCGCGGTGCCAGTGCTCGACACGCTCCTCGCCGAGCTTCCAGCACAGCTCGATGAGCTGACCGTCGCGATAGCTCGGGAAGTCGATCAGTCCCTCGAGCGGGCCCTTGAGCCGGATGCCCATGCTGTTGAGACCGAGCACCGCCTTGAGCAGCTCTTCCTCGGCGCCCTGCACGGCATCGCGCGCCTGCTGCTCGCGATCGCGGTCGTCGCTCCCGGCGCCCACCCGCTTCGCCGTGTACTGGGCCATTCGCAGCTGCTCCTCGAGCTCGGGCCGCAGGGCCGACAGCTCCGCGATCTGCGCCACGATGGTGCGCACGCGCGGCAGCTCGCGATTCGCCTCGTCCACGGTGTAGGTGCGGAGCCTCTGCACGGCTCAACGATACTTCGTTGGATGGACGCCACGACGATGCGTAAGCGCTTCGCCGGCGCGAGCGTGGCGCACCTGGCCACGGCCGGCGAGGACGCGCGGCCGCACCTCGTTCCGATCACATTTGTGCTCGACGGCGACACGCTCTATTTCGCCGTCGACGCCAAGCCGAAACGAACGACCGACCTCAAGCGCCTGAAGAACATCGCGGTCAACTCCGCCGTGGCCGTCCTCGTCGACCACTACGAGGAGGACTGGAGCAAGCTCTGGTGGGTTCGGGTCGACGGCACCGCGCGCGTGGTGAAGGACCACGCCGAAGTGGAACGCGCGCTCGACCTGCTGGCGGACCGCTATCGCCAATATCGGAGTGCACGTCCCGACGGGCCGGTGGTCGCCATCTCGATCGATCGCATGTCAGGTTGGTCCTCAGCCTAGGTAAACCGAGCAGCGAATCCAACCCAGGCCGTTAAGGGATTTTCAGCACGCGCTCGAATGTCCCGTCACCCACAAGGGTGACATGCAGCAGGTAATTGCCCCCGCCGCTCTCGCGGAACGCGATGAATTGGATATGTGTCGCGCTCGGGTCGCCGGACCCGCCCCCGCCGTTGATGACCTGGCCATTCGGATCGATCATCTCGATCTGCAGAGCCAACGTGCCCTTCCCGCCGTCCGGGATCCGGCGCCAGAGGTAATCGCCGGAGACCCCGGTGACCTCCATGTCGACCTCGATGGTCGCCGGCGTGTAGGTCACCGACATGAATCGGAAGTTCGCCGCCCCAAGGCTGGCGGGCTCAGGCAACGGCAAAGCCTGGGCGACGTCAACTCCAAGCGTGGCCCGCAGCGTCCACGAACCGGCGACGCTCATGCGAGGACCTGTCGCCGTGGCAGTGTCGATCGACGAAATCTGCAGGGTGATCCGGGCGCCTGTCAGAGCATCCGGCCAGGCCAGCGGCTCGAACTGCATCGTCTCGTCGCCCGTACGCGTGTCCGTTATCGAGCCCTGGAACTGGTAGCTGCGACCGAATTGATCTCTCAGCACTGTTTCGAATCCAGGGCCCGGGATCGAAGCAGGATTCGAGTGGACGAGCAACACCGTACGGGTGGAGTCGGCATAGGCGCCGACAAGAGTCAATGTGTAACCCGACGAGGTTGCGGTCGAGCCCACGATTGTGATTCGGTCGCGTGCGCCCACCAGGCCCGCATCGCGCAGCCAGTCACCCGCAAAGGGAACCTTGGCGACAACGGTGTCCGCGGCCGGGACGAAATAGGACACCAATGCGAGGAGCACGACCGTCGCCACGGCGCTCAAAGCCACGCGAGGCCAGCGCCGCCTGTGCGGGCGGGGCACGCGCGCCAGCACCCGAGCCGAGACTCGTCCCGCATCCGGGGTCTCGACCGCGAGGTTCTCGAGCCGCTGTTCAAGCAGGTCAGTGGTCATTGGTGTATGTCCTCCACGCGCGCACGCAGACGGGCGCGTGCGCGATGCAATGCTCGCGAGGCGGATTCGGCGCTGAGGCCGACGACGTCCCCGACCTCCCGGGCGTCGAGGCCCGCCCCGTACCGAAGGGCGATCAACGTCCGGTCGCGCAGGGGCAGCAGGCGAATCTGGGCGTGGAGCTGCGCGTCGCGAATGCGCGTCAGCGCCGTCTCCTCCACGGTCTCGGATTGGCGCGGGGCGAGCACCCCGACCCTTATTACCAGATCGCGTAGACGCTGGCGGCGGCCGGCCGCGTCCCGCGCTGCGTTCGCCACGATCCGCCACAGCCACGCGCCCATCGACCCGCGAGACGCATCGAAGGTGCCGAGGCTTCGGACCGCCCTCAGCAGCGCCTCCTGGGCGAGGTCCTCGGCGTCCTGCGGCCGAGCCATGATGGCAGCAAACCGGCAGACGTCCTGCGCGTAGAGCCGGCACAGGTCGTCGGCGCCGATCGGCGCCGTCTTGGACGTCTGCGACTCGGTCAAGGTCAGCGTGGCCCCCATCTTGCCTTGAATACCGGGCTCGGGCCGGAAACCGGACGTCGTGCCCGATCTGAGTCTTGACAGGACGGGACGTCTTGTCTAGTCTCGTCGCGTGCCCGACTCGGAACCCCGGGAACGCATCCTGACTCGGGCCAGGGTGGTCCTGGCCATGGGTGGCAAGCCGACCGTGGCCGATTTCGCAAGTGCGGCCGGCGTCTCCCGGGCGAGCTTCTACCGCGCCTTCCGGTCCCGCGAGGCGCTGCTCGAGGCGTTGAACCGCGCGCCGGAGCCCGACGCCCGCGAGCGGATACTCGACGCCGCGCTCGAGATGGTCGGCGCCCACGGCCTTGCGGCGCTGTCCATGGATGACCTGGCGGACCAGGCCCACGTGTCCCGGGCCACCCTCTACCGCCTGTTCGCGGGCAAGTCGGCCCTGTTCGCGGCGCTCGTGCACGCCTACTCCCCCATCGAGCCGGTGACCGAGGTCCTCAGCTCGCTGCAGGGCGAGCCGCCCGACAGGGTGATGCCCGAGGTGGCTCTCGCGGTGTGCCGCACGATCTATGGCGGGGGTGCCAACCGCACCGGCCTGCTGCGCGCGCTTTTCTTCGAGGTCAGCAGCCTCGCGCCCGACACCGAGGAGGCGCTGCGCGAGGGGATCCTCAAGGTGGTCGGCGCGATGGTCCTGTACATCACGGGGCAGATGTCCGAAGGCCACCTCCGGCAGATGCACCCGCTCCTCGCCCTGCAGTCCTTCATCGGCCCGATCTTCTTTCACCTGATGACACGCCCGGCGGTCGACCGCCTGCTGGGCCTGGACGTCGACACAGAGCAAGCGGTCACCGAGCTGGCTCTCGCCTGGCTGCGCGCCATGGCGCCATAAGGAGGCAACTGATGAGCGAGGCCTACGCCGTCGAGGTCGACAACGTCTCCAAGTCGTTCGGCGGTTACAAGGCGCTCAACGGCGTGACGCTCCGCGTGCGTCGGGGCGAGATCTACGGCTTGCTCGGCCCCAACGGCGCGGGCAAGACGACCTTGATCCGTCACCTCGTCGGTCTGCTCAAGGCTGACGGCGGGACTGTGACTGTCCTCGGGCAGAGCATGCCCAACGTCGCCGTGCTCGGCAAGGTCGGCTACATGACTCAGCAGGCCGCGCTCTATCCCGCCTTGTCGGTCGAGGAGAACGTCCAGTTCTTTGCCGCGATCAACGGCGCGGACGAGGGAGTGAAGGACGCGCTCGAACGCGTGCGGCTCTACGACCGCCGCAAGTCCGTCGTCGCGACGCTCAGCGGCGGCATGCGCCAGCGCTGCTCCCTCGCGTGCGCGCTCGTGCACCATCCGCAGCTGCTGCTTCTCGACGAGCCGACCGTGGGCATCGATCCTCAGCTCCGCGTGCAGTTCTGGGAGGACTTCCGCCACATGGCCGAGGGTGGCACCACGATCATCGTGTCCAGCCACGTCATGGACGAGGCCGACCGATGCCAGCGCCTCGGCCTGATCCAGTACGGCCGGCTCCTCGAGGAGGGCTCGCCGGCCGAGATCCGCGCCAAGGGCGGCTCGCAGAACCTCGAAGAAGCGTTTCTCTCCCTCGCGGGGAGGGGCGAGTCATGAGCGGGCACCGCGTCCGAGCAATCACGCGCAGGCTGCTGCAGGGCTTTCGGCGCGACCGCAGGACCCTTGCCCTTCTGTTCGTCGCGCCGCTGATCATCCTTGGGCTCCTCGGCTACCTGATGCGAGGCTCGTCCACCGCGCCCTCGGTCGGCATCGCCAACGAAGACTCGGGCCCCCTGGGTGCGGTCGTCGCGGAGAGCCTGAGACATTCGAGCCTGATCAGCGCCACCGACATCTCGGCCGCCGACGGCGACGCCAAGCTCAAGGACGGATCGCTGGCGGCCTACATCGTCTTCCCCTCCGACTTCAGCCAGCAGGCACAGGCCGGCAACGTTTCCCCGGAGGTCCACCTCGAAGGGTCGCAGCCCGGCCGGAGCACGCCCGTCGTCCAGGCGCTGCAGCTGGCGCTGTCCTCGGTCGCGGCCCAGGCGGCGGGGCGCAGCATCCAGTTCGCTCCGCGGATCACCTATCTCTATGGCGGGAAGAACTTCGACACGCTCGACTATTTCGGCGCGGCCTTCATCGGCCTCGTCGTGTTCTTCCTCGTGTTCGTGATCACGATCGTGGCCTTTCTGAACGAGCGTTCCCAGGGGACGCTGGAGCGGCTCATGGCTAGCCCGCTGCGGCGCGGCGAGATCGTGCTCGGCTACATGCTCGGGTTCACGGTCCTCGCTCTGGTGCAGTCGGCCGAGGTGCTCGCCTTCGCCCTCGCCATCCTCAAGGTGCATAACCAGGGCAGCGTGCTCGTGATCTTCGCGATGGAGGCGCTCATGGCGCTGGTCGCCGTGAACCTCGGCATCTTTCTCAGCATGTTCGCCCGCTCGGAGTTCCAGGCCGTGCAGTTCATCCCGCTCGTCGTCGTGCCGCAGGTCCTGCTGTCCGGGATCATCTTCCCCGTCTCGTCCGAGCCGAAGGCGCTGCAGATCCTGTCCGACGTGCTGCCGCTCACCTACGCGGTCAACGGGATGCGCGACATCATGGTCAAGGGTGCCGACCTCACGTGGTCGTCGCTCGACCTGGACGTCGCGGTCGTCGCGGCATTCGGCATCGCCCTGATCGTGGCGGGCACCACCACGCTTCGCCGTACCCTTGCCTGAGTGTTTTTGGTGTGTTCGGAGAGGTGTGGCGGCAAGCTTTTCCGCGCCCTCTTCGCGGAGGTCGACCTCGCCGCGACCGGTGAGTACCAGGACCACCGCATCGTGCAGGCTGCTTATGTCTGCCTGAACTGCGGCTCGCCCGCGGTCGACCTGGGCGAGGTGCCCGCCGCGATGCAAGCGGAAGCCGAGGAGGACGCACGACCCGTCGTGATGGCCGAGGTCCTCTGCCCCGTCTGCGAAACCATGGTCCAGCTCGACGCCGACCTCGAGTGCCCGAACTGCGGGTCTCCGCTCGAAGTCGGTCTTTAGGTGAGCGAGGCCGTCCCGACCAGGACGTCGAGCATCGCCCGCACCGCCGCCGCGTCGCGCTGACGCAGCGCCGCCCTCAGCGCGCGGACCGCGCGAGGGGTGTCGAGGTCATCAGTAAGCGCGGCGCTGAACTCCGCCATCAGCGCGCGATCCGGAGCGAGCCGCCTGCCGCCTTGCGCCCGCCGATCGTCGGCCAGAAGCTTGTCCAGCCGGTCGACCAACCGGACCGTTCGGGCGAGCGCCATCCAATCGAAATCCCAGTCGCGCCCATAGCGGTGCGACACGAGGTACAGTCGCACGGCGGCCGCGGGCGCGCGNTGCAGCGCCTGGCTGACCTTGACCAGGTTGCCCCGGGATTTGCTCATCTTGTGACCCTCGTAGCGGACCATCCCGGTGTGCATCCACGTCCGCGCGAACGGCTTCTTGCCCGTCAGCGACTCCGACTGCGCGCGCTCCGATTCGTGATGGCTGAACACGAGGTCCCGCCCACCGCCGTGGATGTCGATCTGCGGACCCAGGTAGCGCATCGCCATCACCGAACACTCGATGTGCCAGCCGGGTCGCCCTTCGCCGAACTCCGAAGGCCACGCGGGCTCGTCCGTGCGTGACGCCCGCCACAGGGCAAAGTCCAACGGATCCTGTTTCGCGTTCGGACCAACCGTCCCGAGAAGATCCTCGTGCCGGAGCTTGAGGAGCATCGAGCGCCGGCTTCGGTGTGACAGGCGGCCATAACCCGGGTATGTGTCGACGTCGAAGTACACCGCGTCGGTCTGGTACGCGTGGCCCGAACGGCGCAGCCTCGCCGTCGCAGCGAGAATTCTCGTGATCTCGTCCGACACGCGCGGCACCACGTCGGGTGGCCGCAAGCCGAGCGCAGTCATGTCGCGGATGTGGACCTTCGTCTCACGATCTGCCAGGTCGCGCCAGTCGATGCCGTCGCGCCGCGCACGCTCGAACAGCGGGTCGTCGATGTCGGTGATGTTCTGCACGTACTTGACCCGGACGCCGTTCGCTTCGAGGAATCGGACGAGCACGTCGAAGATGGAGAACGTGAAGGCGTGGCCCATGTGGCCTGAGTCGTAGGGCGTAACGCCGCACACATAGAGGGTCAGCGGCTTGCGGGGCGCCGGAGAGATCGAGACCTTGCGCTCAGTGAGCGTGTCTCGCAGCCGAAGGCGGATCAGCTTCGTCTAGCTCTGATGCGCCGCTACGGCGGCGTCCGCGCGCAGCGCGTCGACTTTGTTCGTCAGCTCCCAGGGCACTCCCAGGTCGTCGCGTCCGAAGTGGCCGTAGGCGGCCGTAGGCCGGTAGATCGGACGCATCAGGTCCATGTGCGCGATGATCGCCGCCGGTCGCAGGTCGAAGTGCCGGCGAATCAGCGCGAGGAGCTCTTCCTCCGACTTGCTCCCGGTGCCGAAGGTCTCGACCGCGATCGAGGTCGGGTGCGCCCGCCCGATCGCATACGAGACCTGGACCTCGCAGCGCTCGGCAAGACCCGCGGCGACGAGGTTCTTCGCGACGTGCCGCGCGGCGTAAGCCGCGGAGCGGTCGACCTTGCTCGGGTCCTTGCCGCTGAACGCGCCACCTCCGTGCCGCGCGACGCCCCCGTACGTGTCGACGATGATCTTGCGCCCGGTCAATCCCGCGTCGGCCGCGGGCCCTCCGAGGACGAAGCTCCCGCTCGGGTTGACCATGATCTTCGTCGACGCGTCGACGACCTGGCCCGTGAGGACCGGGTCGATGACCAGCGCGCGCACTCCCTCGGTGATCTCCTTCTGGGTTGCGCTGGCGGCGTGATGGGTCGAGACGACGATCGCCTCGATGCGCTTCGGCCGGCCGAACTCGTACTCGACCGTGACCTGCGTCTTTCCGTCCGGGCGCAGGAAGGGCAGCTTGCCCGACTTGCGGGTCTCGGCGAGCTTTTTGGCCAGCCGGTTGGCGAGAGCGATCGTCAGCGGCATTAGCTCAGGGGTCTCCTTGCAGGCGAAGCCGATCATCATTCCCTGGTCGCCCGCGCCCTGCATCTCGAAGGGGTCTCTCTCCTGCGCGTCCGCCCGCTCCTCCAGCGAATGGTTGACCCCGGCGGCGATGTCCGGTGACTGCTCTTTCAGGTAGACCTGGATCAGCGCGTGGTCGGCGTCGAAGCCGATCGCTTCGTTGTTGTAGCCGATCGCTCCAATCGTGTCGCGGATGGTGCGCTGGATGTCGAGCTCGGCGTGGGTCGTGACCTCGCCGATGACGACGCACAGGCCTTTGGTGATGGCGGTCTCGCACGCAACGCGCGCGTGAGGGTCCTGAGCGAGCATCCCGTCGAGCACAGCGTCCGAAACCTGGTCGCAAACCTTGTCGGGATGCCCTTCGGTGACCGATTCAGACGTGAGAAGAAACGAACGCGAAGAGCTGAAGGAGGTAGTCACAAACGGTAAGGATAGCCGGGGGCCTTATTCCCTCTCCCCTTGAATTGACCGAGGGCCCTTCCCTCTCCCTGCAGGGGAGAGGGCCAGGGTGAGGGCAGCGGAATGGCATCACGCCCCGTTGTGGTGCCGGCTGTCCTCCGGTTCCTGCCCGAGCAGCTGCGCCTGCAGCGCGAATATGTCGTCCAGCACGCGATCTATCCGCCGTCCCTCGAGCCGGTGCTCGGCGATCATGCCGGCCCGCTCGAGGTGGCGCCGCAGCAGCGTTCCGAGCGGCCCGTCGATGCGCGACTGGCCTCGGATCTGCGCCTCCTCGAGAAGCTGCAGGCACCGGTCCAAGGCAAGCTGCCTCGACCGGTGAGCCCGGACGTTCATTCCGTCCCCAGCACCTCGACCCGACCCTCGCTCGTCACGCGGACGTGCACGGTGTTGAGGGCCGGAAGAGAGTACGCGTCGACCGGGCGGCCGTCAGGCGTGAACGCTGCCGGGTGGCAGGGACAAGCCAGGTTGCCGTTGTGCCCGTCCCACCACAGCTCGCACGGAAGGTGGGAGCAGATCGAGGAGACGGCGGTCACCGAATCGCCACGGCGGAAGACAAACGCCCCGACGCTGCCGGCGACGACCTGCTTGCCGTGTCCTTCCTGCAGGTCGGCAAGCGCGGCGACGTCGACCCAGCGGCCGCTCGTGGGGGTGATCGGCTCACCTCCGGCGCGCGCGACCAGCTTGGCCTCGGTCGCCCGGCCGATGATGCCTCCTGTGGCCGCGCCTGCGGCCAGCCCGAGCCCGGCGACAAGCGCCATCCGGCGCGTGACAAGCCCCTCGCTGGGCTGCTGCTCCAGCGCCTGGGCGAGGCGCTTGCGGAACGCCGGGTGCATTCGCTGGGGCCCCTGGCTGGTGCCGGCGAGGCGCGCCGCCGCCGTGATCGCCTCCTTCTCCTCGGCATCACCGCCGCGCAGCTTCAGCCGGCGGCCGCGCAGGAGGTCCGCGACGATTTTTTCGAGGCGGTTCTCAGGCTTGCCGTTCATTCTTCCAACCGCACCTTGGCCGCCGCGCGCAGCGCGCGCAGCTGCATCACCTTGACGGCCCCAACCGTGGATTTCATCTCCGCAGCAACTTCCTTCAACGAATACCCGTGTAGGAAACGCAGCTCGAGGACCCGCCGGTAGTTGTCCGACAGCTGGCCGAGGATCCGCTGCACGGTCTCTGTTCCCTCTTCGGAAGGAGGCTCGGCGGCTGGTGTTACGAGCATCAGGTCCTCGCGCAGCTCTGCCTCGGACAGCCCGAGCCGGACGCTCCAGAATCCGCCGAGCACGGAGCGGGCGGTCGCGAAAAGGTAGCCGCGGATGGCGCTGGCGGGCGCGCCCTGCCTGAGCCGGGGGATCGCTTTCATCGCCACCTGCTGGGTCAGGTCCTCGGCGTCCGGCCGGTTGCCGACGCGGGCGTAGATGAACGCGTAGACAAGCTCCAGCTCGTCGAGCGCGATGTCCGTCGCGCGCGAGGCGGCCGGAAGCTCGAGGATCTGTCCCGATTCGCCGGCTGCGGCCTCCTCAGAGTCGCGGCCGGCCGTCATCGCCTTCCTACTTGAAGAGGTTCCCGCAGAGCAGGTAGTTGGCGTTCGAGCCCTCCATGTCGGGTCCGGCGTGGACCACCACGTACCAGGTTGCGCTCGGCGGCGGATACGGAGCGCTGACCGTCGACTGCGTGTCGGCGTTGCCGGACTGGTCGGCCACAACCTGGTTCAGGGCCAGGGCGATGCTCCCACGCTGGTCGCAGCTGCCGACGTGGATGTGCGAGATATGGGACGACGAGGCCTGGAGTCCGCTGATCTTCAACTCGACCATGGTCGACCCCTGCTGCGGGGTCACGATGATGGTCCCCGCCGCTGTCGTCGTGGCCGGCGGCGCGGGCGCAATCGGGAAAGTGAGGCCGACGGGGCCAGATGTCGGCGAAGGGCTTGGTGCCACCGACGGGCTCGCCACCACCGGCGGGGACGAGCTCGACTGGCCTCCACAGGCGACGACGCACGCGGTCACCGCTACCACGGCGAACCATTTCTTCGCAGACGTCAATCCGGCTCGGCACCGTGTTCTTGCATTACCGCAGCAGGTTACTGGAGCGGGCCGAGAATGGAACCCGGCCCGCAACAGATTTCGACGAATGGCGGCTCTAGGCCGGATTCACTCCGGCCGTCGCCCGGCGCGTTCGACCAAATGCCGCCATGCAATGTGTAACTCGGGGGGGTTCCACGGGGGAGGCCTGCCTCCCCCGTGACGTTTATGCGTGCCGCGGCAGAGGGGTCGTGCGCCGGCGGCGCCAGACGATGTAGCCCAGCAGTCCGACGACCACGAAGGGTCCGATCGCGCCGAGCCCGCTTACGAAGTAGTTCAGGGTGGTCACGAAGTTGTGCGCCGCCTGGCTGAGGGCGGTGGCAAAGCCCCAGCTGTCCGGCGTGGTCGACGAGACCGGCGCGCCCGACTCGGCGAGCGTCACCGTGATCGAGCTGTAGGAGGTGTTGTCGTCGAGGTACTTGATCTGCCCCTTCAGCTGCTCGATCTGCGCGGTGATCTGGCCGATCTGGTTCTGCACGGCGATGATGTCGTTGATGTTCGTCGCCTGCTTGAGCAGCGCGAGCATCGCGTCGTGCTGCGCCTCAGCGTTGACGAGGCGCGCCCGCAGGTCGACGTACTGGGCGCTGACGTCTGTGCCCGTGATGTGCTCGCTCTGGACCGTGCCGACCTTGGAGAGCTGGTCGATGGTCGAGTCGAACTGGTTGGCCGGAACCATGAAGTTGACCACGGCAGTCCGGATCCGGTTGTCGCTGCTGCCGGTGCTTCCGCCCGCCTGGGCGTCGGTGCCGGCGATGTAGCCGCCCGCGGCCTCGACCAGCGTGCGGACCTGGGAGAGCTTGCTGTCGAACGAGCCGGAGCTGACGGTGACGCTGAGCTGAGCCTGGCGGATCACCGGCGGCCCCTGCAGCGTCGGGACTGTCTGCGACGGAACGGTTGTCCCCCCAGTGGTCGCGCCGCCGCCCGAGCCATTGGTCTTAGTCGCGCCTCCGCCCGCGCTGAGATTGCCGCCCTGCGGCGCGACAGTCGTGCCGTTAGACGTGGCGGCGGTGCTGCCGGCGCTTTCGGCGCCGCCGCAGGCGGCCGCCCCGACGAGGATCGCGACGACGACGAGGAGCTTTTTCATTTTTGATCGGCCTCCTGGGCGCGAGAGTTGTGACTGACCAAACGTCCCCACCCCCGCCACGTAACATCTCGGCGTGCTTCAGGTTCGAAACCTCGCGGTTGACGTCGCCGGGCGCCGCGTCCTGACTGACGCGACGTTCATCGTCGCGCTCGGGGACAAGGTCGGCCTCGTCGGGCGCAACGGCGCGGGCAAGACCAGCCTGCTCAAGGTGGTGTCCGGCGAGGACGACCCCGCCTCCGGGCTCGTTCTGCGACGCGGGACTCTCGGCTACGTACCCCAGAACCCACGGCCGCGCGCCGAGGCGTCGCAGCCCGCCTTGTCCCACGTCCTTTCGGGCCGCGGGCTGGACCGCGCCGCGGTCCGGCTGGCGGAGCTGCATCGCGCGCTGGAGCACGACCACTCGATCGCCAGCATCGAGCGCTACTCGGAAGCCGAGGAGCGCTACCGGATGGACGGCGGCTACTCAGGCGAGTCGGAGGCGCGGCGCATCGCTGCCGGACTTGGGCTGCGGCTCGACCGCGTCGACCTGGCGCTGGGTGTCCTGTCGGGAGGTGAGCGGCGTCGGGTCGAGCTTGCCCGGGTGCTGTTCGCCGACCCGGACCTGCTGCTCCTCGACGAGCCGACGAACCACCTCGACAGCAACGCCAAGTCGTGGCTGATGGATTTCCTCCGCGATTACCGCGGCGGGGCGATCGTCGTGAGCCACGACCTCGCACTCCTCGACGCATCGATCACCCGGGTCCTGCACCTCGACGCCGGGCGTCTGATCGAGTATCGCGGCACGTACTCGCAGTACCAGCGAGCGCGCGAGGCCGACGAGAAGCGGAAGACCTCGCTGGCGCACCGCCAGGAGGCGGAGATCAAGCGCCTCAGCGTGCTCGCGGAGGTGATGCGGCGCCAGACCGAGAAGCGCGCCAAGCAGGCCAAGTCGATCTTCACACGCGTCGAGCGCATGAAGGCCGAGCGAGTCATCGCCCCCCGCCGAGAGAAGAAGGTCAAGATCCGCTTCCCGGAACCCCCGCACAGCGGCCGCGTCACGCTGACGGCGAGCGGCCTGTCGAAGGGGTACGGAGGGCCTCTCGTCTTCAGCAACGTTTCGTTCGAGGTGGAGCGCCGGCAGCGGCTGCTCGTGATGGGCCTGAACGGCGCCGGCAAGACGAGCCTGCTGCGCATCATCGCGGGCGAGAGCGAACCCAACGCGGGCAGCTTCCGCCTCGGCCACGGCATCTCGCTCGGCTACTACGCGCAGGAGCACGAAGGCATCCGCGCGGGCGTGACGGTGCTCGCGCACATGCGCGACCAGTCCGACGCCGACGAGCGCGAGCTGCGCGCGCTGCTTGGGATGTTCAACCTGACCGGCGACATCGCCCGCCAGGACGCGGCGACCCTTTCGGGCGGCGAGAAGACCAAGCTCGCGCTGGCGCAGCTGGTGGCGGGCCGCCACAACCTCCTGCTCCTGGACGAGCCGACGAACAACCTCGACCCGCCGTCGCGCACGGGCGTGGCGCGGGCGCTGGCCGCATGGCCGGGGACGATGGTGATAGTCAGCCACGATCCCGAGTTCGTCGAGGCGCTGCAGCCCGGGCACGTGCTGTTCCTGCCCGAGGGCAGGGTCGATTACTGGGAGGAAGACCTGCTCGACGTCGTGTCGATGGCCTGACCGACAATAGGCCCCGTGAGCGTCGAGGCGCGCGAGGTCGTCATGCCCGAGCTGCAGGGCGCGGAAGAGATCACGATCGGCGCCTGGAGTAAGCAGCAGGGCGAGCACGTCGACGAGGGCGAAACGCTGATGGAGGTGCACACCGACAAGGTGAACGCCGAGATCCCGTCGCCGGTCGGCGGGGTAGTCGAGGCGCTGCTGCTCGAGGTCGGCGACCCGGTCGTTCCCGGACAGCCCATCGCCCGCATCGCTCCGGACTAGTCCCAGTGCGGGTCGCCGTACTCGGGGGCGGCGTCATGGGGGCGGCGGCCGCGTGGCGGCTCACCAAGCGCGGCGCGGAGGTGGTCTGCTACGACCGCTTCTCTCCCCCTCACGCGCTCGGCTCGTCACACGGCGAGTCGCGCATCATCCGTACCGCCTACTTCGAGGGGCCGTGGTACGTTCCCCTGCTGCAGGAAGTATTTCCCCTGTGGCGTGAGCTCGACGCCGCGACCGGGGCGGACCTGCTGACGATGACCGGCGCCTTGATGCTGGGCACTCCCGCGAGCGAGGCGGTGAGGGGCGCGATCTCTTCCGCGGAGACTCACTCACTGCGCGTGGAGGTGATCGAGTCCGGCGAGCTGCGCCGCCGCTATCGAGGACATGTCGTGCGGGACGGCGATCTGGGTGTGCTCGATCTGCAGGCCGGGTTCCTTCGTCCGGAAGCGGCGGTCGGCGCGTTGCTCTCGCAGGTGCCGCATGTCGAGCGCAACACCGCGATCACATCCATCGCGGACCTGCTTTCTAACTTCGACGCGGTGGTCGTCGCGACGGGCCCGTGGATGTCCGAGCTGATCGACTGGATTCCGCTCGAGGTCGAACGCCAGGTGATGACGTGGTTCGCCATCGAACCCGGCGCGGATTGGCTCAGGCCGGACTCGTTCCCTGTCTTCATCCGGCAATCCGACGAGATCGGCGACGTGTACGGCCTCCCGACCCTCGACGGGTCGTCGGTGAAGGTCGCGCGCCATCACGAAGGCGCGCCGACCGCCCCCGAGAGACTCCATCGCGAAGTGGATGACGAGGAGCTCGAGCCGCTGCGCCGCTTCGTGGGCGAGTACTTGCGAGGCGTCACCACGCAGGTGACGCGCACGGTCGTGTGCATGTACACCAACACTCCGGACGAACATTTCGTCATCGACTTCGCACCACACGACCGCCGCGTCGTGGTGCTCAGCGCGTGCTCGGGGCACGGGTTCAAGTTCGCGCCGGTGATCGGTGACATCGCGGCCGACCTCGTCCTCGAGGGCGAGACACGGCGCGACATCTCACACTTCGCTGCGGCGCGGTTCGCGACCTCGCAGGTACCACACGACCACGACAGCCACCACCAGTAGCGCAACTCCGATCGCGGCCTTCTCGATCGGACCGCTGATCCGGTCGTAGTTGCGTCCGAGTTCGTAGCCGACCAGCGCCAGCGCCGCGCACCATGGCAGCGCGCCGACAAATGTAAGGACGGTGAACCGGACCAGCTCGATCCGCGCGAGCCCGGCCGGAAATGAGATGTATGTGCGGATCACGGGCAGGACGCGGCCGATGAGAACGGCCAGCAGGCCCCAACGGCGAAACCATCCGTCCGCCAGCTCGAGATGATGGCGCCGAATGCCAACGTATCTTCCTGGGCCGAGAAGGAGCGGTTCGCCGAACCAGGCCGCGAGCCAGTAGGCGATGAGCGATCCGACGAGGTTCGCGACGGCGCCGGCGACGATCGCCACGACCAGGTTCATGTGACCGGCCGCGGCGAGCAATCCCGCGGTTGGCATGATGATCTCGCTGGGAAACGGAAGTCCGCAGCTCTCGCCGACCATGAGGACGAACACGGCGAGGAGGCCGTAGGCCGCGATGAAATTGGAGAGGGCGGTGGTCAAACCGTCTGAACCGAGGTCGCCTTGACCGCCCTGAACGGCAGGGTTCTCACCTGCTGGTCGTCGATGATCACCTCGATGTTGTAGAAGCCGGGGTCGTTGATCGCCACACTCGTCAGGTTGATGACGATGTTGGCGGCGAGGTCCCAGCCGTGCGGGTAATCGGCGGGCACCTGGCGGGCGGGCAGGTTGAGCATGACGGGCTGTCGCAGCACGGCCTTGCCGTCCTCGTCGGTGCAGTGGACCTCGACCTTGTGCGGGCGCTCGCTTTCGATCCGCGTCGTCAATACGCGGAGGACGACGACGCCACCGAACGGAGTTGGATACTGGTCCCGGACGAGCGTGTCGAATCCCGCGCCAAGGATGTAGACGAGTCCGTTGGGCGGGGCTTCAGCGGCGTTGGCGAGGAGTGCCCAATCGAGTCTCATTTGAAGTCATTATCGGGGGCTCGCGAAGCGGACCACCTGAAGCCCGCCGGTGCCGGCAGCGGCGGGTTGCGTTGTGCTTCGAAACCCGCGGGAGTCGGCACCCGCGCTAGGTCGACCCCTCAGTAGAACTCCTGGCATATCAGCGGCGCGAATGGGTCCTGTCCCCTGGGCATGCACAGTTTGGGGAATCCGTCATATCCCCCCGTGACGCAGCCTTGGGCCGGAATCGGCTGTCCCTTCTGACATGGCACCTCTGGTGTTGGGCAGACGAGCGGACCATTCCCCGGGCCGCAGTTGGTAGGTGGGCCCGGGCAATTGGTGCCCGGGGCGCAACTACCTTGAGGACCGATCGGGCAGGGCGTTCCAGTGCCAGCGCCGCAGGTGGGCGAAGGGCATGGCGTGCCGGTGCCCGGCCCGCAGTAGTTTGTCGGTGGACATGGCGTTCCGGTGCCCGGCCCGCAGTTATTGGTCGGTGGACAGGGTGTGCCGGTGCCTGGTCCACAATTGGGACCCGCGGTCCAGCTGTATCTGACCGGAACGACCTGCTTTGTGGTCCCGTTGTCGGCGAAGATCAAGACGCCGCCCGCGAGGATAAAGGCCTGTTCGAGTGCGTCTACGGTCCAAGCGAAAGTCGCGTCGGCGGTGAACGGGGCCTTACCAGCCGGCGGCTTGAAACTCACAGTCACCGGTCCATATGCCCCGTTGAGGAGGTCGTGGAGCTCGATACCTCCAATTGCTGCATAGGCGGCGGCGTCTAGCTTCACTGACGGGCCGGCACCCTCGACGACGACCGACTGGTGAGCCGGTGCAACCTGGCCCGGCGTAACAGGTAGCTGTCCAGAGGTAGAAAGTCGGTAGTTCGTCGGACCATATATGTAACTCACAGTGCGACTCCGGTTCTCGGCCGCGGAGTGTCCGGCGAAGTCGGCAGGCAGCCCAAGATTTCCGTTGACAAAGACGCGCACGCGGCCGTCCGGCAGAACGATCACGTCGGCGTCACCTCCGAACACGTTCTCCGGCTTGCGGTTGGTCCAGCTCAACCCATCGACCGAGGTCGCTGACCAGAGACAGCACATGTAGAGCGAGTGGTAGAACATCTTGAGCGTGCCGTCGGGCAACCTGAAAACACGCGGATGGCCGGCGTCACCAGCTGCGCTCGGCTGGCCATCCGGCCCGCGTGGAATCTCTGGACCGTCGAGTGGGTTGATCCGCACGCCCGGATCTTTCTGCCAGTTCAACCCATCCTTCGACGTCGCGCTCAGGATCTCGGAGGCCTTGATGTTGAAGAACATGCCGACCGTGCAGTAAGCGCGGAGTGTGCCGTCGGGCAACTCCAGGACGTCACTGAACATTCCGCTCTCAGAGAGGCAGGTCGGGTTGTTCAACTCGGGTGGAACGATCGTTCCCGCGACGGACCAATTCTTCGCATCGGTCGATCTGTAGAGCTTCGCCGGAGCCGGATTGGTTTCAAACGCGCGATAAGTTCCATCCGGGAGACGGACCGGAACGTAGTAGCCGATGGGACTGTCGCCCTCGTCGATCCAGTGGAGTCCATCGCTTGAGATCGCCGTCACGTAATACGCATCTTGTCCCGCCAAGCCGTCTGGGCCGGTTGCGAACGACCGCCACCGGCTGAAGACCTGGCGATACCCGCCATCAGGGAGGGCGATGACGCGGTTGTCAATTGAGTTCTGCCGGACGACACCTTCATAGGTCCAGGCCAGGATCTGAGGATGCGCGGCGGGTGTGCTCGACGGATGACTGGCGGATCCCGCGGAAGTACAGGCCACCGCGGCGACGAGGACCGCCACGAAAGTGATGCGGATCATCCCCTTCCCGGGGCAGCCTACATCCCCAACGGAGATTGTCAAATGATGCGGGGTGGGCCTGGGTGGCCTCGATCCACCGACCAGCCGATTATGAGTCGGCCGCTCTAACCAAACTGAGCTACAGGCCCATGAGCCCTGAGTCTATCCAGGGCCCAAGGACCGGTCGGGCGTTTCGGCCTCCGCGGCATCTGGAATATCGACCCCGTGGAGAGCGTTTTCGCTCTTGGAGGTTTGACATAGCAATGTTTGCAACGGGAATCTTGATCCTGCGTCTCGTCATCGGGCTGACGGTCGCCGCCCACGGCGCCCAGAAGCTTTTTGGCTGGTGGGGCGGGCCTGGCATGAAGGGTTGGACCGGCGCCATGAACCGCATGCGCATCCGGCCGGCCGCGCCATGGGCCTGGATGTCCGCGCTCGCCGAGTTCGCGGGTGGCCTGGGCCTCGCCCTGGGCTTCCTCAACCCGCTACCGAGCTTCGCCATCGCCGGATCGATGATCGTCGCAATCGCGCTGGTGCACCTGCCCAAGGGCTTCTTCATCGGCAAGGGCGGCTACGAGTACAACCTGGCAATCCTCGCCGCAGCGGCCGCCGTCGCCCTGACGGGTCCCGGCGCCTACTCGCTGGACGCCGCGGTGGGCATCCACCTGCCCGAGCCGGTCACGCTGATCGTGATGACGGTCCTGCTGATCGTCGGCGTCGTGGCGACGCTGGGCACCCGCGCGCCAGAGCCCGCGGCCGAACCCAAGCCCCAGACGACCTAGGCGACCGCCCGGCGGCCTTCGGCTTCCCGCGTCGCGGTGACAAGCGAGCGGAGCCAGGCCGCCGCGGCAGACGCCGTCGGCACGTGGGCACGCGCGAGCGCGACCATCACCTCAGGAAGCGCCGCGGCGTTGGGCACCACCAGGTAGCGGTCTTCCCAGCGCGGACCGAACTTCTCCTTGAACCGCTGCAGCGAGCGGCTGCGCTGGAACCGGTCCAGACCCCAGTACATCGCCCGCAGCGCGCGGTCTACTCCGCGAGGGACGTCAGCCGAGGCGATGACCCGCGGCGCGACGCCGAGGCTCAGCTCCGCGATTCCTCGTCCCCGGGCCTCCTCGATGGATCGGACGATCAGCGACTCCATGACCCCATATGTGCTCTCCGGCCGGCGCCGCATCAGGTCCAGCGTCCACGCATTTTTCGCGGCCACGGGCAGCCAGCTGACGAACGCCTCCAACCGGCCGTCCGCGGCGAATGCAAGGCCGACCACGATGTCTGGGTCGGCGAGTGTCGCCAGCGTCCCAAGGCTGTAGCGCAGCTCGGGCGAGCGGCGGCTCTGCAGCCAGCGGCCCGACACGGCCTGCAGCTGCTCGCCGTGTGACGCAAGAACGTCCGGGCCAATCGCGAACTGAAAGCGAATGCCCTGCTTCTCGCACCGGTGCATCGCGTAGCGAAGGTCTGCGCGCTTCTTGCCCGCCAGGCTGAAGCCCGCGGTCTGGAGCAGCGCCTCGGCCCCGATCGGGATCAGGGTCAGCCCGAGCTCGCGGTATGGAGCGGGCTCGTCAACTTGGTAGAAGGCCGGGATCCAGTCCTGCGTGTCGCAATAGGAGACGAACTCGCCGGCCGCCTCGCGAGTGACGCCCGGCGGCCCGATCGGATCGCCCAGGGCCAGCGCCGTCCGGCCGCGGAGCGTGAAGGCGATGCACGCCTTGCCGTCGATCCAGTGGTAGCTCGATGCGCCATGCACGGCGAGGTGCGAGATGTAGCTGCGCCCCCACGCAGGAAGAGCTCGGTGCACACGCTCGCGGTCCGCAGCCGCGGCGCGGGGCGCGAGCACCGGTCGCAAAAGCTGCGTGAGGGCGAGGATGACCAGGCCGTAGCTGACCACTGGGAGGCTGGCGAGAAACCAATTGGCCCGCTCGGTCAGGGCCCGGTATGCGGTCGGGCTGCCGGCCAGCGATGCGAGCAACGACTCCAGGGCGTTTAGGGGACCGCCCTCCGGCTGCAGCTGATTCTCGAGCAGGAGGCTTCCGGCGACCGCGTAGAGACCCGCCATCAGGATGCCGAGGACGAACACCGCAAGCCCCCATCGCAGCCGCGCCGGGTCTGAGTCGGCGTCGAAGTGGTGGCGGAACCACCAGAGGCCGAAGAAGATCCAGGCAAAGAGAGCGGCGGCTTCGAAGTCGAGGTCCTTGACCAGCTCGAACGCCACCGTCGCGGCAAGGACCAGCAGCGTCAGGCGGAACGCAACCCGCTTGCCACGCGTGATGCCGCCCGCCAGGAGAAGCAGTGACAACCCCGACAGGACCGCGCCAGTGCGGCCGCCGAGAGTGACAGCCGCAGGCAGCAGCGTCTCGAGGACCTGGCTTCGCGTCTGGTGCTGGACCAGCAGCGCGCCCACGATCTCGATCACGGCGCTGATCACCACCAGGCCGGCGAAAAACCAGCGAATCCGCCGCCGCTCGACCCTCAGCTCGTGCCCCATAGCCATCCCAACGGTACGGACGGCTCCTAGAGCACTCCTAAAACACGGTGGCGCGGCCTTCAGGTAAACGGGTCAATCCCCAGCCGCCTGGCGCGGACAACGTTCCAGGTGCCAAGTCTGGCATGTGGTTCTGTTAAGTTAAGGTGGGCCGGCGTAATGGCCCGAACCTTCGCCAAACGGTTGAGTGCCCACGAGGCCCTGATGGAAGGTCGGTATCGACTCGGCTGGTTCCGCATCGTCAGGGACGAGAAAGGCTGGCGCGTCGTCATCGTCAAGGGCGCCTAGCCCACATGGACCCGCGGGCCTTCGCGCAGCTGTATCAGCCTCACGCTGACGTCGTGAGCCGCGGCACAGGGATAGATCCCGGTGTGCTGCTGGCTCAGTGGGCCAACGAAACCGCATGGGGCTCTGTGGTCGTCGCGAACAACCTCGGCAACATCCGCTGCAGCCCAACCACGTTCTGTAAGTACGCGACCCTCGAGGACTTCTCGCTCGCGTGCATCGCGACCTGGCAGAACGGCTATTACGCCGCAGTCCTGGCGGCGGTTGGCGTGGAGGCTCAGCTCGCCGCCGTCTGCGCCTCTCCATGGTCCGGCGGCCACTATGGCGGCAACCTGCACCCCTTTTACGATCCATTGGAGGTTTACATCGTGGCGAACCTAGATCCCAACGACCCGATCGTGGCGGAGCTCCGTAACCGCATCGACACCATCTTCGAAGGTGCGCCATCGGCGAAGTGGCAGGCTTTTCTCGATGCCAAGTTCGCCGCCTTGCCGGCGGCACCGCCCGACCCCACGCTCGGCGCCAAGATCGACGCGCTCACGGCGGCTGTCAACGCTCTGACCGCCAAGCTGAGCAACCTGACGCTTAAGGCGGCCTAACCGCCGGAGTCGAACCCCGTCTTGGTCGCGTCGGGGTGGCCCGGGTCGTAAGTTATACATTCGCATTCGTTCCCGTCCGGGTCGTCGACGTAAAACGTGCGCACGCCCTTTAGCACCGGGTGGACGCCGTGGCGGACCTCCACCCCGGCTTCGATGAAGCGATTCTCCAGTTCCTTGTAGGCCTCGCGGCTGACGCGGAACGCCAGGTGGTGCAGGACCCGCTTCTCCTTGTGACGTGGGAAGTAGTCGTTCGGGTGGGGATGCGGGATCAGCACGATCATCTCGGGGATTCCGCCGGGCTGCGCCACCATCAAGAACTTGTTCGGCATCTGGGGCGGCGAGATGATCTCGAGACCGAACTGGTCGCGGTAGAACTGCAGCGCCGCTTCCATGTCGGCCACCCACAGCACGATTTCGGCCAGGCCCTCGACGCGGCTCATGCCGCGATCCCGGAGACGATCGCCTCGAGATTGACGTCGCGCACACGCGGCGGCACCGAGCACCCTGGTGCGAGCAGCAATCCACGGCCGCCTGTTTCGTCCATCGCGTGTCGCGCCTCCTGTTCGATCTTCGCCGGTGGCCCATACACCAGGGTCGCACGCTGGCTGAGCCCACCCATGACCGCGCGGCCCGCGATCTCGCGGCCCTCCGCGAGCGACGGGTTGCCCTGGTTGTGGATCGACCAGCTGACGGCCTGCGCCGGCAATTCGCGCACGAGCGCGAAGTTGAGGTTCGACCCGCAGAGATGTACGACGTTGAACCAGGCCGCCCTGGGCAGGGCGCCCAATATCGACTGGTCGTAAGGCAACACGAGGTCGCGGTAGAGATCCTCCCGCATCACCTTCCGCCCCGCGTACCCGGAGATCGCGTAGAAGATCCCGGCGGCGCCGGCTTCGACCGAACGCCTGCTGAAATCGAGGAGCGCCTCCGCGATCCGCTCGAGCGCCGGGCCCACCACCTCGGGGTGCTTGCGGAGCTCGCGCACGACGCGCGACTGCGACTTCCCGACAAGGTAGCCTCCGACCGTGATCGGGCTGAAGACGGTCTGGATCACCGGAATGTCCGGACCCAGCTCGCGCGCGACCATGCCGATCGACGTCACCTGGTCGTCGAGGGCGGCACGGTTCACCACCTCGACGGCCGACCACGAATCGAGGTCGGGCACGGCGGGGGTGATGAGGATCGGGGCGCGCATGCGATGGCCCGAAGGGTGGTACTCGGACCCGAACGCCTCGGCAAAGCAGCTTGCGCGCGGCTGGAACTTGACGAAGTCCCACTCGAACTGGCGTGCTCGGCGGACCGTGACCTCGGCCAACAGGTCAGGCGACCACTCCTCTCGATAGGTGTGGCCCCACGCGCCGACCGGCGGGCGGTCGACGTCCCGCATGGCCAGGGCAGCCTCCACCCTCTCGCGGCTCGTCATCGATTCGAGTTTAAGCTGGACTTGACCATGGACATCGCGAGCGAAGCTGCGCGGCTCCGCGCCTCCGCCGAGGCCCGACCCATGCGCCTTCCCATCAACAGAAAGGTGGACGAGTCGCATCACGCGACGACGCCCGATGGCCTTTCGGTGTGGTTCACCATCCAGGTCTCGCCGCACAGCAGAATCCAGGAGGTGATCTTCGAGCGGGCCGACGGCGCACCCTCGGACGAAGAATGCCGGCGATGGCTCGCTCTGCTGATCGTCGGCGCCGAAGCCGAGGAGGCGCGCGGGCTGCCCGGCGCCATGACTCGCCGCTTCGAGGCGTTCGAGCGCAACCCGGAGCTCGAGGCGCCGATCGCCTGATGCCTCTCGCACCCGCGGTCGTCGACGAGCTGAAGCGGATTGTCGGCCGCGACGCGGTGATCGTCGCGCCGAACGACCTGCGCATCTTCGAACGCGACGGTTCGATCGAAGGCGCGATACCCGATGCGGTCGTACTCGCGTCGTCGACCGCAGAGGTCGCCGCCGTGATGAAGGTGGCCGCGAAGCACCGCGTCCCGGTGGTCCCGCGCGGCGCCGGCACGGGGCTTTCGGGTGGCGCGGTGACGATTCGCGGCGGCATCGCGCTCCAGGTGACCCGCATGCGCCATATCCTCGAGATCGACCCCGTCGCGCAAACGGCGCTGGTCGAGCCGGGCGTGGTGAACCAGGAACTCTCCCTCGCCGCCGCTCAACACGGACTCTTCTACGCGCCCGATCCGTCGAGCCAGAAGGCCTGCACCCTCGGCGGCAACGCGGCGGAGAACTCGGGCGGCCCGCACTGCCTCTACTACGGCGTCACCACGAACCACGTGCTCGGCATGGAGGTCGTGCTCGCGGACGGCAGCGTGCGCTGGGTCAGCGGAGACGCACCCGACCGCGTCGGGCTCGACCTGTGCGGGGTGCTCGTCGGCTCGGAGGGGACGCTGTGCGCGATCACGAAGATAAAAGTGCGCCTGCTGCGCATCCCGCCCAGCGTCATCACGCTGCTCGCGGCCTTCCCGACCATCGAGACGGCGAGCCAGGCGGTGTCCGCGGTCATCGGGCACGGCATGGTGCCGTCGGCGATGGAGATGATGGACCGCGTCACGGTCGGTGCCGTGGAGGGCCACTATCACGCCGGCTATCCCACCGACGCCGGCGCCGTGCTGCTGGTCGAGGTCGACGGGACGCCCGAATCGACCCGCGAGCTGACCGCGGCGATCAGCAAGATCCTGGCCGATAACCAGGGGTACGCGATGCGCGAGGCGCAGACGTCAGCGGAGCGGGACCTCTTGTGGGCCGGTCGCAAGGGTGCGATCGGTGCGCTGGGCCGCATCAGGCCGAACTACTACCTTCACGATGGCGTGGTCCCTCGCTCGCGCCTGCCGCAGGTCCTGTCCGCCGTGGGCGAGATCGGCGAGCACTACAAGCTGCCGGTGGCGAACGTCTTCCATGCAGGCGATGGCAACCTGCATCCCAACATCCTCTTCGACATGCGCGACCAGGGTGTCCTGCACCAGGTCGAATCCGCGGGCGAGGAGATGCTGCGCGCGGTGGTCGAGTTCGGCGGCACGCTGTCCGGCGAGCACGGCATCGGCCTCGAGAAGAGCGCGTACATGCCGTGGATCTTCAGCCCGGATGACCTCGACGCCATGCACCGCTTGAAAGACGTCTTCGACGCGGACGGGATCCTGAACCCCGGCAAGATCTTTCCCGATCCTTCGCGCAAGTCAGTCCACCTCGCGGGCCGCACCGGGCTGGCCATCGAGGCCAAATGGTGGTGAGCACGCCGGTGACCGAGAAACCGGCGAGCGCTGAAGAGCTCGCCAGGAAATTGCGCGATGCGGCCGGCGAGAAGCTATCGGTGGTCCCGGTCGGCGGCGGGCGGGCGAGCGGAATGGGATGTCCGGTCGAGCGATGCGACGTGATCATGCAGACCACTCGCCTCGATCGCGTGATCGAGCACGAGCAGGCCGACATGGTTGTCAGCGTCGAGGCAGGCATCACGCTCGAGGCGCTGCAGTCGCACCTCGGCAAGGCGGGACAGTTCCTCCCCCTCGATCCCTACAACTCTCCGGGGCACACGATCGGCGGGCTGCTTGCCAGCGGGTGGACGGGTCCATTGCGACTGCGGTACGGATCGCCGCGCGACTTTCTCATCGGCATCCGCGTCGCGCTGCCCGACGGCAAGCTGGCGAGCGCGGGCGGCCGGGTGGTCAAGAACGTCAGCGGCTACGACCTGATGAAGCTGCACTACGGCGCGCTCGGTTCGCTCGGCGTCGTCGTCGCGGCGTCGTTTAAGGTCTTTCCGCGTCCGCTGCACGACGTGACCCTGTCAGACGGCGGAGGATGGGATGCCGCCGACCGCGCGGCCGCGATGCCGGTTGGACCTTCCGCGCTCGAGCTCTTGTCCGACGGCCACGTCCTCGCGCGCTACCTCGGCACTCGGGACGCGGTCGATCGCGTCGTGTCAGAGCTGGGCTGGAAGAAGGTCGACAACTCGGTCTGGGACGAGCACTCCCGTCGCGCGCCCACCACGTGGGCTCGCATCGCCGCTCCGCGCACGAAGCTGCGCGACGTCGTCAGCTCCCTGCCCGACGGCGCCGAGTGGTGGGCATCGCCGGGGACCGGCATCGCGCACTGGGCGGTCGCAACGGACGCTCAATCCGTCCGGGACATGCGCGCGAAGGTCGAGGCCGCGGGGGGAACGCTGGTCATGCTCGCGGCGCCGGACGACTTCATGCGCGAGGCAGGTGCGTGGGGCACCGCGCCTGCGACGATCGACATCATGAGGCGGATCAAGAAGGCCTTCGACCCGGACGGCATTCTCAACCCTGGCAGATTCGTGGTGTGACGACCCCCTTCAGCCGCCTGTCCGACGATGACCTCGCGACATGCGTGCACTGCGGACTATGCCTCGATGCGTGCCCGACGTTTCGCGTCACGGGCCTCGAGACGGAATCTCCACGAGGACGCATCTATCTGATGACGCAGTGGAAGCGCGGGACCATGCCGTTCGACGAAGAGCAGGTCAAGCACATCGACCTCTGTCTCGGCTGCCGCACCTGCGAGGGCGTGTGCCCGTCGGGCGTGCCCTACGGCCGGATCATCGAGGCCGGACGAGCCGACGTCGAAGACATT
>JGI12709J13192_1000016_pt1 | contig 26535 bp, 24 predicted proteins | sample BlaSpr_A8_OM3_M3_FD_13192 | JGI IMG/M metagenome (IMG submission 13192)
TTCCTCACCCCGAACGGACAACCGGCGGCATCGGTTGCGTGCAGGGAGCGCAGGATCTCGCCGAGGGTCTGTGCGACACGAGCCGGTTCCCATCCGACCGATTTGTCATGAATCGGGACCCCGACCACCTCGCGCGTGAGCAGCCAGTCGTCGCCGACTTCGTAGAAGAAGCCCAGCACCTCGGGCACCGGCCAGCGGCCGGCAAGCCATCGCAGGCGATCCCACTCAGCGCCCAGCTCCGCGGCCCGCTTCACAAAGATCGTGCCGTTATCGCCTGTCAGCCGCCAGACGGTGCCGGCCCAGCTCATCCAGGCGAATTCCTCGCGAAACGACGTCGAGCCGAGGGCGCGCTGCGCCGCCTCGCGCACGGCTGCCGGAAGGGGTAGGGATGAGCTCATAGGTAGCATCTGCAGTAAAGCTTGATCACGCTTCCCGATTCCGCCGAGGCCTTCAAGGATGCGACCTGGGACGACGTCCTCCCCTACTACGAAGAGCTCGAGGCAAGGCCGGTCGATCGCTCCACCGTGGAATCATGGCTGGCCGACTGGTCGCGGTTCGAGTCGCTGCTGTCGGAGGCGGGCGCGCTCGCGCATTTCGCGTACGCGACGAACACCGCGGATCCCGCGCGGGAGCAGGCGGAGCTGAGGTTCGGCACGCAGATCGCGCCGAATGCCCGCGAGCACCGGACCAGGCTGCAGGCCCGGATGGTCGAGCTCGATTACGTCAGGCCAGGCCTCGAAACGACCGTGCAGCGATTTCGCAATCAGATGGAGCTCTTCAACGAGGCAAACGTGCCCCTGTTCTCGCAGCTGGCGAAGCTTTCGACCGATTGGTCGAAGGTCATCGGCGCGATGACGGTCGAGTGGGAAGGCGGCGAGAAGACCCCGCAGCAGATGCTGCCGTACCTCGAGGACAACGACCGCAGCGTGCGCGAGCGCGCGTTCCGGCTCATGTTCAAGCCGTACATCGATCAGCGCGACACCCTGGCCGACCTTTTCGACCGCATGTACGACCTGCGGCAGCAGGTCGCGCGGAACGCAGGCTTCGACAACTTCCGCGATTACACACACCGGGAGAAGAACCGCTTCGACTACACGCCCGACGACTGCGTCCGCTTTCACGAAGCGGTGGAGCGGGCGGTGAAGCCGGCCGTCAAAAGGATCATGGACCGCCGGCGTGATCACCTTGGTTTGCCTGAGCTGCGTCCGTGGGACCTGTGGGTCGACCCGAAGAACCGTTCCGCTCTCAGGCCGTTCGCGCAGATAGGCGACTTCGTTGGCCACGCTGCCGCCATATTCGGCAACGTCGAGCCGGACTTTCGGAATTACTTCTCCCGGATGGTGGATGCGAACCTGCTCGACCTAGACAACCGCAAGGGCAAAGCCCCGGGCGGTTACTGCCAGACGCTCGCCTTTCGCAAGATGCCGCTGATCTTCATGAACGCGGTTGGCATCGACGACGACGTGAGGACCTTGCTCCACGAGTCAGGCCATGCGTTTCACTCCTTCGAGGCGGCTGCGCTGCCGCTGCTCTTCCAGCGCTACCCAGGCTCTGAGATGGCGGAGGTTGCGTCGATGTCGATGGAGCTGCTGTCATCGCCGTATCTCGAGCGCGAGCACGGCGGTTACTACACCGACCCGGAGGCGCAGCGCTCGCGCCGAGCCCTGCTCGAGGACATCGTGATCTTCTTCACGCACTGCGCGTCCGTCGACGCCTTCCAGCAGTGGATGTACACGACGCCGGAAGGGCGCGACGCCGGCGCCCGCGACAGGAAGTGGCTGGAGCTGCGCCGCCGCTTCGAAGGCGATTCGGTGGACTGGAGCGGGCTCGACGCTCTGCGCATCGCGCGCTGGTACTACCAGCCTCACTTCTTCGACGTGCCGTTCTATTACATCGAGTACGGCATCGCGCAGCTCGGCGCGCTGCAGGTCTGGCGCAACAGCCTGCGCGATCGCGCAGCGGCGGTGCATCAGTACCGCGAGGCGCTCGCGCTGGGCGCGACGAAGCCGCTGCCCGAGCTCTTCCGGGCGGCAGGCGCGCGCCTCATCTTCGACGCCGACGGCATGGCCGAGCTCATCTCACTCGTCGAGGAGCAGCTCACGACCGTAGACGCCTGAATGGCGTCTGGGGTCAGTGGCCTAGTTGTTGACGATGTCGCGCAGCGGCCGGTGCGGGCCGAAACGCGGCGCGGCGATTCCCATTACCGTGATCAGGCGGATCACACGGCCGCGGTGCCCGCGATAAGGCTCGAGCAACTCGAGCATGCGCTCATCGGTCGAGCGCGGAGTGCCGTCAAACAGGTAACCGACCGAATGGGGTAGGTGGTAATCACCGATTGGAACCGCGTCCGCATCTCCCAGCGCAACCATCGCAACCTTCGCCGCGGTCCACGGTCCGACCCCGGGAAACGCCCGCATCCTCGAATAGGCGCTGGGCAGGTCCATCGTGATGATCTCCTCCAGCCTCTTCGCGCTGCGCGCGGCGCGGATGATGACATCAGCCCGGCGCCTCTCGATCCCAAAGCGGTGAAACGCCCAATAAGGGGTCCGCGACAGAACCTCGGGAGACGGCGGCAGTGTCAGCTGCCCCGGGCCAGGAGCCGGCTCGCCGAGGGCATAGACCAATCGCCGGTATGAATCCCGCGCTTCGACGGTGGTGACCAGCTGGCCGAGCACCGCGGGTACCATGGCTTCGAAGACCGCATGGCTCCGCGACATCCTCAGGCCGGGAGTCTGCCGGTGCGCGCGGGCGATCAGGGGATGAGATGGGTTGAAGCCGCTGTCGTCATCCTGGGCGCCACACAGCACGGGCGCATGCGCGACCGACCATTCACCGCCCGGGCCCCACGCTTCAACCTCGATGTACCCGTCGCGAGACTTCAGCATCATGGTCGTCGGGCCGAGCGGCGTTCGGGTCGCGCGCAGGATCGCGCCATTTTCGTGACGCAGCCAAGGGCCCGCTCCCAGCGGCCCCAGCGTCAGGCCGAGGTCGAGCGCGCGGCCTGGCTCGAATCGACCCTTGGCGTCCGCCACAGAGCCTGAGGTTAGCTGGTGAGCGGCACCGTGAACGTGAAGGTGCTGCCCACGCCAACGCCCGAGTCGACGGTCAGGTCGCCGTCATGCATGAGGGCGATCTCTCGGGAGAGCCAGAGCCCAAGCCCCGTGCCCTGCACGTGCATCGAGGACTCGATGCGGCCGAATCGGGTGAACAGCTTCGCCTGGTCATCTCGCGCGATGCCGGTGCCGTGGTCGGTCACAGTGACAAAGGCGCGATCCCCGTCACGCCGGACGTCGACGTCGATGTCGGTGCCGTTGGGTGAATATTTCGCGGCGTTGCTGAGCAGGTTGCGCACCACGATCTGAAAGCGATCGGGATCGACGTCGGCCTCGATCGGTTGCACCGGCATGTCGACCTTCAGCTCGTGACCGCTCAACAGCATCCTCACGCCGTCGATCGCCGAATCGGTCAGCTCGACGATGTCGGTCCTTTGGCGCTTGAGGGCAAGGCGGCCCTCTTCGAGCCGCGATGCTTCGATCATCTGCTCGATCATCCAGTTCACCTCGTCCGATTTCGAGATGAGGAGTGGCAGCACCGACCGCGCTTTGGGGGCAAGCTCGCCGAGGGCGCCGCTGTCGAGCATCGTCAGGTATCCCTTGATCACAGTCATCGGGCCCCGCAACTCGTGTGAGGCGATGTTCAGGAAGTCCGTTTTGGCGCGTTCCAGTGCGGCCACCTGTGTGTGGAGGGTCACGCGATCCATGCCTGCGCTGATGCTCGTCGCGTACTGGCGCAGCCGGCTGAGCTCGTCGTCGCCGAAAAGTGGTGTCAGCCGGCCCGTGACGATGATCATTGCTCCGCGGCCTTCTCGTAGGTCGAGGGGCACGACCAGGTTTCGGCCGTCGCGCCGTGGCTCGAGTCCGTGGCCGTCAGCCGCCTCCTCCAAGAATTGAGACTTCTCACCCAGTGAACGTGCGTCCTCGAAGCTGATGCCGCGCGCCGCGAGCACCTGGTGGCCCGAGTCCAGGACGAATGCAGCTTCCGCCCCGACGAGCCTCTCCCCCCAGCCAAGCGCGCGGTCGGCAAGCGTTGCGCGGTCGGGGCTGTACATCAACAGCTCGTGCAGGGCGTGCCTGAACTCGTCCTCCTCCGGCTGGCGCCAGATTCGCCGCAGCCAAACCGGTGGGAAGAAGGCCACATAGAGAATCGGGACGACCGCAAGCACCGCGAGGTCGAACAGGACAGTGAACAGGCCGTTGAGCGTCCCCGCGAGCGTCCCGACGACGATGACGATCAAGAGACCCGCGTAGCCGATGCTGATCGCTCGCAGCCGCGCCTTCTCGACCGCCGGCCTGCCCCGCGCGGCCATCCAGAAGGTAACTAGCGGCTCGAGGATGCAGAACGCCCACAGACCCACGATCGCCGCCAGGACCAGCGTCTGCAGCTGCGTGTGAGGGCCGTCTGGACTCGCGGGCAGCTGAAGGGCGATGGCGAGGAGGCCGACGATCACGAGGGCCACGGTCAGAGCGCGCCTCGTGACGGTCGCGAACGGGATGAACGAGTCCCGGAACATGAGGAGCCCATAGCCGGAGGCCAGGAACAGCGCGGCGGCGACATCCGTGACGGCCTGTGACCCGGCACCCACGCCGGTGAGAGTGGGCGACAGCAAGATCAGGACGGCAAGCGAGCCCAGGGCCAGCGTCAGGTACCCGCGGCGGAGGTCCGGCTGGAGCAGCCAGCTCACGACGGTCCTGATCGCCAGGATCGCAAAGGCGATCTCGATGGCGAGCGACAGGGCCAGGAGGAATCCGGGCATTGACGGCAGAATAGCCTACCTGACGATTTTTCAAAGACACTGGATCTGGCGATGTGGTGGGTTACCCGACGAATCGACGGCGAGCTTCAGTTGCCCGGCGTCAGCTCTATCCCGTTCGGATCGGTTGCCGGCTCGCTCAGCCGGCGAATCTCAANCCCCCGCAAGCCGCGGACGTCGGGCGGGACCGGTTGGGCGTCGCGCCCCTCGAGAAGGTTGATGCCGAGGTGGTGGTGGTATCCGTCCCAGCTCATGAACCGCATGATGCCCCCGAGCTCGGCCATGACCTCCATGCCCAACCCTTCGTAAAAGGCCTGGCTGGCATCGAGGTCGGAAACGTTCAGGTGCATGTGGCCGAGCACCGTCGTCGAGGGTAACTTCTGCTCCGGTTTGTTGGCGATTCGCAAAAGGCGCTCGAAATCGAGATGGTCCGTCCCGATGTTGAGTCGCCCGCCCGGGTACTGCCACTCGCTCCGCGGCCTGTCGGCGTACACCTCGATGCCATTGCCTTCCGGGTCGTCGAAATACAGCGCCTGGCTCACGTAATGGTCCGCTGTGCCGGTCAGTGGAAGCCTCTCCTCCAGGCTTCGCTGGAGGAATCCTCCAAGTGTCTGCTCGTCGGGCAGCAGGATGGCAAAGTGGTAGAGGCCGGCAGTGTGGCGGGGCCGCTGCTTGCCTCCAGGTAGGTTCATCAGCTTCAAGATTGGTGACCCGTCGACGCCCATCACGGCGCCGCCCGCATGCCCGCCGACCCTGGTCAGGCCGAACCATTCGTAGAAGGCGATCTCCCGGTCGAGGTCGAGAACCTTCAGCTCGAGACTGCCCAGCGGCCAGTCAGGGTCACGTTTCAGTACCAGTAGGTTGGGCCTTCCGATCGCGATGAGGACGGCGGTTCGACCTCGACACCCTTGGGGCCTGCGAGTCTCCGCACCTCAGACTCCACGCGCGCGATGAATGAGTCGTAGTCCTCGTCAGACTCGGCGCCGACCGGCGCGCCGAATGTCACCGTGACATGGCCGGGCCTGGGGACGCGGCGGAAGCGAGGCATCACCTCGTACATGCCGTCCACGTACGCCGGCACTATGGGCACCCCGACATCCATGGCGAGGATCGCCGCGCCCTTCCGGAAGGTGCCGATCGCGCCCGTCACGGTCAGGCGGCCTTCCGGAAAGATGATCACCGACCAGTTCTTTTTGAGGAGCTCCTTGAGGTAGTCGAGGTGCGCCCTAGCGCCACCTCCTCGCGGGATTGGAAACGCGTCGACGGTCACCTGGGCGAGCCGAGCTTCCCATTTGCGCTTGAAGATCGAGTCCGCCGCGGCCACCACCACGGAGCGGTGCCTGTAACGGGACGGGAGCGCCTCGGCCATCACCACCGCGTCGAGCGCGCTGACGTGGTTGGAAACGAAAACCGCGGGGCCGTTGAGCGAGCGAAGCTGCTCGCGATCGCGAACCGCGAGATGGCAGAAGTTGGACAAGGCGGGAAACAAAAGCGTGGACTGGAGGGCCGCACGCATGCGACGCATGGCCCTCGTCCGGGCCCACAAAGCGGTGTCCACCGCGCCCGCGTCCAAGTTCGCATGAGTGTATGCGTGCCGGCGTCGTGAGGTTGGAACTCAATTTGATACCCCGCTGAGACTGACTACGACAGGCGGGTTCGAAGACTATTCACTCGACATGCGGAAGAAGTGGTGGATTGCGGGCGGCATCGGCGCGGCGGTGCTCGTCGGATTGGTGGGATCCTTCGTCTGGATCGCCCTGTGGGTGGGTGACAACATCAGCGCGCCGGGACCAGGAGCCACCGGAAGCGGCCCCTGCGGATCGGCTGATGCGGTGAACATGCAGTTGGTCTATGCCGCCGGACGCACCGTCCAGGCATGCACGCGTGACAGGCCCGCCTGCCCGAATCAGACTTTCACTGCAACCGCCAACGGAGCCACGACCAGCGTGTCGAGGTTCTCGATGAGGAACCAGCTCAGGAGCTCGTCCCGCCGTTACATCTTTTCGATTGGACTCGACCGCGCTCTTCCCGCGGACGCGGCCGCTCAAACGATCCAGCTCAGCGGCTTCGTTGACCTCCCGGGGATGCCCGGGGCGGGCTCCTCCGGCACTGGGCCGGGCGCGGCAAATATTCAGATCACACCACGCGATCCCGACGGGGAATCGTTCACGGCGGTCTCGGGATCGCTTTGGATCGCCTCGATGGGCGGGATGGCCCACGGAACGATCGACGGCAGCTTCAGCACCGGATCCACCCGATCGGACCGCCCGGCGCCGAGCTCGACCACTGAGTCGCCGGTGAGCATCACCGGGACCTTCGCGTGCAGCAGGTAGGTCACGGCGTGAGACGAACGGGGTGGCTCGCCCGTGGTCTTCCTGTCATCTGGGTGGTCGCGGTTGCCCTGATGTTGATCGCCGCGGTCAACCTGGACTTTGTCTTCGTCCTGTTCAGCGCCCACCCACAGGCCGGACGACCCGACACGGGGTTGGTCAACTTTGTGGTTCAGATGGTGATCAGCGCGGTCCCATTCGTGGGCACTGCGGCATTGATCACAACAATCGGTCGCAGGAGCGCCGGCATGTTGGCCCTGATCACGGGGATCGCGTTGCCATTTCTGTTCTTTTTCGGCGCCGTGATGGGCTTCGCCGCTTCGGCGGTGGAGCTGCCCGTCAATTCCCCGTCTGCCGTTGCCCTGACGATCTACCAGTTCACGTGGCTTGCCGCGGTCATCGCCGACGGGCTGACGCTGGTTGCGGCTTTGCTGGCGCGGAGGGCTGCGTAGAGGACCGGCCGGGGCACGCCGCCCCGGCCGGGTAGCGGATCAAGCCGTCGTGGTGACGGCGATCCTGGACTTCGTGTCGGTCGGAACCGCGGTTGCCGTGAGAACCACTTTAAGCGCGTGGGTCTTGGCCGCCTCGCCGAAAACGTCGTATGCCTGCATCGCTTCATCCATCGAGAAGTGGTGCGTGGCCAGCACTGTTGGGTCGAGCCGGCCGCCCTCGATCAGCGAGAGCAGCTGTGGGATGGTCCGCGTGTCGACCAGGCCGGTCGTGATGGTGACGTTCCTGATCCAGAGCTTCTCCAGATGCAGGGTTGCGGGCTTGCCGTGCACGCCCACGTTGGCGAGGGTGCCGCCGGGCCGGATCAGCTCCGCCGCGAGCTCGAAGGTTGCCGGGGTTCCGACAGCTTCGACGGCCACGTCGGCCCCGAGTCCGCCGGTCAGCTCGAAGACCTTCTTGACCGCGTCTTCGCGGCCGTTGTTGATGGTGACGTCAGCGCCGAACTCCTTGGCCTTGGCGAGCCTTCCGTCGTCGAGGTCGATCACGACGATCCGAGCCGGGGTATACAGCTTGGCGGTCATCACGGCGGACAGACCGATCGGGCCTGCGCCGACGATGGCCACGGTGTCGCCCGGTCGAACGCCACCGTTCTGGACGCCCACCTCGAACGAGGTCGGAAGTATGTCGGAAAGGAAAAGGACCTGCTCGTCAGTGAGTCCAGATGGAACCTTGTAGAGCGAGTTGTCCGCGAACGGAACGCGCGCGTATTCCGCCTGCAGCCCGTTGATCAGGTGGCCGAAGATCCAGCCGCCTCCACCGGTGCACTGGCCGTAGCGGGCCTCCTTGCAGAACCGGCAGCTGCCGCACGAGCTGATGCAAGAGACCAGCACGTGGTCTCCGATCTGAAACTTGGTGACNGCTGAACCGGTCTCGACGATTGTGCCGACGGCCTCATGGCCGAGGATCGTGCCTGGCTTACAAGCCGGTACGTCGCCCTTGAGGATGTGGAGGTCGGTGCCGCAAATCGTCGAGGTGTCGATCTTCACGATGGCGTCGGTCGGTACCTGGATGGTCGGGTTCGGGACCGTGTCCCACGATCGCTTGCCGGGGCCGTGATAAACGAGCGCTTTCATTGTCAATACCTTCTTGAAATCAGAATGGACGGAATCGTCGATTCGCTGAGTTCAAGCTTGTTCTTGGCGACAACTGGGCTCGAGGGCCGATGGACCCGGTCGATTCAGGCCTATTGGGCTCTGCCTGTCAGTCGTCCTGTTCCGCTTGAGGATCCGGCCGGCTCCCCGACGACAGGCGACGCATCATCCAAATGATGGCCAGGGCCAGCAGGACTGGTGTCGCCAAGAACGCGGCGAGCAAGATCGTGCCGGCAAGAGCACCGGCGACTGGATCGGCGCGTCTCGGAAGCATCCCGGCTCTACGTCAGGCCACTGCCTGCGGCATCGGGGGCTTTCATCCCCCTCATGATGCACCTTCTACCCGCGTCCCTACACCGCGGCTGCGGCGGCCAGAGCCTCGACGGCGGCGATGTTCGGGATCAGCTCTGGCGAGAACCCGTGACGCTCCTGCAGATAAGCCGGGCTGTTGTACGAAATCCAGATGACTCCCTCGCCATCCTCTCGAACCAGGATCTTCAGAGGGAGGTCGATCGCGACGCTGGGAGCGTCAAGCATCAGCGGCGTGCCGGCCTTGGGGCTTCCGAAGACCAGCAGCTTGGTCGGCGGCATTTTCATTCCGACCTTCTGCGCCTCACCGCAGTGATCGACCATCGCGAAAAGAGTGATTCCCCTGGAACGAAGGATCTCCCTCAGCCTGTCGACCGTCTCATCGACCGAATGATTGCTCCGCCTTTCGATGATTCCCGAAGCCATGTCTACCAGTCGCCTGCCTGGCGCAGCGCTGACGGCCTGGCGTCGGGGTCATAGACGATCCGGTAGATGGGCTCTGCCCACACCTTGTTTGCGCGCGAGAGGTGCACCCGGGGATGCGGCCTCACGCGCCCCGGCGGCCGTTGGCCGCGTTGACCGCCGGCGTGCCAACCCTCCAGGTCCATTGCGACCTTCCGGAACGTCGCCACCGCCTCGGCGGGATCCAGCAAATCTCGATCGTCTCCGTCGGCGCGGCCGAGGTGCTCGCGCCACAGCTGAAGTCGCAGGTCACGCGCGAACTTGCGAGCTCCGTCGCCGAGGCCGGCGGGATCGATCGGGTCGCGAGAGTCGCGTGTGGCGTCCACCACCGCGCAAGCGATCTCGGAGTCGTGGCTCCACGACCGTCGATTGAAGTTGTCAGATCCGACAGAAGCCCAGACGTCGTCGATCACGCTGATCTTGGCGTGGACATAAACAGGAACGCCGGCCAGGTTCTCGATGTCGTAGATCGCGACCCGGTCGCCCGCCGCATCGAGCAGGACCTGCACCGCCTGCTCTCGCCCCACCTGGTTTGGTCGCAGGGTCAGTGTTCCCGCCTGATCGAAGAATCTCGGTACGACCGCGATCAGGTGCAGGGATGGATTGGCCACAAGGGCGGCGGCAAAGATCTTCGCCACCTCGGTCGACCATAGAAACTGATCCTCGATGTATATGAGGCGGCGGGCTCTGGCGATCGCCTTGCGAAATCCGCGTGCGACGCTTCGCTCACCCTGGGGAGCGAAGGGATAGCCGCCGCGACGGCGCGCGTAAGTGCGAAGTACCTGGACCGCGTGGGTACCGCACGGCGCGGGGTCGTCCGCCATTGGCGGCAAGGCGCTTGCCTTGCGATGCGTGTGCCGCAGCAGGTCATGCAGGATCCCGACGGGATCGCGGCTGAGCCGGCCTCGGTCATCCCAGCGTTCGCGAAAGCAGAATTCCAGGTCCCCGACGGCGGGACCCTGGACCGCGAGCTGGGCGTCATGCCAGGGAGGGGTTTGCCCATACGCCGGCGCCATGGCCTGGCGCTGTCGGTCGCCGTGATGATCGGCATCGTCCCGCCGGCTGTGACAGAGATCGATACCTCCGACGAAGGCAACGTCGTGTTCGGCACCGCCGGCGTGGCGGACGACGACAAGCTTCTGGTGGTGGGAGCCGCCCACTCGCACGCGCTGGTCGAGCAGGACCTCGCCACCCGCCGCGTTCACCTGTATGCCCAAGTGGCGGTTTTCCTTGGCGCTGAAACCGAGTCTGTCCAGGTGAGAGCGCCAGAGCAATCCTCTGACCATCACGCCGCGCCGGGCGGCCGCAGCGATGACCTCCCCGATCTCTGAATCCGGATCATCGCTTAGAAGCTGGTCCGGGTCGCCGCGCCAGTCCGTGAAATACAGCTGGTCGCCCGCGCCCAGCTCGCGAATCGCCTCCAAGAGCCTGCGGAAGTAGACGGCTCCATGGACCAGGGTTTCGACCCGGTTTCCGATGCTCCAGGCCAACCGGTCTGGACGCCGCCGGTCGAGCGCGGTGAAGTCATTGCCGCGTTCCACACCAGTGAGAAACCAGACCTCCAGGTCCTCGCCAGGCGCCTGCCCGGATTGCACCGCATGAACGATAGCCAACACCCGTGTTACTGCGATTGTTTCCTCCCTGGGTCCACCCTCAATCGTGGGGATGAGTGCCGGTGAGAACGGAATGAGTCGCACGTCGATACGACCGCAACTCGACGTCCGAGCCTCGAAGGAGCGATTTGACTGAGATGGCAACTGCGCAATCGGGCCGTAACGCCGTCAAGCGGGCGGCCGCCAACCCTCTGCTCGAACTTTTGGAGCGGCTTGGATATCTGGTCCGTGGCGCCCTCTACGCCGTGATGGGACTGCTCGCCTTAGGTCTAACGCTCGGGATCGGCGCCGGCCAGACCACCGACTTGTCGGGAAGCCTGGTGTTCCTGATCAACAATCCGTTCGGGAAGCTCGTCCTGATCGTCACGGCGGTCGGCCTTGCGGCGTACTCGTTGTGGGGTTTCACCAGGGCGATCTACGACCCACTGCACCGTGGCAGAGGCCCCGGCGGCTACATGGCCAGACTTGGCTTCGTCACGAGCGCGGTCTCCTACGCCGCCATTGTTTTCTTCGCCCTCCGGATCCTATTAGGGTCCGGCGGAGCTGCCGCCGACAGCACGCAGAAGTCGATAGCTGAGATCCTCACCCACCCGGGTGGCGGGCCGTTGACGGTCATCATCGGCCTCGTCGCGATCCTGATCGGCCTCGGCCAATTCCTCGAGGCCTATCGGGCCACGTTCAAAGAGGACCTGAAGGGCGCCGAGATGACCGCCACGGAAAGGAACGCAGCGATTGGTCTCGGCCGTTTCGGGATGTTCGCCCGAGGCGTGATCTTCCTGGTCATCGGTTGGTTTCTCGTCCAGGCCGGCATTCACCACGACGCGGGCCAAGTGCAAGGCTTCGGAAGCGCGTTCCAATTCTTGTTGGGCCAACCCTTCGGACGCGTCCTGTTGGGCATCATCGCGCTTGGGTTCGTGGCGCTAGGCCTCCACTCGTTCGCCTGCGCGCGTTGGATCCGGTTGATGGGCAGCTCAGCTTGAGATGAGCACAACCACTGCCACGCCGCAGACCAGCACCAAGCGCGCAACCAGCTTGGTGATCTTGAGCTCCAAGGCAGGCTCCATGACCCCGGAGATTGAAGCCAAGATTCGCAAAGCGTTCGCCGGCAGCGCCGTCGTCGAGTTCGACCCAAAGATGGATATGGAGAAGCTGGTGTCGCCCAATGCGATGATCGTGGTGGCGGGTGGCGACGGAACCATCGGTTGGGTCGTTCGCAAGCTCGTCGACACCAAGCACCCCCTCGGCATTCTCTCGATGGGAACCTTCAACAACTTCGCGAAGTCGCTGAAGCTGCCGACGACCGTCGACGCCGCCATTCGTGTGGTCAAGACCGGGAAACCGCATCCGATCACGCTGGGCCGCCTGAATGGAAAGGTTTTCCTGGAGGCGGCCGCCATCGGTCTTTTCGGTGAGACCATCGCCGCCGGCGAGTCGGCCAAAGACCGAGCCTTCGGAGCCTTCGCCGACGACCTCAAGCACGTGATGGAGGCGAGGCCGTTCAAATATGAGCTCACAGGGGACATCAGGGGCAGCGGTTCCTGCATGTCCCTCGTCTTCACCAACACCAACTCGATCGGCTCGCAGATGCCCGTCAGCGACAAGACTCCCGAGGACCCCTACCTGGAGCTTTCCGTGCACGCAGGCAGAAGCCGCACGGACATCGTCAAGCGCGTGCTTGCCCGGGTCGTGCTCTCCAAGCACGGTGAGGGAGGCCTGGGCCAGGTGTTCAAGTTTCGCAAATTGGAAGTGGCCACCAAGCCGAAGGTCCGCATCTACGCGGACAACGCCCAGCTTGGCCGCACCCCGGCCACCATCACCGCCGAGCTGAGCGCGCTGCAAGTGATCCTGGCCCGATGAGCGCGCTGCCCAAGGACACGTCGGCACCTCTCGCCGAACCGAAGCAGGCGGCAGCGGAGGTCCTGGCGGGGCGACCAGGATCCACTGCCAGGCGCTGGCTCGGGCCCACCGCCCTCGTCGTCTTTCTGCTCTTCGCGATCGACACCTACCTGGTCGTGAAGAACGATGTGCTTTCGTTCGACGTCCCGATCGCGACGTTCATCCAGCAGATCAATTGGGGCCCTGTCGTGTATCCGATGGAGCTGATCAACGCGAGCGCCGGAATCTGGCAGGTCCTGATCGGCGCCGTGGCAGTGGTTGCTCTCTTCTTCCTCGAGCGCCGCGCCGGCTGGCTGATGCTGATCGGCAGCATCTCGAGCGGGCTCGACAACGTGATCAAGCTCGTGATCTCGAAGCAGCGGCCGCCCGCCGACCTCGTCCACATCCTGTCGCCGACCACGGGTTTCAGCTATCCCAGCGGCCATGCGGTCTTTTTCACCTGGATGAGCTTCATGATCGCCGTCTCCCTCGCCCCGAAGATCAGGCCTGCCTTCCGGCCGATCCTGTGGATCTTCGCCGCGCTGGTGATCGTGCTCACATGCATCGCCAGGGTCTGGGCCGGCGCCCACTGGCCGAGCGATGTCATGGGCGGCGTGCTTCTCGGGATCGGTTGGTCGGCCTTCGTGCTCTGGCTTCCGGAGCGGTGGCTGCCGTCACCGAGCATGAAATGGTTTCGGAGGAAGCCCAGGGCTGCGTGATGTCAGTGATCGACCACGACGCTCAGACAGAAACCTTGATGAAGAATTCCCCAAAGCCGACCGGCAAATCGGTTCGGGAAAGGCTTTTTCCACCGTGGACGTGGGCGGTCCACGGACCGCTCCTCGCCTTGGCGATCGTTGCTGCGGTGGCTGTCGGAGCCATCACTGCGGTCGTCGTCATGCATCCATACCTGTCGTTCGACGCGACGCTCGACCGCGACATCCAGGCGACGAACTGGGGTCCGCTTGCGCTGACCTTCCCCTTCCTCACCTGGCTGGGCGGACCCGGCGGACTCTATATGCAGGGAGTCGTCATCGCCCTGGTGCTGCTGTTGAATCGGCGCGCCTGGACCCTAGCCCTCGCCGCCCTTGCCGGAGGACTCTGGTACGAAGTCGCCGTCCACCTCGTGAACCGACCGCGACCGTTAGCTGGCCAGATCCTGCGCGTCACCGAACATCCTGGATCCACCAGCTTTCCCAGCGGACATCTCATCTTCATCACGATCAGCGCTGCGGTGTTGATGTTGTGCATCGGCCATCGATACCTGCCCAGGTGGGCGAAACCGATCGGCTGGGCCGCCATCGCGGGGCTTGTTTTCGCGGTGGGACTCGACAGGATCTATGGCGGGGCGCACTGGCCGAGCGATGTCGTTGCGGGCATCCTCATTGCGACGGCGTGGCTGGCCTTCGTGGTGTCGATCCGGTGGATCTCAGATCGGGCGCTCGCCGACCGGCCGCGCGTCAACGTTTCTTGAACAGCCATCCGATGAGCGTGCCAATCCCGATTCCGATGACTCCGCCGACCGCCGCGTCGCTCGGAAAGTGCACGCCGAGGTGGACCCTCGACACGCCCACCCCTGTGGCCACCGTGTACGCGACGGGAGCTGCCTTCGGATAAAAGAGGGCGAGGGCAGTTGCGGCTGCAAATGACGATGCGGTATGGCCAGATGGAAATGAGTGATCGGGCGGGCGCACCCCGACCACACGTGCCTCGCGGTTGACGAACGGACGGACTCGGCGGAAAAGCGGCTTGACCCTTGTCTGGACAACATATGTGGCCGCCAGCGATGCCAGCGCCGTGGCCATGCCCGCGCGCCGCCCCTTTGGGCCGCCAAGGATCGCCAGGGCGACTCCCCCCGCGACCCAACCCAGGCCCTCGCCCAGGTCGGAGAGGACGCTGACGTAGCGGTCGCTGGTGGCCGTGTGAGGCAGATCGTTGATCAGAGTGAACACGCGACGGTCGATCCCGGCCGGTGCCGGAGGTGCGACCACCACGGCAACCTCACCAGAGTCCACGTGGACTGCCACCGGACCTGCCTCGATGACAGGCTTGGTGGCTTCCGGCCCGCCGGCATGCGGCTTACTGAGAGACTTCTTCTTCGTCATTGGGGCGGCCTGGCTCGGAACTGCTCCGGCGGCCGATTCAAGCTTGACCGCTTTGCGCCCTGCTTGGTGCTTGAAAACAAATGACCCCAACGGATCGCCTCTTGGGATTCGGAACCGGCCTTGCGACCAACTCCGACTCCCTCGAACGTGTCCCTCGGGGCCATTTCAAACAGTACGCCCACTTGAGCATCGTGCCTATCCGTCTTTTCGCAGTAGCCTGGCTACCCGGAAGAGATCGCGCTTGCGTTTTACAGTTATCCGTCTTGCGACAGGATCAGCGCGCTGTAGGCGCCGATGCCGATCTGGATTGAGAACGGCAATCCGTCGTAGGGCATCTCGCCGGCCTCGCTGTCCAGGCTGAGCTGGTTGCCGAACGCCGAGTCGTACCCCGACCAGTCAGAGTTCAGCCGTACGCGCCACAGTCCGGAGCGCGGAACCCCGATCGTGTAGCTGTCGAAGGCGCGATTTGCGAAGTTGAGCAGGACCAGAGTTTCATCGAGCGGTCCACCATCGGCCCACCTGCGATAGCCGATCAGCTTGTCGGCGCTGTTGACATGATGAATCTCGAGGCGCTGCCCTTGAAGACCCTTCGTGGTGTTGAGCAAGTTTCGGCGCAGGCGGACGAGATCTCCGTACAGGTTGAGGATGCCGGAGTATCGCGTCGCGTTGGACCAGTCGACAGGGAAGCCGGAATCAAACCAGTGGGCCTCGAGGAACTCCTGGCCCTGGAAGATCATCGGGATGCCCGGCGAGGTGAAAACCAGCGCTGCACCGAGAACCGAACGCTTCTTCGCGAAGACGCTGTCAGGCTCGGCGGGGTCGATCTCAGCCGGAACCCGCGTGCCACCGTTGGCATCGGCATCGTGTGACTCGGTGAATACGACTCTGCCGAAGGCATCGCCGCCGTACCGCCGCTCGAGGACCTTGCTGATGGCACCAACGTCTCGGTATTCGTCAAGCGTCTGACTCAGCACGCCCCGGACGACACGAACGAAGTCCGGATCCCACTGGCAGTTGAAGCCGGCTCCGCCCGAGGCCGTGGGTGCGGTGAGCCGGTCATCGTTTCGCATGTCCTCAGCGATCCGGATCTTGCCCGGGTGTCGGCGATCGATCTCATCGTTGATCGTCCGCAGCAGAAGCCACCCATCCGGCAAGGCCTGGTCGGGGTCAGCGGAGCCGTCGACACTTCTGATCCACGCAGTCGCATCGAGGCGCAGGCCGTCGGCTTGGTAGTCGTCGAGCCAGCTCAGCGCGTTGTCGACCAGGTACTGATGCACCTCAGGGCGTCCGTAGTCGGGCCGCGAACCCCAGGGAGTAACGCCACGACGGTCCGGATAGAACCAGATTCCACCCGGCGGCGGGATATTGCCATCGAAGTCCCAGAGGTCGTTATCGACCGTGCCCATGTGGTTGTACACGACGTCGACGATCACGCCGATCCCCAGCCGGTGAGCGGATCGGATGAAGCGTTTCAGGGCGTTGGGGCCGCCATATCCGGTCTCGACCGCGAACGGGTTGGTCGGGTTGTAGCCCCAAGACAAGGTGCCGCCGAATTCAGCCGGCGGCAGCAGCTCCACCGTGTTGATGCCCAGGTTGGCAAGGTACGGGAGCTTGGCGACTGCGTCGGCCAGGGTGCCGACCTGCTGACCAGGCAATTCGTTGAATGTGCCGACGTGCATTTCGTAGATGACCAGGTCGCCGGGGCTCGAGGGTCGATGATCGATCGTTCCCCATTCAAACGCCGCCTCGTCGTAGACGACAGATCGCCGGTCGCCGTTCACGTCATCGATCTCACGCGCGTATGGGTCGACCCGCAGACTCAATAAGGTGCCGGCGCTCTGTATCGCGTACTGATAGCGCTCACCGGAACCGATTCCCTGAACTTCGGCGTGCCAGTTGCCTCCTGGCAGGCTCGTCATGGGCACAGTCCTCGAGGAGGAGCGCAGTTGAATGCTTACGGCAGTGGCGTTCGGAGCCCAGACATTGAAGGTCGTGCCGCCGTCAGTGCGCCAAGATCCCAGGCGCAGAGGGGGTCGCATGCTAACCCGACTCCAGGTTTGCCTCTGCGTTCGCCAGCAGCGTTGGCGAGGGACGCGCGCCCTTCGCGATTAACCGACCAGCCTTCGCGAGCTCGCCATCCGTATCGATCTCGGGATCGCCTCCGCGGTTGAGTCCGACGGCTGCCCGCAGCTTTCCGGCCAAGAGGTAAAAGCCCACGAAGTTGCGCTCGGCGAGAGATCCCCTGACCACGAAGCGATCCCACTTGCGGGCATGACCGATGTATTCGAGCTTGTGCTCGAACTGATCGCTCCAGAAACTGTGCATGTAGCGGTACGCGGCGCGGGAGCCAAGGATGGATCTTGCGGCGGCTGCCCCCTGCTTTTCGGCGTTGTTGTAATGCTCGACCCTCACGCGCCCGAAGATGGGATGTAGGTGATTGGCCACATCACCGGCGGCAAATATGCCGGCCAGGTTGGTGCGACACGATTCATCGACCAGGATTCCGTCCCCGGTCACAACCCCGGAGCCTTTGACGAGCTCGACGTTCGGTTCGATCCCGATTGCCACGACCACGAGGTCGCACGCAATCCGCCGACCCTTTTTGGTCACGACTCGCTCGACTCTCGACGTCCCCTGGAATCGGACCACCTCATCCTCAGCCACCAGCTCGATCCCGGCGCCGCGGTGAATCGCGCCAAACACCGCACCCACCTCGGGGCCCAGAACGGCATCGAGCGGCGCCTTCCCGCGCATCACCGACGTCACCTTCAACCCGAGCTGGCGCAGAGACGCCGCCACCTCTGAGCCGATGAAACCCGACCCCACCACGACCGCCCGAGCGCCAGGTCTGGCTGCCCTTTTGATCTCGTCGCATTCCGCGATCGTCCGGAGCTGGTGAACGCCCGCCAAGCTCGACCCTGGTACGTCGAAACGTCGGTTCCTGCCACCGGTGGCGAGCAGGAGCCGTGCATAACCGATGCTGTCCCCCGACTCCAATCTCACCTTCTTGGCCCCAGGATCCACGCCTGTAACCCTCGCCGGCAACAGCTCGACCTGATTCTTCCTGTACCAGTCGAGCGGTGCGGCCATCCAGCCGGAGAGGTCTTCCTCTCCCCGCAGGTAACCCTTGGTCAGCGGGGGCCGTCCGAAAGGGAAGCTGGGCTCGTCTCCGAGGATCAACAGCTCGCCGCCGTAGCCCTCCTTCCGCAAGGTCTTGGCCGCGGTGCCTGCAGTCAAACCCGCGCCTACGATCACAATCGGACCGCGTTCCGCCCTGGGCATCGCAACCTAGAGTAAGGCTGGTGAGCGAGAAGTCACCGTGAGACCAGGATCGGCGCGTGGATTGTCGGACGCACTTGTTTGTTTCGGCGCCAGCGGCGATCTCGCCCACAAGAAGATCTTTCCGGCGCTGTTCGCGATGGCGAAACGCGGTGCACTCACGTTCCCGGTGATCGGCGTTGCGCGGTCCAAGTGGAGCCAGACTCAGTTTCGCAACCGCGTGACAGACAGCATCGAGAGGAGTGGCTCCGGCATGGACGACCGTCGGGCCCTGAACGTTTTGCTGTCATCGCTGTCATATGTCGCTGGGGACTATGGGTCCGAGTCGACTTTTACCACCCTGAAAGAGACCTTGAGAGGAGCTCGGAGGGCGGCACATTACCTGGCGATCCCCCCGGCGCTGTTCGGGTCCGTGATCACTAGCCTCGGCACTGCGGGTCTTGGGCGTGGTGGTCGGGTCATAGTCGAGAAACCGTTTGGACTCGACCTCTCGTCGGCCAAGCGACTGAACGCAATCGCCAGGTCGGTTTTTGCCGAGGACGCGATATTCCGGATCGATCACTTCCTGGGCAATGAGGCGGTCGAGAACCTCCTCTACTTCAGGTTCGCCAATTCGTTCCTCGAGCCGATCTGGAATCGCAACCACATATCGAGCGTCCAGATCACGCTCGCAGAGGCATTTGGCGTTGGCGACCGGGGCGCGCTGTATGAGGGCCTTGGCTGCTTGAGAGACGTTGTCCAGAACCACATGTTCCAGATCGTCGCGTTGCTGGCGATGGAAGCGCCAGCCGCCTTCGAGAAGAATGCCCTACGGAGCGCAAAGCTCAAGGTCTTCCGAGCCATTCGGCCGCTGAGCCGCGGGGACGTCGTGCGTGGCCAGTTCAACGGATACCGTGGAGTGCCCGGTGTGGCGAAACGCAGCGATGTCGAGACGTTTTGCGCAGCTCGCCTCCGGATCGACTCCGCGCGGTGGAAAGGAGTGCCCTGGTACCTCCGGTCCGGAAAGCGACTCGCGACGACCGCCGCGGAAGTGCGCGTGGAGCTGAAGCAGCCGCTGCTTCATATGTTCGCCGGCGCGCCCGAGGTCCCGGCCGACTACATCCGCTTCCGGTTGTCGCCTGGACCCGCCATAGCTTTCGCGGTTCGCATCAAACGCAGCGGCAAGAAGTTTGCCGGTGAGCAACGCGAGCTGTTTCTGCTGGATGAGCAGCCAATGGAGCAGTCGGCTTACGAGAGGTTGGTCGGTGATGCGATGGCTGGTGATGGAACGCTCTTCAACGGCGAAGCCGGTGTCGAAGCCGCGTGGGCGGTGGTTGACCCGGTGCTCAAGAACCATCACCGAGCCTGGCCATACGCGCCGGGCAGTTGGGGACCGAAGCAAGCGGACCGCCTGCTTGCGGCCGGCGATAGTTGGCATGCGCCAAAGGCGCCCCGCGCCTAACCCGGTAGGCGCGTGTTCGAGCTCAGCGGCGGGTGTTTGGCTGGGGAGGAAGGATTCGAACCTTCAACCTTCTGATCCAGAGCGATCTGCGTTATCGGCGGCGCACGAATTGAACTTGACAACCGCGGCTGATTAGTGAATTGCGCGTCAGCGTCGCGTCTGATGATCGGGCGCCAAAACGGCGTGAAGACGGCGCGAAGGGCGCGTCACAGCATCTATTCGACTGATGGCGTGAGACCGGTCAGACCGTGCCAATATCGCGCCGTCGGAGTCCGCCCAGCCCGGCCAAGGTGAACACAGCGGCAAAGACGGAGATCACGACGAGCGGCGCGAGAGTCAGGGTCGCGCCGGGCAGCTGAGGCACGCGCTCGAACGGCGAGAGGTTCTGAAGCCAATCGGGGAGATGGAGGACCGCGCCGAGGAATCCGACGACGACATAGGCAGCGAGGACCGCCCACGACGCGCCCACCCAACGCGGCACGACCCCGACGAGCGCGATGGTGAGTCCGACCATCAGCCACATAGGCGGCGCGTAGACGAGCGAGGCCCCGAGGAGGCGGGGAACGCTCTGCATGCCGCCGCCGGCGACGCCATAGGTAAGTCCGGTGGCGAGACCGGCGACGGCGAGCAGCATGGCGCTGCCCGCGAACGCAACCGTGAGGTGACTCGCCGCGAACCCCGAGCGCGAGACGGGCGTGGCCAGCACCGACTCGGCGCGCATGGAGGTCTCCTCGCTCCGCACGCGAAGCGCAGATTGGATGGCGAAGCCCGAGGCGAGGAGCGCCATGATGCGGAAGGACGCGGCGAAATAGGAATCCGTCAAGCTCCCGCCTCCGGCGCCGGCCAGCACTTCGGCGAGCGCTTTGTTCTGGCCGATGAAGGCATCTACGGTGGGGGCGATCCAGCCGTAGGCGATGCCGGTGACCAGGATGCCAGCGCCCCACCCGAACAGCGACGCCCGCTGCAGGCGAACGGCCAGCCCGAGCGGGTGCCCGAGACTCGGTGCGGCCGAGGGCCTGCCAGGCCTGGGCGCCACGAGCCCACCGCCCAGGTCACGCCGGGCGGCCAGGGCGGCGGTCGCGGCGATCAGGATCAAGGTCACCGCGACCAGCAGCAAGAAAGGCCACCATCGCTCGCCTGCGAACGGCCGCGTCTTTTGGGCCACGCCAATCGGCGAGAACCATGAGGCGGTTCCGTCGCCGATGTCGCCCACTGCGCGCTGCACGAAGGCCGCCCCGAGCACCGCCCCGGCGATGCCATAAACGACGCGGGTGTTCTCGGTGACCTGGGCCACGACGAGGGCGACGCCGGCGAAGAAGAGCCCGAGCAGGATGAACGACAACGCGAACGCGACCGATCCAGCCAAGGGGAGGCCCTGCGCGATCAGGAAGGCCGTGGCGATTACGCCAACTGCCACGTTCATGGCGGCCACCGTGAGTGCCGCGCCGATGGTGTTCGCATGGATCCCGACCGGAAGGGAGCGAACGAGCTCGAGGCGGCCGGCTTCCTCCTCGCCTCGCGTGAGCCGGCCGACCATGAAGATGCTCATGAGGGCCACCAGCACCATGCCCGCGGCGCCGAACTGGAACGCTACCTGCCCACCGACTGTGTTCAGTCCCTGCGCGGGTCCGTTAAAGGCGATCGCCGCGGCGTTGTGCTGAGTGGCGGAGGCCGTTTGATCAAGAGCGGCCTGGGTTGGAAACAGACCCTTGATGCCCGCCACGGTCAGCGCCGCCAGAACGACTATGGATCCGATCCAGACCACGATCCGGATGCGGTCGCGGCGCAGGATGAAGCGGATCAGCGCAAGAGTGCCGGTGAGCGACGTCATCCGCGCGGAAGCGGTGTCGCGCCCCGCGCGGCATCGACGCGTTCGGGCTCCCTGGCCAGCTCGTCCCCGTAGTGCCGCAAGAACAGCTCCTCCAGCGTGGGTGGATGGCTGACCAGGCTGCGGACTCCGAGCTCGCCGAGCCGCCGCACCGCAGCGTCGAGGTGATCGGTATCTACGTCGAAGCGCACATGCGTGCCGTGGATCTCGAGGTCGTGAACACCAGCGAGGTCGGCCAGGCCTTCCGCGGGAGCCTCTGTCTCAGCGGTGATCGACGTGCGTGTGAGGTGCCTCAGCTCGTCAAGCGTGCCTCTCTCCACCACCCGGCCCAGCCTGATGATGCTCAGCCGGTCGCACAGCGCCTCGACCTCGGCCAGGATGTGGCTGGAAAGCAACACCGTTCGCCCCTCGGTCTTCACCTCGCGGATGCAGTCCTGGAATACCGCCTCCATCAGCGGGTCGAGTCCCGACGTGGGTTCGTCGAGGAGGAGCAGCTCGGCGTCAGACGCCAGGGCCGCCACCAATCCCACCTTCTGTCGATTCCCTTTCGAGTAGGAGCGGGTCTTCTTGGTCGGGTCGAGCTGAAAACGTTCGAGAAGCTCGTCGCGGCGTCGCGGATTGAGGTCGCCTCGCAGACGGCCGAACAGATCGATCACCTCCCCACCGGTCAGGTTCGGCCACAAACTGACCTCGCCGGGCACGTAGGCCAACCGGCGATGCAGCTCGACGGCGTCGTGCCACGGGTCGCCCCCCAGCAACGCGATCTTCCCGGCGTCGGCTCGGAGCAAGCCGAGCAAGACACGAATGGTCGTCGTCTTGCCCGAACCGTTCGGCCCGAGAAACCCGTGGACCTCGCCGGTTTCGACCGACAGGTCGAGACCGTCGAGAGCGCGCGTCGATCCGAAGGTCTTCACAAGACCTGTGATGAAGATCGCGGGCGGCACGCGCCCATGATCTCACCAGCCCCGGGCGGGTTACCGCGAAGCGGCAGTTGGCTGGGGAGGAAGGATTCGAACCTTCAACCTTCTGATCCAGAGTCAGCTGCGCTACCGTTGCGCCACTCCCCAATCCCTCGACCGGAGCCGGGCGCTCAATTCTAAGGAGGTCCCGATTCGGCGCTACTCGCGCGTGATCTCGACGTCCGGCTTCTTGCCCGCGCCCTCCGAGCGCACGGTCATCCGGATCGAGAGCGACTCCCCTTTCCCCATCAATCTCGCGTATCCCTCCTCCATGAGCGTTCTTGCTCTGTGGAGATTCACCGCCCAGCCCACTCCGAAGACGCGGTCACTGAACAGGTGGTCGGACTCGGGGTTCCAGTACGCATCGCGTATTCGCTGCAACGTCGGCGGTCGGAAGTCATACGGGACGACCCCCAGAACCTTTCCCTGCCACGTCCGCTCGGGCGCCGGCTTGGACAGCTCGGTGGCCACGGCCCCTACCACGAGCGCGAAAACGGCCAACCGCGCCAAACGACGGATGCGACGCAAACTACGCATACTTCAAGTGAAGCGTAGTACCAGAGTAACTTTGCACGTTTTCCACACGTTCATCCAGGCGGGGTAGATGGCCACAAGGCTTCCTTCGAGGGCAACTTGGCTGCGGTGGTTGACACCTGGTCTCCAGATCAAGCGCTGGCTGCTGCTGCTCATGGTTTCAGAGCTGGTCCTGGTCCTCGGTGTCGCCTATGCCCTGAAGGAGCTCTACCAGGCGGCCCACCTGCCGGCAAGCTTCTACTACATCACCCTGCAGTTCCTCCCCTACTGGGCCAGGGCCATCATCTTCGGGATCTTCGGGGTCGGCCTCCTCGTCATCAGCTACCTGAAGCTCACGCAGTCGGTCCTCGGACCGTTCCTACCCGGAAACAGCACCGCAAGCGTGGTCGAGATAATCCACGCGTTCCGCCTCCGCGGCCGCGGCCCTCGCATCGTCGCCATTGGCGGCGGCACGGGTCTGAGCTCGCTGCTTCGCGGCCTAAAGACCTACACCTCTAACCTCTCCGTGATCGTGACCGTCGCCGACGACGGCGGCTCTTCAGGCCGCCTGCGCGATGAGTACCGGATCCTGCCCCCAGGCGATTTCCGTCAGTGCCTGGTCGCGCTGGCCGATGCCGAGCCACTGATGAAGCAGCTCTTCGACCACCGCTTCAAGGAAGGGTCGCTCGACGGTCACGCCTTCGGAAACCTCTTCATCATGGCGATGGCCGACGTCACGGGAAACTTCGAGCAGGCGCTGCGCGAATCGGGCAAGGTCCTCGCAGTGAAAGGCACCATCGTGCCCTCGACCCTGCAGGACGTGACCCTTGTGGCATCGATCAACGGCGGCACGGTCGAGGGCGAGTCGAAGATCCCGAAGCAGAACGCACCCATCAGTCACGTGTTCCTGAAGCCCGACGGTGTGCAGGTCAACCCCGAAGCCGCCCAGGCCATCCTCAACGCCGAACTGGTCATCGTGGGCCCAGGTTCGCTGTACACATCGATCCTGCCCAACCTGCTGGTGGAGGGCATGGTGGAAGCGATCAAGGCGTCGCCCGCCCTCAAGGTGTACATCTGCAATCTTGCCGCGCAGAAGGGAGAGACCGACGGCTACGGGGTCAGCGACTACCTCCGCGTCATACGCGAGCATGTGGGCGTCGATCTCTTCGACTTCGTGATGGTCAACTCAAACACCGCGTACGCGCCGACCGGCGGTCAGGCCACCGTCATCTTCAAGCCCAACGACACGGCGCAACACCCGGAGGTTCGATTCATCCCTTCGGATGTTGTCAACGTGCGAATCCCATCCCACCACGACCCTGACAAGCTCGCCCGCGCGATCATGCGGAAGGTGTGGCAGGCGTAGCGGAGGGCCGGCGCCTCGCGCGCCAGCGGACGAATCCTTCGACCAGGACCGCGGCCAGCGCGACGTAAACGAAACCCGCGAGCGCGTCCACGACGTAGTGCTCGCCGAGATAGACGATGGACAGCAGCACGCCGACCGTCCAGATGATCAATCCGATGGCAAGGGCGCGATACCGGCGCCACGCGTATACCGCGGCCAGCGCGGGGAACGCCGCGTGAAGAGATGGAAACGCGGCGAACTGGTTTGGATTCAGGTGCGCGTAGAGGGGTGATACGAAATAGTTCGGTCCCCAGAATTTCTCGACCGTTTCGTTGAGGATCTTGTGGACCACCATCGGACCGGGGACATTGCCCTCCTGGAACTGGTACCACGGCGGCGCTGAAGGCCAGAACAGATACGTCACAAACGCGAGGAAGGCCATCAGCAGCAGCGCCGCGATGAAGCGGTGATAGTGCTCTCTGCTCCGCAGCCAGAACACGAAGCCCACGAGTATCGGCAGCGGGAAATGCATGAAGTAGAAGAACATCGCGACCACGTCCTGCGGGCTCACTGATTCGACGTGGTAGAAGGCGTGCTGCAGCGTCAGGGTCGGCAGCGTTCCCGCAAAGACCGCCTGTTCGAGGCCTGACAGATCGTGTGGCGCGAACCCGGTCTTCGACGCGAACCCGCGCATCGCCTCATAGGCGAAGAAGAGGAGCAGGAACGGTCCCCAGTCGGCGATGAAGGTCAGGCCGCGTCCCATCGCGATCGCGATCACGAGCAGCGCGAGCACCACCCACTCCGGCTCGATCGAGATGCCGCGCCAGAGCATCACGCCGAAGATGACCGCTAAATAGGCGAGGCTGCCCACGAGGAGTGCGCCCGGGCGCCTCACCCTTGGCCCCCGCTCAGCCGGTGCTGACAACCGCCACCGCCGCAATCTCGACCGTGACTGAAAAGGGAAGCGCGTTGGTGCCTAGCGCCGCGCGGGTGTGGCGGCCGGCCGCGCCCAGCACCTCGTTGAACAGGTCAGAGGCTCCGTTAAGGACTTTCGGCTGATCACCGAATCCGTCGGCCGACAGCACGAACCCGATCACCTGCATCATCTCGTGGACGGCATCGAGCCCGGTGGCGGCCTCGATCTGAGCCAAAACCGCGAGCGCGCACAACCTGGCGCGTCGCGTCGCCTCCTCCACCGAGACCTCGTCGGGACAACGGCCGCTGAGCAGCTTGTCGCCGTCGCGTGAGACCTGGCCCGCGACGTAAAGAAGCGCACGGCCGCCTCCGATAGGAACGGTCCTCGTCTGCACGTACGACGCGGCGGGCGCTGGAGCGGGTGGGAGTGTGATGCCCAGCTCGCGCAGTCGGTCGTGCGGGCTGGTCACCGGCCGAGTCTAGCGGCCTACCTCTGGCGACCGCGCAGATGAGCGACCACCGCGGTGAGAACCACGGCCAGGGCCACGAGGCCAAGGGCGAGGTATGGCAGCTGCGGCGAGGACAGGATCTCGCTGAGCGTCGACGGCTGAGAACCGGACCTCCGGCTGCCACTCGAAACCGATGACTGCGGCGAAGGCGGCCCCTGGGGCGGCCCGCCTGTGTCGTGATAGATCCACAACGAGGCGACATGGTCCGATGGCCGGAAGGTCGCGACGTAGAGCGTCGGATTCTCATCGTTCGACACCGCGAGCGCCGAGACAGAAGCCTGAGGCGGCTGCAGCGACGTGAAGTCCTGACCCGCGTCGGTGGTGCGCCACAGTCCGCCAGAACCGGAGCCGCCGCCGTCGCTCGCCGCGTAGAAACGGTCCCAGTGGTCGGTGATGAACGCGAGCTGCGTGAAATCCGTCGAGGGAAGAAGACCTGGCCCGCTGAGCGGAGTGAATGATCCGCCGTTGTCGGGTGATTCGAAAAGACCGGTATTCGTGCCGACCAGGAGCGGCCGGACATTGCCTGTCGGCGGCAGCGGCCCGCAAGCGATGCGCACGGTGATGGTGCCGCTGATCGGCGGATTCAGCTGGGTCCAGGTCGTGCCCGCGTCGATGCTCTGGTACAGCACGAGTCCCGCGGT
>JGI12709J13192_1000017_pt1 | contig 26020 bp, 26 predicted proteins | sample BlaSpr_A8_OM3_M3_FD_13192 | JGI IMG/M metagenome (IMG submission 13192)
AACTCAGGGAGGCATACAACAAAGGTTAACCCGGTGGGCTATTTGATCGATCCCCCGCGGCCGATCGAAGGCGAGTATGTCGCGATCTTTGAGCAAACCGACATCGCGGACGAGCTCGCCTTCACGCTGCTTCGCGAGCGCGGCTTCAACGTCAAGCCTTTTCCACTCATGGGCGACCTTGCATTTGCTGGTTTTGGAGGCGTGCTAGGGGGCACGTCGCTTTTCGGCGGCGCGGCGCTTGTGTGCGTGCCGAGGTCGCAGGCCGCGGCAGCGACAGCGGTTCTGGTAGATGACTCCGGACTTATCGAGGACGGTTGATACGGCGGTCAAGCGCGTGATAAGGCAAGCGTGCTCAACCCGCACAAGCAAAGAAACAGCCGAGTCTCCGTGTCTTCTTACCTCGACGCGTGGCTTGTGCACATACAGAAGTCGCGCCAGCCGAAGACGTACGAGCTTTATGAGGCGTTGATACGCAACCACATCGTACCCTACATCGGGGATCAGCGAGTGGAAAATCTCGCGCGGCAAGATATTCGAGGACTCTTGGACTTTCTGAGCGATCGAGTGGGGCAGCGCACCCGCCAGCTCGTGCATCGAGTGCTGCGCTACGCTCTAGGCGAAGCAGTTGAAGATGGACTGCTGCTTCGGAATCCATGTGCACGGCGCGACAAGCCGCGCTATGATCCTGCGCCACGCAAGGCGCTGGATGCACGAGAGGCGCGCGCGCTGCTCAACGCCGCCAACACAACTGACTACTACGTTCTTTTTTTCCTCGCCCTCGTCACTGGCATGCGCCAAGGAGAGATCTTCGGACTTCGCTGGGATTCGGTTGATTTCGACGGCGCTGCAATCTATGTTACGGGAACGTTAACCCGCACACGCAATGGTGAAGTTCAATTAAGCCCGCCAAAAGCGTCACGACGGCGGCGTATTGATCTCGGTCCCAGGTTGCTCGCGCTGTTACATCGGCATCGGAAGCGGCAGTCACCCGGGCCCTGGGTGTTTACTGATAGCAAGAGTGAGCCGCTGTCCAAGGATCGTTTTGTCCGCACGGTGTTTCATCCGTTGCTTAAAGCGGCTGGATTGCCGCGTATTCGGTTCCATGATTTGCGACATACCTGCGCAACCCTAGGCTTGTCGAACGGCGTAAATGTAAAAGTGATGTCCGAACGATTGGGGCATTCGAGCGCAAAGATGACGCTCGATGTCTACACCCGAGCGTTGCCCACTTTACAGCGTCAAGCAGCGAGCACGATCGAAGCTATCGTCGGACCGGGCAAGCGAAGCCGGTTTTCTTAACGCTATTGCTGCGAGCAGTAGAGGGCGATCTATTGGTGGTTGAGAGTGCTCACAGTTAGCATGTCGAATACTAAGACTATGGAAGACAAATTCGCGCGTCGGAAAAAAGCATTGACACACAAGATGAAGCTCTCCACATACGATACTTCATTTGACGAGCGATACTGGGACCAATTTTCCGCTTCCCAACGCATGGAGATGACTTGGGCTCTCTTTGTCTATGGATGCGCGTGGCTAGGAATAGATGCAAGTAAACTCAGCCTTCAAAAATCTACTACATGCGACTGTCTAAGGGGCAGGAGATTGTGGTTCGAATACAGCCGCCAAAAATTCCACCAAAACCCGCTATGAACGGAGGTTACCCTAGAGTGCCTGGCGCGTGATAATCCGCGAGGTTGGGGGCGAGATGGTTCTGGTGCAGATCTGTCAAGTCCGTGCACCGCGGGTTCAATTCCCGTCGCCTCCAGCCTCCGTCGACGGGCGGGAGGGAACAATGGCCACAGATCTGACAGCGTTCCCTGTTGCATTATAATTACAGAGGAGCTATAATGTACGCGACAGATCTGCACCAGAACCGGCGTCAAGCCGGTTTTTGTTTTTAATGAGGCGCTTGATGATGCCGTCTGCCAGATGAGCAGGCGCTGGAACTGCTCGCAGCGACCTAGAAGAACCAGACTAACGATGCAAATAGATGCCCCGCCGATAGTAAAGACGCAGCATTTGACTGGCCGCCGCGTTCAACCAGACGATGTTGAATACGTCATCGAGACCGACAGCGACATCCGCATTCAGCGTTGGCTCTTCGGAATAGTGCAGACCGAAGAGGAATCACGCGCGCGTCATGTCCGCTGGATGCGACACTGGCATGACGTTGGCTTCGGGTTTTGGATCTTCAGCGATGCTGCCGCTACGATTGTCGGGCATGGCGGGCTCTTCCGATCACCGCGCGAGGAAGGTGAAATCGAAGTAGGCTATGCAGTCTTGCCTGACTACTGGGGTCACGGCTATGCGACCGAAATAACGCGAATCTCGCTCGAAGTTGGATTCGAAATGGGGTTGCGGCGTATTATCGGCATTGCGCAAGTCGCAAATCTGGCGTCGCGACGCGTAATGGAAAAATGCGGGATGGTGCTCGAGGTGGAAACGGCATCACCCGACGGCATCAACGGCGTGCGCTACGCAATCGAAGCGAATCGCAGCTTCAGTGGACGAAAGAATAACAGTGCCGACTGATTTTCGAGATGGAAAGACGTTCCCACGGCGCGGCCGAGAGGCGCTCGGCGAGTTCTTGTGGCTAGCTCGTGTCTTCGACAAGGCGCGGGCCAAAACGAACCATACGCAGGACGGCTACATCTACCCGTGTCCAATGGATGGGGCGGTGATGCGGCACTGGGGCATAAGCCCGCGCGATTTCACTGCCGCAATCGGTGAAAACCCAACCGATGACCAAATCCTCGCCTGGCTATCCGATCGCGTCACTCCGGATCAAATGTGGGCGGCTAACTCATGGGTGCTGCGCCAAAGAGCTGCCCTGGATCGACACGATGCGGAAGAAGGTGTACCGGGTGCGGTCGCGCAGAAATCGCAATGGTATGGTGTAATAGTCGGCCTCGTGGTCGCGGTGTTGGTATTGATGGTCACATGGTTTGTGCGGCGTGGCTTCGGTCATTGAAATATCAGGGGAAATATCACGCCTGCGTCTGTGCCAGGGCAGGACTGCGACGACTTAGTCTACAACTTGACTAACAAAGACTAAACTGCTAGACTAAGCTTGTGAAAACCATAACGATGCATGAGGCAAAAACGCACCTGTCACGCTTTGTGCGAGAACTACGCGAGGGCAAGGAGCCTGAAATCATCATAGCCGTCGGTAGCACCCCTGCAGCGCGCCTTGTGCCATACGTTGGATCGGCGCGGCGGGTGTTAGGCGTAGACCGCGGTCTGATCGAGATGACCGATGACTTCGACGACCTTGACAAGGAGATAGCGGACCTCTTCCAAGGCGATGCATCGCGCAGGCATGGAAAGCGATGACCGCAGGCCGCTCGAAAAGCGATCCGAAAGCGCGCAGGCGGCAATCGGGAAGCGGCAGACGAGTCTTACTGGACACGCATGTCTTTCTTTGGGCCGCCAGCGCTCCAGAGCGGCTTTCGCCTACGGCCAGAGATGCTATCGAGGACCCGAGGAACGAGGTTTTCATTTCTGCTGCTGTTGTATGGGAGATCGTTATCAAACACGCGCTTGGGAAACTGCAATTACCAGCCAACCCAGCAAGCTTCATTCCCACACTTATCGCGCAGCTTGGGTTTCGCCAGCTTCCTATAACCCACGCACATGCTTTAACGGTCACCGCTTTGCCCAAACATCATAGTGATCCGTTTGATCGTATGATGATCGCACAAGCGAGGTGTGAAGGAATGACCCTTATATCGACCGATCGCAATGTGGCACGTTACGCCGTCCAGTACCTACCCGCTGTAAATTAAGCGCCGCGATTGAGGAGCAACGACCACGTTCGAAAGGCGCGGCATTGTCCAAAAAGCCTAAGCCAATTTCTGTTAGAGTCTACGCCTGCCTTAGTGGCAGGCGCAGACTTTCACGTGAGCCGGCTGCCGCGTTTCGGCGATCAGATCGTATTCGAAATAGCTGACAACCGGCTAGTCGTTGTCCGCAGTGTATCTGAGAGCCGATTCAAGAAATACGTGGGGCGCTATCGCCTAGGAAGAGGAAATACGAGTAAAGAGACTGACGCCAGGCTCAGGAAGCTGCGGGGCCACAAGGATTGAGTTGTGCTGTCGACACAAATTACTAATAGATTTGTTTAGTTGTGAAATTAGGCACAGCATCCGGATACCATTGGGCGAAGGGCAGGCGTTTAGCGGCGCGTTTTGGCATCGGTCCGTTATCAAATACGGCTAACTCTTCCCCAAGCCAAAACTCCGGTCTGCATTCGGCGGCAGATCTGCATGCGATTCCCCGCTCACCCGCCTGATGCGCCCGCTTGGAAACAGGCCAGCATTGTTTGTGCTCTACTCCGTAAGGATAACTAGACGGAAGGCCTGCGGCAACGATGCCTTTCTCCGTTACAATATCAACAAATTTTCTGTTTTGCACCAAGAATCGCTGGACTTGCGGCCGTCGGCTAGGACGCAATGAGAACAGCGGGATAGCTCGCCCAACGTGCTGTGTGCGCACTACTGCTGCGGCCACTTCAATTGTCGCGCACAGATAAAGGACACCGAATTCTTCCGGCGGGTTCCAGCGCGCACCGAAGCGTTTTGCGTAGGAGGTGTCTGAACAGTCTACCCATTGGGGCTTGCAGACGCGATAATAAGTGCCAAAGCGGCTAATGTGAGATAGGGGCACTAGGGACCGGCGTACGTAAACAAGCGATGCAAATAGCCGTAGACACGATCGACGCCGTCATACTCAATGGTTTGTAGAATTGACTTATTGTCGAGCCAGGCATCCTTGCGACGCACGATTTCGGGAATATGAGATGGGATAAGTTCCCTGCGCAATACATCAGCTAAGGCTGCTACATGCTCCAGCGTGGCAATGCGTTGTAGTGGCACACCGTTTGTGCGCCACTCGGCTATGGACTGACGCCGGACACCGAACAAATCGCCAAGCTCGCCCTCGCTGAGGTCGAAAGTCGAACGAATCTGATCGAGTAGGTGTTCGGCCCCGTCGTGCCGCCTTTGAAGAGTTTGCATACCGGTATAATACCATGGTGGGAGCAAGTTGGCAAATACCTGCCAGGTGCCTGCATGCTACGTTTATTCCTCTTCACGCAGTTCTAGCTCGAGATCTATAGAATCAGATTTTGAGGGCTTCTTCGACCGCCTGATCTTCCGACCACGCGGCCCCTTCGGACTCCAACTTAGCAGTTTCGGTTTCGCTCAAAGTCTCGCGCAGCGCCACGACGAGTCTTTCGTAGCCCCACTTCTCGGTAGGCTCACGCTCGTATCCGAGTTCTTTGAATTGCGCATTGACATAGCCTACCAGCCGCGCTGCACGGCGACATTCTCCGCGGCGTGCCACGAGCAGCGCAAAATGCTGCAAGGCAATCGACGTGTACAATGTCTCTTTCATTTGGCGGGCTAAACGCAGTCCCTCGCGCGCATCCTTCATCGCTCCAGTTTCATCTCCAAGTGCGATCCGATATGCAGCGCTGTTCTGGTAATCCACCGTCAAGTATTGCGTATTCTTCCCGCGTGCATGGATCTCTGTGGCTTCGCCCACGAAGCTCAGCGCTTGTGCAACGTTTCCCTCGGCGAACTCCCACTCCGCGAGATTTCCCAGCACGGTCGATGTTCCGGCCTCGTCTCCCAGGGCTTTGAATTTCGAAAGTGCGGTGGTAAACATCGTGTGCCCTGCGGCCATATCGCCGCGAAAGCAGAGGACCTCCGCGTGGCGGCGCAGATACAGAGCCACTAACGGTTCGTCGCCATGCTCGCTCATCGACGCATGCGCGCGTGCGTATGCTTCACTTGCCTCCTCGAGGCGACCCATTTGACAGAGACCATGCCCGAGATAGACGAGCGCCCAAGCCACTCCATGCTTATCGCCTATCGACTCGTATAGTGCGAGGGCTCGTTCCGCGCAGTCGTGCTTGGGCTTGGCGTCGGAAAGCAACGCAAGCGCTCTCCACAGTCGGGCCGCGATCTGCGCATGCGCAGATTGGTCAAGACCAGCTTGCGCGCGGCGAATCCAGTAGCGCCCCTCCGCTTCTAGGCCACCATGAAACCAAAGCCGCTCCAGCGCTCCGGCGATCGCACCGGCTAGCGGTAGGTCGTGCCTATCTGTGAGCGCCCACTCGAGCGCAGCGCGGTAGTTGTCGAGTTCAAGTTCCACGCCCGCGAGCCACGCTGCGGTCGATCCCGTGCCGAAGCGCACGTCGGCCGCCTGTGCCTGATCGCAGAAGTATTTGCCGTGGCGGCGAGCGAGATTCTCGCGCTCGCCTGCTGCGGCAAGCTTCTCCAAGGCATAGGCTCGAGTGGATTCAAGCAAACGGAAGCGGACAAGATCGCCGGCGGTATCAGCCACGACCAACGATTTATCGGTCAACGACGACAGCAGATCCAAAACATCGAGATCGTCGCTGCCGTCATCCAAGCAGACTGCGGTGGCTGCCTCGAGGCTAAAACCTCCCGCGAAGATTGCCGCCCGAATGAATAGCGCCTGCTCCTTTGGTGATAAGAGATCGTAACTCCAATCAATGAGCGCACCCAACGTCTTCTGGCGCGGCAGCGCACTACGGCTACCGCCGGTAAGAATCTTGAAGCGGTCATTGAGGCGTTGCGCCAGGTTAGGAATGCTCAACACTTTTACCCGCGCAGCGGCCAGTTCAATGGCGAGCGGAATACCATCCAGGCGGCGGCAAATGTCCGCAATGATGGGCGCGTTATCGTCGTTGAGCGTAAACTTCTTATCGACCGACCGCGCCCTGTCAACAAACAGAGCTATTGCGCCAAATTCCATGGCAACCGCTGCCGTGAGAGGGGAATTCTCGGTCGGTACGCCCAGCGAGGCAAGCCGGAGGACTTGCTCGCCGCTCACCCCGAGCGCCTGGCGTGAGGTCGCGAGCACGCGCACGTCGGGGCAGCTGCGCGTGATCGCGTTGGCGATTTTTGCGGAAGCGTCCAAAACGTGCTCGCAGTTATCGAGGATGAGCAGCAATTTCTTGCGCTTGAGCCACCGCTCGATGGACTCGTCAACTCCGCGCCCACCTACCTGGGTCATCCCCAATTCTTTTGCGATAGCGCTGAAGACAAGTTCCGGGTCCGAAATGGGGGCTAGGTCAACAAGCCACACGCCATCGGGATACTGATCGAGGACTTGTGCTCCCGCTTCCAGCGATAAGCGCGTTTTCCCGATTCCACCCGGCCCAAGCAAAGTCAAGAGGGCGTGCTGGTTAAGGAGCGCCTTCAATTCATCGAGATCATGTTCGCGACCGCGGAAACTCGTCTGTTGAATGAAGAGGTTGTGCGGGGTTGTATCGAGCGACCTGAGTGGCGGAAAATTTGCCGGCAGACCTTCCATGGTGAGGAGCCATACCTGTTCGGGTTCGCTGAGGTCATTGAGCCGGTGCGAGCCGAGGTCAATCAGCTCAGCGCCGGAGGGAAGATCGCCATGGGCCAACTCGCGGGTGACGCCGGATAACAGTATCTGGCCGCCATGTCCGATGGACATAAGCCTCGACACGCGGTTGACGGCAGGCCCAAAGTAGTCGGCGTCGCGCTCCTCTGCGTATCCCGTGTGCAGCCCCATACGCACGCGCAAGCCGTCAACGCTCGAGAAATCTTCCTTAGCTAACGCACGCTGCGCATCAAGCGCTGCACGAACGGCAGCCGGCGCTGTCGGGAACGCAGCACAGAAAGCATCACCTATCACTTTAAAGACGTACCCGCCATGTCGCTTGATGGCAGTGCTCAGCAGCTGCTCGTGCCGCAAGAGGGCAGCCTTCATCGCCTCGGGGTTCGACTCCCAACGTTGCGTCGAACCTTCAATGTCGGAGAACAGAAACGTCAAGGTGCCCGTAGGCGCAATAACGTTTTTGCGCTTCGGTTGAGCCCCAGTTCCGGGTGCCATTAGCTTTTGATTTGGCTGTCCGCGCGCCGAGCCCTAGCCAACAAAACCGCTTCAGTGGACGGAAGGGATTGCGCGACGTCCCGAAGCAAAGGGATTACCTCTATCGGTTAGCGCTATGCCAGACCGGCGTTGTAGCGTTGACGACAGCGCGAGTTTAACGTTGACTGGAGTTAGATATGGCAAGACCAAAACCAGTACCAAGACCTGGACCGAGACCAAGACCAGGTAAATACCAAGCAGCAGAGTTTTCAGATGGCGTGGACTCTCAAACGCTGCTCGAACAGGCGATGCGGCTCATCGAGCTCGCCAAAAAGCGGTTGAAGTAAACGGAAGTAGCATACCTCGCCTAGTCAGAAGCTTGGATCACGACATCTAAGCATTGTCGGGTCCGGAATACTTAGCCCTAATCACCTAACCCTCGAGGCGGACGAAGCACTTCGTCAAAGCTCCGTCATCTATTACATCCTCGATCTCAATGCCAGGATGCGGCGCTACTTGTCCGGCCTCCGGCGTCCGCTTGTGAATCTGGAGTCGATTTACCGCGACGGTGAACTCGACTTGATCGTATACGAACGCATCGCAGATACGATCATCGAGGGAGCGCTGAAACACAAGAGGGTGTCTTACATCGTTCCCGGTCATCCACTGATATATGTCACCCCAACCGAGCTGATTTTGAAAAAAGCCAAGCGTCTTCGCCTGTCAACCTCAGTGCTGCCCGGGATATCATCCCTCGATACCATGATCCTGCAACTAAATTTGAACATCGCGCATAATGGTGTGCAAGCATTTGAGTGCAATAGGTTCGTCTACTTTGGCATCGAGCCAGACCCTCGCGTTCCGCTCTTTCTATTTCAACCTGGTGGTCTCGGCACTGGTGTCCTCACGCAAGAACACCAAAGCAGCCCTCGTCGTTTCCAAGAATTGCTGCGCGCCTTGCGCAAGACGTATCCCGCCAGTCATCAATGCTGTCTCTTGACGAGCCAGCACCAGTTCGGCCGGCCAGGGCGCGCACACTGGTTTGCGCTAGGGCGGCTGTGCTCCAAGGCAGCGCAGATCGATTACAACGTCACCTTGTACGTGCCCCCGAGTGAGGAATTCCGCGTTGAGCGATCCGAATTTGTCTCGAGGTTATACGACTGGCGCCACGCCAACAAGCTTGTCGAAGGCAAGGTCTCTTGGGCGTAACTAGGGCTCAATGTTGGAAAGCTAAACGAAGCTCACGTGAGTGATTTGGATAGGCGAGAGACCACGCTTCGGCGCGTGAGTGATGAGGACTTTGCTTGGCTGTTACGCGGTGGGCCCGCTGTTCGCGGTGGCCTTAAGTTGCCTCCAGGCGGCGTCGACGAACAGAGTGTGCTCACGCACGTCCGTGAAATTACAAAGCGCGTTCATTCAGAGGGCTGTACTGGCGCCTGGATGATTGTTTCTGGCGATGAAGTGGTCGGCCTGTGCGGGTATCATCACACGCCAAGAAATGGCGAGACGGAGATCGGATACAGTATCGCAGCGAGCCGCCGGCGTCGCGGCCACGCGACCCGTGCGCTTGAAGCAATGATTGCTGAAGCAGTGGGCGAGGGCCTCGTTCTTCTCACAGCCGAAACCTCCGTTGCAAATCATGCGTCCAACCGAGTCCTCGAGAAGAATGGTTTCGTGCAAACCGGTACTCGCATCGATCTCAAGGACGGCGAGTTCCTGACTTGGCACAGGGCTCTTACGCCCGATGGACGTGGCGAAATAGGGCAGAAGCAACCTACCTAGGTCAACAAGTTCTGTGATTAATGATCAGTGGCGGATATGCTTTCGGTGGCATGACAACGACGTGCACGATGTCAAGATCGTTGACTACCACTGAATTATGGAACGGAGAATGGCTCAATGTCTAAATCTGTGGTGAAGAAGCGACCACCCGAACATCCCGGTGAAATCCTTCAGAAGGAGTTCATGGCTGAGTACGGTTTAAGCGTTAACAAGGTGGCCTTGGCACTGTGCGTACCTGCCACCCGTATTTTTGAAATTGTGAATGCACGACGGAGCATTACGGCTGATACGGCAGTGCGACTAGCTCGCTACTTTGGCACCACGGCTGAGTTCTGGTTAAATCTTCAAGTTCGCTTTGAACTGGAGATGGCAGAAGATCAACGTTCAAAAATCGACAAGGAAGTCCAGCCGATTTCCGCGCCTGCCTAGGGGGCAGGCGCAGCCTGAGATGATGCGACGGTTAATCGGACGCAAACGCTCGATTTTATGAGATTCTCAGTCTTGTGGTAAAGATGCTTGGCGTAGGCGTCATGTCCGTCTGACTGCCCTCGAGACAGGCACTCCTACTAGATCGAGTCAGGTATTGACGGATTTTTCCAGCGTGGTATAGGATATGCTGCAACGGTAAGACCAGGAGTAATAACCCTGTAAAGGCTCTAGTTCGACGCAACGTCGACGACATATAGACGGATATCGGGGCTCTCCTAGATCCGCGCTCTAGACGGCCCCGAAAGAATGATGTAGCCATACTCTCAGCAAATCCAGGGTTAGAAAAGCTCCTGCTTGGTCTTCCGTACTTGGAAAGGAGGTAATATTGGCATTGTCGTCATCAGGAACACAGAGAGTATCCGTTGATAACCTATTATTCGACGATAAGAACCCAAGATTTGCCGACGCAAAATCACTCGGACATCTCGACGATAAATCGATAATTAAGTTCTACTTGGAGCAAGTGGACTTACGAGAACTACTTGATTCAATCACGTCGTCTGGATACATAGATTTTGACCCAATGCTAGTGCAGAAATCCGGGCAAAAATATAGCGTTTTGGAAGGCAACAGAAGGTTAGCCGCTCTAAAGTTGCTTAGAGATAACGCCCTCGCAAAGAAGCTCGGATTGGCAGACATCAGCATGTCTTCCACGCAGCGAGCGACCTTAGACGCGATCAACGTGAGAGTAATGCCGAATCGCAAAGCGGCTCGAGCGTACATAGGGTTCAAGCACATAAACGGCCCGCATAAGTGGGATTCCATGGCAAAAGCCCAATACGCTGCGGAGTGGCTTAGGGATGGTGGCAGCTTAGACACAATCGCAAAAACACTAGGGGATCGTAATAATCTTGTGAGACGCCTCGTGTTCGGCAGAATCGTGCTTGATCAGGCAGAAGCAAATGGTTTTGACCGAGCCCAAATTACCTCAAGGAACTTTTCCTTCTCTCACCTATACACCGCCCTAACGAGGCCCGGGTTTAGAGCTTTCCTAAGTCTCAAACCGAACGATCTGTCCTTCAATCCAAAGCGCCGTCCGATTAAGCCATCTAGGATAAGAGCGTTACAAGACGTCATGGGGTGGCTTTATGGGCAGAAAAACCAAGGGATTGACGCTGTTGTTAAGTCTCAAAATCCAGATATTAATCGGCTAAATGAAGTACTACAGCGCCCAGACGCCAAGCGCTTCTTTATCGCGAGCAAGAACCTAGACGGAGCATACGAGTTTATAGAACCCGCTTCAACAAGGTTTAGCGAGCCGTTGTTCGCTGCCTTAAGTAATACACAGAGAGCATTGAGTCTTGTAATCTACTTTGACGGCTCTCGCCGCGTGAAGGCAGTCGCTGAAGATCTAGTGGACTCTGCTGAAGCCCTGCTCAAAGCAATGTCCTCACCCAAAAGTAATGCCCGCAAAACGGCATAGTACGCTCTTTACCCCGGCTGTCACCGATCCGATTGCCAGTATTGCCGATTGGGTTGAGCTTTTGTGCCTCTCTTCCGGTAATAATGTTAGCCGTGGCGACTTAGTCGGATGGCTAGCCATCGCTGGCGAAAAGGGGGACTTTTCTCAGGATGAAGACTTAGATGAAGGAGCTGAAAATCTCATCGGTGACGTTTTTGCAGAAATAGAACGTCGTGGGTCGGCGGCGGCGGAAAGCTATCCTTTTGGTCTTAACGAAGATGGATCGATTCTATCTGTGAACGAGCCATTCTCGAATGAAGGTAAAGTAGCGTACTTGTATGGCCTGTTTGCCACAGCGTGTACGAATGGTGAACTTCTTTCCAAAGAGTTTTTTGACGATACCGCGCGCAAAGCAATACCTGAATACTTGCAAATCTGCGCAGCAATTTCCGCTGCAGGCCTTCTGACGGGCGGCTCATGTTCGTTCGGCTGGCCGCGGCCCAAGGTCAAACGCTTCTCCGACGCGCTGCGTAAGGTAGTAAATGATCACGTCCAAGAGGGCGAAGTAAGAAAGAATCCGCGGCCAGGATCGGCCAAGACAGTGAAGGATGCGGGAATTGACATAATTGCATGGAGAGGTTTCCCAGATGGGATGCCAGGCAAGCTTATTTTGTTTGGTCAGTGTGCGTCTGGTGGCGCTTGGAAGGACAAGGGTACACGGACCTATGTGAAGCCACTGTTTTCCGACTTCTTCGACGATAGTTTTCCTAGCGAAGTAATAGACGCGATTTTTATACCTCGATGCATATGCGTATCTAAGGATCGAATTCAGGGAGCCTCTACATCCGAAACAATTTCCGGACTGTTTAGACATTACACAACCCGCTTAGGAATAGTGGTTGATCGCTGTAGATTGGCACATCTCTTGCCGAAGGGACTTGAAGCACACGCCCGACAAGAACATGTCGACCGCGTCAACGATTTTGGGAAGGTCGCTAAAGCCGTGAAGAAATGGTCGTCTGCTATGTCAAAAACGAAAGCAGCGTAGTGCCTGTAGATAGCCCTTTCAGATACCCTGGCGGGAAGTCTTGGTTGGTGCGAGACATAGTTAGTGAAATCACTCGGCTCAAACGGCCACCTCGGCTATTTTTGGAACCATTTGCGGGCGGAGCGTCTGTGGCCCTGGCTGTGGGAGCCTATGGACTAAGCGACAAGATTTTACTCGTAGAGAAAGATCCGAATGTGGCTGCCGTCTGGCGAACAATCCTAGGCCCCAACTCCGAATGGTTAGCTCGCCGAATAATCGAGTTTGATATTAATCGGGATAGTGTGGAACAGATGCTCGCCAGTAAACCACATTCAATTAGGCATCTTGCGTTCCTGACACTACTACGTAACCGCGTGACCCACGGTGGGGTACTATCCGCGACAGGAGGTTTGCTAAAAAACGGAGAGCGTGGCAACGGAGTTAGCTCACGCTGGTACCCAGTAACACTCGCAACCAGGATTCGTAAGATAGCGTTGCTGCGTGACCGAATGAGCTTCATCGAGGGCGACGGAATGGAGTACCTCCGTAAACACTCGCAATCAAAGACTACCTGCATGTTCGTAGACCCCCCATACACCGAACGCGGAAAACAAGCAGGTCTTCGCCTCTATAACGAGAGCGAGGTCGATCACGAAGAAATCTTTAGAGTTTGTCAACGCGGCCGTGCGACTGCCTTTCTAACGTATGATGACAATGCGTTAATTCGCAAACTAGCGAGAAGATACGGGTTTGGATTCCGAAAGGTTCAGATGCGTTCAACACATCACAAAGTACATGATGAACTATTCTTGGTTGCCCATGGAGGCAGGACTTAGCGTGCTTGCCCACCTCTTTGCTAGAACGTGAGCTGCAAGGACTCTGTCAAGATGATCCAAATCGGTGTCACATGCGCTCTGGTCCGCGGAGGTCGGCGTACTCGTATCGCGCTTCTTTCTCAATGCCAAGCGCGATCATCACACAGTTTGGAGTTCGATTCAGTTACGCAACATCAGGGTTGCTAAAATGCGCTTTCAATCGTCTGATTTTCAACTAAGAGTAAGCAACATTCTTTCAAGAATCGATCCAGAAGTCCAAGCCGATGTAGCAATCGATGGACAAAGGGTTGACTTTCTGATGAAATGGCCAAGTAATGGCGACAAAGTTACTATCGCGGCTGTCGAGGTGAAAAACTATCGTGACCCCATAGAGGGCCATCTTATCAACGACCTTTATTCAGTGTTTAGCCCTCTAATCTATAGTTCTAAAATACAAAAACTCGTAATCGTCTCACCTCATGGCTTCACAAGTCGTAGCGATCGTCTAGCGGAAGGCCGCCCTATCGAACTGTATAGCCTGGAAGAACTGGAACAGCTCGCCGCTAGTGGTTTGCAAGCGCGCAAAGGGTTTCCACCATTGCCCCGCGCCGAGATGCCCCTCAAGAACATTTTTGTGTTGATGCCCTTCGCATCTGACTTGAAAGACATATATGAGCTCGGCATACGGCGCGTCGCCGCAGAGCTCAACCTTGGTGCCGTGCGAGCGGATGATAGCAAAAAGAATACTCAGATCATTGAGAACATCTTCAAAGGGATCGAAGACGCGGACTTCGTTATCGGCGTCCTCACGAATCATAATCCTAATGTTTTTTATGAGGTAGGGTACAGTCACCGTGCGAAACGCGAACGCACTCTTTTAATTTCCAAGAGGGGCAGTAGAGTACCCTTCGATCTGCAAGGTTGGAACCTGGTGCTATATTCAAACATAGTCGATGATTTGATTCCCGAGCTGAAACTAAGATTAGAAGCTCTGTTGGAGCAATTTCCTTAGACCCTAAGCTGGGATCAGTCGAAGCCCGTCCGCGGCGGCCGCGCTCGTCCTTGCGTCGAGGCCGGCAGATACGCAAAGTTATGGTGGGTTGCATCTGCCTGTGGGCAGGCGTACGCTGAATAGATTGATTACACCCTAACTGAGTCGCATGCCCGCCTGCATTGCAGGTACCGCATCCCATCAGAGATTAGCGGACAGTCACAAGCTGGGCCTAGTTAAGAGCGTCTCTGAGGGCCCAACGTTACGACTAGGGGTTTGCCTAGTTACATTTGCCGCCCAAAAACCTAAAATTGTAAAATCGTCCGCGATATCGGGCATAGAGGGAGCCTCTTAGCTATGGGGATGGAGCAAATCAAACACCTGATTATCTTGATGATGGAGAATCGCTCGTTCGACCACTACTTAGGAGCTCTAAGTTTGGATGGGAGAACCGATATCTGGGGCCTCACACCCGTCCGGTCTCTGCCCGAACTTCACTTCGACTGCCGTAACCTTGATCCAACGCCCCGGTGGTGTGCCATTCATGCTAGCCTTTTCCGAATGGCTTCCATAACGTTCTACTCCTCCCGTTTTCGGAAGTAGGCGATCGATCTGTTATCAATCAGAGGTTCATGGGGTTGATAGAGATACTTCTGAAAGCCCACGAAGACCTGTCGAATCGCCTTTGTATCCCCGAGGTCACGCGTTGCGTCAGAAATGGCATTGTTATACTTTAGCTTGAGCAGAGGGGAAAGTTTCTCAGGGTCTAGTTCCTCAACACCTTCACGAACGTATTGAGCGAGAACGAAATCAACAAAAGCCCGTTGTTTGTCCGTAAACGTCGAAGCGATACCCGAGTGTGCTTGGGCTGCTCGTGCCTCACGCGTCTCAATAGGCAGTGCGAAAGCGACGTATGCGAGCACGTCGAAAAGATCGCTTTTGTCAGCGTCCATAATGTGCTGCATTTCGGCGAGCTGCTCTCTTCCAAAGCCCTTTTTAGCAAGTCGGTCAGTTAGGGTCCTACGAGTCGCAGGGTCACTCCAGATTTCGCGTAACTCGCCCTCGTTTTTGAAGAACTCCGGAAGCGCCCCGAAGAGGCTTTCCAGGAACCGCTGAGCGGACATCGGTCTTCCGTCGGCACTCCAAAAGCTCGTGGCGACCATGCTCTGAATTTGACGCTCCTTGCCATCGCTCAGCATGATCTTGACCTTTTGCTTGCGCTCGTGGTGAAGCGTTTCTTGTGCAGTATCATCACCCGGAGGTTGAACTGGACCCCTAACCATGTCGTCACGCGTCTCGTCCACCGGCTCCCCATCCCAGCTTGGATCGTTGAAATGTTGGTAGGCCTTCACGAAATCGTAAATCGTAAAGTAGTCTTTACCGTCATAGAGTCGAGTCCCACGTCCAATAATCTGCTTGAACTCGATCATCGAATTGATGGGTCTCATCAAGACAATGTTGCGGACATTTCGCGCGTTGACACCTGTGGACAGCTTTTGAGAAGTCGTGAGGACTGTTGGGATCATCTTTTCGTTGTCCTGGAATTCTCGCAAAAACTGCTCCCCTAAGTCTCCGTCATTTGCAGTAACGCGAACGCAATAGTTCGGGTCCGAACTCACCTTATACTGATTGATTAAGTCACGGACGGCGAGTGCATGATCTTGCGTAGCACAGAACACCAGCGTCTTTTCTCGCTGGTCGATCATCTCCATGAATTGCTTGACTCGATAGGCCTCACGTTCTTTTATTTCGATGATTCGGTTGAAATCCAACTCCGTGTATCGCCTTCCAGCTTCAACTTCACCTTCCACGATATTATCATCTGGAGTGTAGACGTACTCATCGAGAGTCGTAGAAATCTGCCGGACTTTGAATGGGGTAAGAAAACCGTCGTTGATACCTTGCCTCAGCGAGTATGTATACACGGGCTCGCCAAAATAGGCGTAAGTGTCCACGTTGTCTTTGCGCTTCGGAGTTGCAGTCAGCCCAAGCTGGACCGCAGGTGAAAAATACTCTAAGATCGCGCGCCAGGTGCCTTCGTCATTTGCACCGCCTCGGTGACATTCATCAATGACAATGAAATCGAAGAAGTTCGGCGGATAACCTCCGAAATACGGACTGGATTCTCCGTTTGTCCCCGGCCCACTCATAAACGTTTGGAAGATTGTGAAGAATATACTGCCATTTTTCGGGACCCGACCCTTCTTACGAATGTCCTCTGGACTGATTCGAACGAGGGCATCCTCGGCGAAGGCCGAGAAGTCGTTGAAGGCCTGGTTCGCGAGAAAGTTCCGATCCGCAAGGAAGAGGATGCGGGGCCGTCTCTGATGATCGCCACTCAATGTCCACCGACTTTGGAAAAGCTTCCAGGCAATTTGAAACGCGATCATTGTTTTTCCCGTGCCGGTTGCAAGAGTCAAAAGAATACGTTTCTTACCCGTCGCTACGGCTTCAAGGACGTTATTTACTGCAATGTCCTGATAATAACGCGCGCTCCATGTGCCGCCACGATTCTCAAATGCTATCGCAGAAAACCGCTCTCGCCACGTGTTCTGCTCACTAAAGGCTATATTCCACAACTCGTCAGGAGTCGAGTAATGCGTAACGTTGCCTTCTTTCCCTGTCACCATGTCTATGGCATAAATAGTTCGGCCGTTTGTCGCATACGCGAATCGCGCATCAAGCTTCTGTGCGTATTGCTTCGCTTGAGCGGCGCCCTCGCTGTGCACCGTATCCCAACGCTTGGCTTCAACGACTGCGAGCATGTGGTTTCGATAGACGAGCACGTAGTCTACGATCTCGGCCTTCGTGCGCTTTCCGTGTCCCTGTAGCCGGCCGTAGGTAATGTGGTATTCTCGTAGGACGCGGCTCCCGTCGGTAGCTCCCCATCCAGCAGCATTTAGCGCCGGATCGATATGTTCTGCGCGGGTCTCTGCTTCGTTTAGCGGCCGATCCACTATATCTCACCGTTAAAGGCTTTATGGAGGATTGAGGCTCTTAGCTCGTTGAGTTTAGTCAGCTTGGATGCGTAGAGCGTCTCGAGTCGAGTCGTGTGCAGCGCAAGTTCATCAAGTGTATTCGCGATGGAGCGTTCTTGGGCTCCTGAGGGAACGCGAATAGGGAAATCTCTTAAGTATCCAAGGCTCACAAATTTCTGCGTTGTTCCTTTGGAGTCAGTCATCATTTTCTCGAGCGCACGTGAAGAGCTGAGCGCGTAACGGAGAAAGCGGCTATCGTGGGCCTTCGGAACCTTGAACAGCGCTACATTTTTAATCGCAAAACTCGGAACGACGTCTACGATAGTCGGATTGCCAATCGTACCGATCATCGCATATAAGACATCTCCTTTGTGAACCGCACTTCGTTTGTTTATTTTGTCATAGTCGTGTTTAGAGATCAATTTAACGTCATTTAACGTCAGCCCATCGCGTTTGAGATTTTTTGATGTAATGAGCGGATATCCGCTGCTGTAATATTTTGGCGAATCGTGAGTTCCATCTCGAACGTCGTACACAGTCCCGAGCGTCGTCGCATGCCACTCGTCGCCACCCCGCTCAAAGATCGCATTTAACTCGCTTTCGAACAACTCGCGGGCGCTTTCAAAATTCTTTTCTGCATTCGATCTGGCGGTGGCGATGGCGGCAAATGCCTCATCGAGAATCGCCACTATCCGCTGTTGCTCCGGTAAAGCGGGAACGAATAGCGGAATGGATCGGAATGCAGGGACGTCTAGGTTTTTTTGAGCAGAGCCCTTACCTAAAGCGTAGATAGCGTCATTAAGGCTCAGGATCTGATGGTCAAGAAAACGCCTATCTAAGGTCCCATTTTTTGGTGATACGGTGAGGCCACTGTCGTTAAGGAAGAACTTACCAGCTACAAAACGAGTGCATTGCGGCGACATGCCGAAGCGAGCTACAACAACACAACTATCCCGGTTATGGAAATCAATTTCAAATGTCGGGCCACCGCCCCCATAAACGGGATATATGCTTCCTCCGTCCCGCCTCTGGACGACGCGGGTTCCATATTCAACATTGCACAAGCTATCAAGGGTATCGGCACTTATGCTCATAGTAGTGCCCGAATGCTCTGCATGATATCCGCGCTCTCGGCGTCAAGAGCGGCAATAGCGTCGAGGATCTCTTGGGCACTTCGAAGTTCAGCTTCGTCTGCAGTGTTTGGGTTCTTAACGGTAAGGTCGTACGTGGTTGTGTGGATCACTCCAACATCGACGGACCAAGAATTTTGTGAATCCGCAAAACTTTTCTGAAGCTCAATGAATTCTCGTAGGTCGTCATCGTTGAGAGGGTTTGTCTTACCAAGATTACGGCCTGGCTTAAGTTGAAAGTACCAAATTCTTCTTGTCGGAGTACCTTTGTCAAAGAATAGAACCACAGTTTTGACTCCGGCACCTTGAAACGTGCCGCCGGGAAGATCCAAAATCGTATGGAGGTTAAAGCTTTCCAACAAAAGCTTGCGAAGGCTGAGCGATGCGTTGTCCTGATTCGAAAGAAACGTATTCTTGATGACTAGGCCAGCTTTTCCTCCAGCTTTCAATATCTTCATAAAGTGTTGGAGAAAAAGGTATGCTGTTTCGCCTGATTTTATTGGGAAGTTTTGCTGGACTTCTTTGCGCTCTTTTCCCCCGAACGGCGGGTTCGTAAGCACGACATCGAAGCGGTCCTTATCTTGAATATCGCTGATATTCTCTGCAAGGGTATTCGTGTGAACCACGTTGGGCGCTTCGATACCGTGCAAAATCATGTTCATAATACCGATCACGTAGGCAAGGCTTTTCTTTTCCTTGCCGTAAAACGTTCGGTCTTGAAGCGTTTGCAGGTCCTTTGTTGTCAGGCCCGGCTTGTTACTGAGATAGTCGAAGGCCTCACAAAGAAAGCCACCTGAGCCAAGAGCTCCATCGTAGACTCGTCCACCGATCTTCGGTTTGATCACGTTGATGATAGCACGAATGAGCGGGCGAGGAGTGTAATATTCCCCACCGTTGCGACCGGCGTTCCCCATGTTCCGCAGCTTTGCTTCGTAGAGGTGCGACAGCTCGTGCTTCTCGGTCTGCGAGCGAAAACGAAGCTGGTCAATTTCATCGATGACATCGCGAAGATTGTAGCCACTCTGGAACTTGCTTTTTATCTCGCTGAAAATCTCACCGATCTTGTACTCAATGGTGTTTGGCCCGCTGGCACGGGCCTTGAAGCCCTGTAGATACGGAAAAAGCTTGCTGTTAACAAAGTTCTTTAGATCGTCGCCAGTCATCGCGCGGTTGTGATCGACCTTTCCGTCGCTGCTCCTGGGTGCAGCCCAGGTGTCCCAACGGAATTGTGTATCGAGAATGAAGTGGTAGGGCTTTCTCTCGAGTTCGGCCTCCATCGCTTTGTCCTGTTCGAGCGCTTCGAGGTACTTGAGGAATAGCAGCCAGGAAGTCTGTTCTGTGTAGTCTAGCTCGCTCGAATTTCCGGCATCCTTACGAAGGATGTCGTCAATGTTTTTGAACGCTTGCTCGAACATCGGTCCCCTATATAGCGGATAGCAGGGTCAAGCCCTGCCAGGAAAGCATCGCTACGCAGTGGGACCTCAATTCGATCAAGCGGGCGGTCCCTCATTGGGGGGTAAGTGGAAGCCAAGGCGTGGACCCGCCGCGCTAGTCAAGACAACCACAACGCCGATCGCGATGTAGATTCCGTAAGGCCTGGTGTTCTGCTCCGTCGATTTCCGCTGATGGCTCCGCGCCGTCCGCCTCCGTCGTGCGCACTCACTTCGTCAGGCGGCCATATGGTGCTCGGCGTGCTCGCTCGGGGTCTGGATCGACTGGTTTGATCGGCAAAAGTCTAAGCGCCGATTGATAATTCAGTGCTTAACTACTTTGCGAGCTGTCTTGTCAGTTCTGCGCAAGCTCTATTTTCAAAGCACATTAGCGCGCCTGCCTAGAAGGCAGGCGTTTTTACGAGCGCGCCAGCTCCAACCCTGCTCGGACGAGGCTAGCCCGCCAACACTTACAAAGAGTTACGACCGCACATTACCAACTCTTTCCTATGAAGCAAGAAAGCTGGAAAGAACTCATTCGAAATGTAGTCACGGGCCTTCCTCGGAGCTTCTCCTTGGCTGACGTTCTACAACACAAACAAGAATTGCAGACGCTATATCCGGACAACCGCTTCGTCGAAGCTAAGATCCGGCAAACGTTACAAGTTCTCCGCGATCAAGGGCTAATAGAATTTAGGGGCGCTGGCCGGTATAGAAGATTGGACGCTCCGCCAACCTTCAGCGCGTTGTTGCCAGACGAGGCATACCCAGCATACCATAGTGCATCACAGATCGCGAAGATGGCAATCGAAACGTGGGCAGAGCTAAACCTCTATTGCGTCAATTGTTCCTGTGATTCGCTAACAAAATTACCTGAGAACACTCCTGTAGCCGATTTCTTATGCCCTAGTTGCGCCGGGCAGTTTCAACTAAAAGGAAAAAACGGGCGATTCGGTTCTCGTGTGACTGGAGCTGCGTACAAGCCTGTCATTACTGCAATTAAAAACCAATCACTGCCTCATTACATTTTGGTGGAATACGATAAATTTAGAGGTTCGGTGGTTTTTGTTAATACTGTGCGCGGAGACCAAATAACAGAGCAGAGAGTCCAAGCTCGCAACCCGTTACGTGAAAGCGCGAAACGAGCCGGTTGGATAGGCTGCACTATAGATATTTCTGGCCTGGCGTCCGTGGCACTCGTCGAACCTCAGCCTGTTCACCGAACTAATGCGCGAAAACTCTGGCGGCAAGCGGCTGGCTGGCGGAAGTGAGCATGCCTTAGGGTTAATTGCTTGGGCAACCAGTGGCCGGCCACTCTTCGTTCACGGCTCTATTCTAACGGTCGGTCAAGGAATGCTATCGGCCGCCTCCGACCGTAAAAACGAAAGCAGCGCAGGGCTCTGAGACCGTCGCAACCCGTTAGTTTGCAGCAACCGTCCAAGCAGGGACTCATCAGGTAGCTGTCCGATTTTCTGTGTCAGCGTAGTCAATTTGCGCTTCGAATTTGCATAGGCCGAAATGGACGCTTCTGTGCCCCAGTCAACTACGTAGTTCTTTGGGCGACAAATATGGTACAATGAAGTTACAGCGACACTAGGCATTACCAATGAATCGCCCCTGTTACTGCCGTTTCAATAAGTGAAGCGTCTTTTGCATGAGTGCTTTATTTTTAGGGGTTACAGTACACGTGAAGATAGATGAGATGGAGACCCTTTCCACCGGACAAAGCCCAACGACTGCTCAGAATTTATCACTTAGCAATAGTTTGAATACTGGCAAGGGACGTACGTTTCAAGAACGTGCCGCCGAAGTCTTGGGCAACCACTTTTCAGTAAAATTTCGTTTGGACTATCCAATTTCTATCGGCAGTCCCGCAAAACCTCACCGTTTTGACTTGGCGTCCGACGACAACCAATACGTGGGTGAATGCAAGAACTATGCTTGGACTGAAACTGGCAACGTGCCAAGTGCTAAGATGGGGTTCATGAACGAGGCGTTGTTCTATCTGTCTTATTTGTCAAAAGATACCCATCGATTTATCGCGATGAGAATGGAACGCCACGCGAAGCGAAAAGAGAGTTTGGCAAACTACTATGTCCGTACCTACAATCACTTACTAGGCGGCATTAAGATTTATGAAATAGATATCGATTCGGGAGAAGTCCGAAATGTCGCTCTAATAGATTGAAAACTCGGCCTACCCCCCTTGGGAATGGTGGGCGAGTATGCTCACTTGCTCTAGGAATTGTATTAGGATTTTCCGTTGTCTTATTGTCCATCTCCAACTGCAATGCTGCCATTAACCAGACGGCACCATTCGGCAGTTGTCCGCTTGAGTTGATGCTGTTCCGAACGGGTCCGCAAGCAGAGAACGCACGAGATGGCGATATTGACTATCAGTACTTGCTATTATCGAGAACCAACAATCGGTCAACGGCAACTATCGCTTATCTCACTACTCAAGGAAAGTCATTTCAGAAACTAAGGGTGGAGCCCAAATTTGATCCTGGTTTTAACAAACAGGTTGCCGCTGGTGAGTTTTGGATAGATACAAATGCTTATGGGTTCATTCAAAATGCATGGGTCACTCAAGTAAAATATGATAATGGTCGTATTGTAAACTGCTTCCCGATATCTATGCTCTCATACCAGTCGGGCTTGGCAGACGAGTTCTTTATACAACATATGTCTCAGTTTGAACAGCATTGACGATCTTGCGGCTATTGCTCAAGGTGCGGTAGGGACCTACAGTTGGAGGAACATTTTTCGCGCTTGAGGTCGACTGGCAAAGCAGGGTTCCCATTCAACTTTTTCATGCGCAAGTTGCGGAAGAGCTGCGGCTGCGTCTGAGAGGTTCTGTCCATCACACTGCTAAGTAATTTTGCTTGACAGACGCAGGGTGCGTTCATGATCTGGGATCGACTAAGAAACGAGCTCGAACGAGCGGCCGTTGTTAGCGAACGGCTCGCAGCAGCACTGAACTTCGATGGAATTCGAGAAAATGTCTTTGACCGTCTGAGAACTTGCCAACATTTAAGACGTGGTCGGTAACCACTCCCATACGATTGAGAGAAGGTCGATGAGCCACCGGTGAGACGATAAGCTCGCCGGAATCTTCGAAACCTATGAACCCGCGGTCGAATAGATGATCGATGCTCGGTGTTAAGAGTAGGCCATTTTCTCCATTGAGGCGTTCCTCGTTGTTTGAATCTCGCCAAGGCTTACAGTGACTAGCACGCAAATGAGTCACGTTTGTAACACCTGTAAGTCGGCAGCGGGATTCTATTTGCATGACATGCTGCTTAAAAAGGCCTTGGCCTCTACGCGCAGTGATTAACGCTTCACGTTCGGTCTTTGGGATTTGAGGATCAGATTGAATCGTTTCTTCAATGTGGTGCTCCCACAGCTCCAAATCGTTGCTTACAGATTGAATTGTCGTGCGAGCATCCGGAGCACTCGCGTTGCCGGCAGTCAGCGAAGCTTCTGGGCCGATTAGCCCTATGAGCGTCTCAGCGAACAGCTCGGATAATTCGGTAAGATACACAGACTGGACTCCACTCCCAGATGTTTGTAGTGGAGAATACCGCGGGGGAATTAGACGTCGGAGAAGATCCATGTGCTCTCGAGGGCGGATCCTGTTCAGAATGGGTGCGAAGTTAACACGCACTCTCCAGCCGACGGCTTCCCAGTTGAGACCAATCCCCCCAAATTCCGCCGGCTTTGGGCTTTCATAGCAATAACTCGTAACTAACCCTATGGCAATAATGCGCGTCTCAACGAATGAAAAGACTAGGTCGCCAGGTGAGATCTCTCTCATAAACTCGTAGTACGGATTTCTCGCGCCGTTCGCGTTTCGCTTCGGAGACCAGAGATAATTCCCACTGATCTCTTGCCGATGGGTTTGGTTCTGATTGACCCACCAATAGCGCATGGCTTTCCCTGTCCATTGTCGTCCATCATAATCCGGCCGGCACTCGGCTAGCGACTATTGTTCATTTGTCGTTCGGCCACCGACAGATTACGGTTAAGATGCACTAATTGCTGCTGAGCCGACCCGGCTTCCTATCTGCAGCTTATCAGAACTGGGAGCGAAGCATTCATCTAGCGATTGGCAACAAGATGAGGGCGGCGATAGAGAACGGCAATGTGTTAGGGCTAGCTTTTGTAAGGGATCAAGGATAAAGGCTAAATAGATGGATCAGACAAACGAAGGCTATTGTGGGCTAACTCTCGCTTAGTGCCCAATCATTTGTTTATTTCCAGGCTGTCAGAGAAATGAAATTTCAACCGGCTCAACAGATGCTCCGGGACCTGCTAAGTGACTTTAGCAGGGGGGCGATACTGCTTCCTCAATTCCAGAGAGATTACGTCTGGAAGGTCACAAAAATTCGTAATCTTCTTGACTCGCTGCTGAGAGGATTCCCAATCGGCGGCTTTTACCTCTGGCGCCCGGATGTCAAGTATTTAGATCCCAAACCCAAAGCTTTCGGAGAGGCAGTCTTAGCGCCCGATATACAATCTTATCTTATTGACGGCCAACAACGACTAACGAGCCTTGAAGCTGCCTTTGATTTGTTCAGTGGTGAGGATAAGAATTGTTCGGAGCTTCGCTGTTACTTGGACCTGGCAGCTCACGACGTTGATCGTTCTCGCGATACTCGTCTTTTTGTCTCATATGGCGGCAATAGATCTGTAGCTCGACGCGTCGACTTGGGAGACTCCACCCTTGTACCTTTGAATTTGCTATATAAAGGGCCATTTTTTGACCTAAGAAATACTACTGAATCGTCTCTCAACACCCTTAAATGGAACTCAGAGCGCGTTGCTGAGGCCATGCGAAGATTCGACAGTGCTTGCGCCATGTTAGAGCAACAGGTACAGTGTACAACGATCTACGACGTAAAGGACGAAGAAGCGGTTGAAGTCTTCAGCCGTCTGAACAAAGGCGGGGCGCCGCTACGCCGTGGTGACGTCGAAGCGGCAGCCTTGGCCCGAGGCAGAGCTGTCGACGTGCTGAAGAAAATGAGAGATTTTGTGTCGGAACAGGAACCGATTAAACTGGGGTTTGGTTTTTCGTTTGCATTCCGCGCGCTTGTTGTTTTCCATCGCCAATCTGCTCAATTCTCAACGTTGAGGCCTGACTGGGTCACAATGGCCGGGCCAGACGGTCGATCAGTTCTCCAGTCGTGGCGGGCAGCTGAAGACTCCCTCAAGAAGGCGCTTAAATTTGTTGACGAGATGGGCTGGTGTCGTCGAGCCCTTTTGCCGTCGGCCAACGCTGTTATTGTATTGGCCGCAGCGCTTGAAAAAGATTCCCCGCATCTCACAGCCGAAGATGAACGCGTCTACCGCCGCTGGCTTATACTAACAACTCTAAATGGGGTCTTCCAAGGCTCGGTTGAATCGACGATCAATCGTTTTCTGCGAGCGATTGAGCGATCCACTAACAAGGTATCGACGGCGCTCGTGGAGTCGCTAAAGCGCGGTCACAAAGTGAAGTCGGAGTCATTTTTCAACTTTTCCCAAATTTTAGGTCCGCCAACGCAGGTGTTGCATGCTTGGCTTGTTGGACAGTCGGCGGTTGATTGGATGAACGGTGAGCCGATAGACTCCCTTGCGCGCCGTGGTGAGGTACCTCTTCCAACCGGCGATCTAACAGTTCACCATATTTTTCCCCGCAAGCTTTTGGCAGACAACAACATTGCGGCAGATCAAGCAAACTGTGCCGCCAACTACGCTCTAATAAGCAGACCGAGCAACGCGGCGTTTAAGGATAGGCCTCCCGATGAGGTTCTCCGGGCGCTCAATCCAGAGCAACGAAGACGTGCAAAGCTACAGTTCTTCGGAGAAGAAGCTGGGGATCGTTTACGCGTTGAACGTTACGAGGATTTCTGTCAGTGGCGCGCTGGTCGTCTGGCTGAATCGATAAACCGATGGCTCGGTATTGAGTAGCGGTAGCTGGGGTAAGCTATCGGATCTGCAATGGATACGGGCGAAACTTGTCTGCGATAGTTATTGTGCAGTCGAGCGCGGTTCACGCCTGCCTATATGGCAGGCGATGATTTTCACCCGATTCAATGCCTGCCGCTACCTGAGACCCGGGG